>ENA-OQKE01000044-OQKE01000044.1-human-gut-metagenome-genome-assembly--contig:-NODE-44-length-110302-cov-6.214071_pt1 | contig 110302 bp, 111 predicted proteins | sample MGYA00242620_ERZ504787 | MGnify/ENA primary metagenome ERZ504787 (study PRJEB26092, sample SAMD00036349) | human gut metagenome | host: Homo sapiens | study: EMG produced TPA metagenomics assembly of... | reverse complement strand
CGACCACAATTGAGATAAGGAAGTGGTGAACCGAACACCTTTTTTACCGTCAGTGTGTTTCTCATTCATATACCCCTGACTATATTATTGTGTATAAATAATAGCATATAAAGTGCTAAATGTAAATATTTTGGTGATGAAATGTGTTATGCAGTAATCTTTATAAAATCATAATAAAAGAGGAACCTTTTAATTATTTTCCTCTTTTAACGTTTGAGAAACTTCTGTTCCTTTCCCAACAATATATTTTGTTATATTACTATTTTTATCCTTTGACACTCCCTATAGCTAAAGCAAGTGCTTTTACGGGCAAGTTTGATAAAAGTTTAAGAATTTGTTAATGAAACAAAAAAAGATATTCGTTAATCCTGCAAGATTACACACGAATATCAAACCCTTAGGCACCTGAATTATATCATATATTTTAACTTATTAAATGTAAAAGCTGCTGAATAATTTATTTGTCAACAGCTTGATTATAATTTATGTTATTCTAAATTGTTTTTAATAAAATATCTAATCGCGAATTTCTAGGTGGTATATTTCTTTTCATTGCATAGTTTACTGCGTATTCGTCACCTACGAGATGTAAATAACTTTTTGCTCTAGTCATACCGGTATATACTAATTTTTTGGTTAGCATGAATCTATTAGCCATATGCAGAATCATAATTACTGATTTATATTCACTTCCTTGAGATTTATGAATGGTCATTGCGTATGCAAGTTTAATATTATCAAATCTATCTCTATGATATTCACTCAATTCATCTTCACCGTAGTCTACAATGATGGTATCTTCGGTATCAAAATCTTTATCTCCAATTTCAATATCTGTTATGGTCCCCACCATTCCATTGAACACATTATGGTTGTCCTCATTTACTGTATGAATAACTCTATCACCTATTCTAAATTTTCTACTCCCAGAACGCAATTCTGGTGTGGTATCAAATAGCTTGGGATTAAGTTTATCCTGTATTAAACAATTAAGTGTGTTGACACCAAAAGTTCCTTCATTTTGCGGGATAAGTAAGGCAACATTTTCTATTCCGTATTTTTCAACTTCAGATATGAATAAGTTGACTACTCCTTCTTGGATTGCCAACTCGTTTTTTTCGGAGTAGAAGAAAAAATCTTTTGTATCTGCCAATTCTATACTTTTTTCTTTTGAAAAATCTAATGCTTTTTGTAATAAAGTGGAGTCTTCTTGTTGACGATAAATTTTATTGAGAAGTGTAGAAGGAATTTTGCTTTGCAACATGTCTTCTAAAACTCTACCAGCATCTACACTAGGCAACTGATTTATATCACCAACAAAAATTAGTGCAGTTATTGTTTCAGGTATTGCTTTAAGTAGATTTTCAGTCATTAGCAAATCAACCATGGAAAATTCATCAACAACAAGTATGTCGGTTTTTAAAGGGTTGTATTCATTGTATTTAAATCCTCCTTCTCCGTCAGCTGGATTGAACTCTAATAATCGATGTATAGTAGAGGCTTGGATACCTGTTGAGTCAAACATCCGTTTAGCAGCTTTTGCTGTAGGTGCACATAAATTTATTCTAATATTCTTATTATAATATTTAAAGTATGAGCATATCACATCAATAATTGTTGTTTTGCCACTTCCAGGTGGACCGGAAATGATTGAGAATGTATTGGATAAAGCAGATTCTATTGCTTCCTTTTGTTTGTCCGCTAATTTAAAGTGATTTTCTTCGTAGTTATCAATATAATGATGAATTCTGTTTTTATCACGTTTTTTTAGTTTAGAATTTGAAACAAGCTTAGCGCACAATTTTGAAACATTCTGTTCTGCATCATACATTTTCCGCATATATACAATCTTATAATTGTTGTAATTTGTAATTACTATTTTTTCTTCTTTTTGTAATTTAAAGATTGCTTCTTTAATATATGATATATCAACTTCAAGCTTCTGTGTAGCTAAATTTAACAGATTGTAATCGGAACTATCTAAATTTATATATACATGTCCTCTATTACGTATGCTTTTTAGAGAAGATATGATACCAGCAAATAGTCTGTTATCATCTATACAAGATATTTTATAATAATTTAAAGCAATGAAATCTACACATTTCCATGGTATATCAATACTAGTTAAAATATAAGGATTTGACTCAATCCGTTTTAAACAGTCCGTACCAAAGGTTGAAAAAATTTTAAGTGCTTGATTTATTGTTAAACCGTATTTACTAAAACGAGCATAAAGAACATCAACAGCGATATTGTTTTCATATTTCGTATAAGCTTTTTCTAATTTCTTTTGCCCAATACCTTTAATATTTAAGGCATTCAACTCAAAATCTGTTTGATTATTTTTAAATAAATTTATACATCTTATTGGAGAGTTAAAATAATTGATTAGCATAGCTGCAGTTTTTGGTCCAAAAAGAAAGGATAACATAGAGGTAGCGCCTAATTCATCATCATCTACACGTAGAGCTGATTTAAATTTGAAAGAGCCATCTTTTTGGTAGAATCCCTCTAATTCGAAATAATCTCCTTGAGCAATATTTGACATCGTTCCCCAACATGATATGTTTTTCTTTCCAGACTTTATGCTGAATCCAACAAATTGAACAGTATCTTTCATTAATTTACTTTTTGGATAAAACACATAAGTAACATACCCACGTATTTTTTCGAGGGTATGACTGTTTTGAAGTGATAATTTCATTAGTTAAACTCCTTTTTTAAAATAATAGTTTCTACATTTTTTAGTAGTTCATCACGTATCTCCTTTGTTAGTTTTTTACTTTTACTGTTTTCAATAAATTTTTTTAAAATTTTCCATGAAATAATGGCTTTTTCATTTTCGACTTTTGTTTTCATGAGCCTCCTCCTTATGTTTTGAATTATTTTTATGTTTTATAAAGTCATTTATAAGATTATTTACTAAATAAGCTACAATTATAAATGATAATGAAAAAAAGACTATTGGTAAGACATCTATTAATGCTTCAATTAGGCTAGTCCAAAGTAGAAGAAATAATGTAACGCTTGCTTCCATAATATTATCCTTTCATTAAAAACTACTGTATTTTATATAGTTAACTTTTTTATAAAATATTAGCAAGAAAACCCATTTCCTTTAGGAGATGGGATGAATTGCGTTAGATAGCAATTTCCTGAATCATCCACCCGTTCCTTGCCGTAATTCTCTTACACTTCTTTAATTTTGGTGTCTTATAACCTTTCGGCATATACGAAAAATCTACTTTGTTTCCATCAATATCCATAAGTACAGTATATCCAGTAGACATCCTGCCCTTAATAAAATATTCTTTACCAAGGTATTGTACCTTATCAAATTTGCGAAATCCGTATATCTTTTTCGTTATAAGTGGCTGCTCACTTCGTATACCCTTTGTTTGCTGATAATCCCCTTTGGGGATACATTTTTTCCTGCATAAGCTATGTGTTTTGAAATTCACCGTATTTCCTCCACTGGCAATCATAACCGCATCATTGCAATGCGTTTTCGGCAGACCTGACAGTTGCAAATTCTCTTTTGTCACATATCCAAATGTTTCAATAGCTTCTGGATAAAGCTTTAACAACTGTGTTCTGATACTGTTCATTTGAGTAGCATATCGCAAGTTACCTTTTTGTTTACCGTTTACCTTTAATTTCATCATTCCATGATGAAGTGCAGAATGGCAGGTATGGCAAAGAGTAATCAGGTTATCTTCTTCGTTAGAGCCACCCTTAGAGCGGTACACAATGTGGTGAACTTCAAGCTTAGAATCTTTCCGTTTCCCCCTGCAGCATTGGCAAGTATAACTGTCTCTGTTTAAGACTTTTGCCTTGGTATTTGCAAAACCATAATCAGGTCCTTGCTGATAACCCCAATGCCTGTATTTTTGATTGTATAACATTGGGTTTTTCATTAAATGGCAATCAAATGTACCTGTCTCAATCACAAGCCTCGTAATAGGCAAAATAGATTTTACAAATTCAATCTCTTTCTGATGTGAATGTAGTTTACTCACCATTGTAGGAGAGAACCTGTTTTCCCTTTTGGAATTTTTACGGTTCATCCATCTTGTTTTGCGGTATCTCGCTTTCCGATATCGTCTTACTTTACGATAGGCTCTGCGTCTGTCCATTTTCTGTGTGATATCATTTCTGATTTTCGTTTCAGACATGTACAAAACACGTTTGTCAGCATCTACTACAGCAGCACCAATATGAGCGCTTCCGGTGTCTACACCAAGCGTACAATCTTGGATATATTGCGTAGCATCATAAGTCAGCTGAATCATAAACGGGCATCTTCTTTTTACCTTTGCTTTGTCCTGTTTTAACAGCAATCTTGCAATAACATTTGTACATGGCATGAGAGGTTTCCCCCTCTTTGAAATAACATAAACCATTGAGTAAATCCTCCGATAAATACTCTGCTTAAAAGCAGGTGGTGCGTACTATGCCGTACTGTTACCATACAGTTGTTCCGACTTCATCTCGACAATGATAAAAAGGCTTTTTGCGAATATATCACAGGGCTTTGCTTACACCAACCCAACTTAAACATACTCGATAGAGCAACGGTCTGATGCGTCAACCGAGGGTGTCATGACCTAATTATCGTAGCAGTCATTTCTGGCTGCTGAGTCTGGTGAACCATTTAATGGAAGCCCATTCCCTTTAGGGGATGGGTAGTTCACTAATATATTGATTCTAGTATTGATAGATTAACTACTGCGGGAATGTTTGCGTGTAAATATAATTTATTTTTCCATGAGTCTAAACTATTTACACCATTAATCATTTTTACTGCGAATCCGCCAGCTTTTATCCATTCAAAAAGATTATCATTATAATCATCAATTAAAATATCTATTCTGTTTTTATCGTATCGAATTCCACCGGGAATAAAGTCTGTTTTTTTTGCTGAATAAGGAATAAAAATTCTGTGATTCTCATTAATTTCTGGGAGATAATTATTTAACCATGTGTTTTTATCATTAATAGCGTATTTTGAATCAAGATATTTAGATACAATATATACTTCATTATTCCTGTCTTTTAACAACTGTTTAATAGTGTTTACTATATTTTCAAATGGAATTAAGTCTTTAAAAAATCCCTCTTCATAAAAGCTATCTATGGATGTGAATTTATATTCACATACTGTACCATCTAAATCAAAAAAGAAACGTTTTTTCATAACAATCGCCCACCTTTTATTTAAATTTTTTAACACTAATTTGTGTTCCGAGTTGATTATTAAAATATGAGTAATCAATTTCAGCTTCAATTATGAAATTGTAATATTTTTTGTATTGGGAATATCTTTCCCATTTGTTTTTTTCAGCTTCTTGTTTATTCACGGTTTCTTGTAGCTTTTGCATATTATCACTTTTTAGAGGTAATGTATTTAAAACGGGATGTTTCTTAATTTCATCTCTTTTTCCAAAAAGCCATAATTCTTCTTGTTTATAATTACTTAGTTTAACATGTCCACTTTTGTAAAAAACATCAACAGAGGTGCAGAAAAAATTAAATTTTACCTGAGGTTTTGGAAGTCCATTCCCAAATGGTTTTAATTCTTTTATGCACTCGCCCGCATCTAACACACTTCTATAATCTTTTACTTCAATTGCATAGTTTGCTGGCTCACAGGCATTTGTATAAAAATATTTTTCAGCGATTTGTTTAAATAAATCAATATTTTCATCTGCAATGGTGATACCTGCAGCACCCGCATGTCCTCCAAATGCTACAATTGGACATTTTTTGCTAATTTCAGTTAATGCATTATATAAATGTACAGTGTTACTTCTCATTGAACCAGTCCATAAAACTGTACCGTCTTTTTTTACTTGTGTAAAAATTCCAGATGGAACCTTATATTTATCTGTAAATTGACCAGCCACAATTCCTATTAACCCCTTATGCAGTTTTGGATAAAAAGCTAATTTAATTGATTTACCGCAGACAACACTTTCAGCTTTATTTAATTCAGCAATTTTCATTTTTTTTCTTTCTTCATTTAAATAAACTAAATATGAGCAGTCTACTATTGCTGCGTCTCTATCTTTTTGTTCTTTTGTAAAAAAGTCTACTGCATAATCGGCCTTTGCAATACGACCAGATGCATTTAAAACGGGTGCAATATTAAATCCAATAGTAGTTTCGTCTAATGTTTCCATATTAAAATTGCACATTTCAGATAACATTTTTATATGCCAGTCAGGATTATTTCTCATTGAAGTAATTCCTTCTTGTAGCAGGCGTCTATTCTCATTAACCTTCATTGTGTCATAATAGTAAGAACAAATTGGCATGACATCTGAAACTACAGTAATTGCAGCAAATTGTTTATTTGAAATTTCTAAATTAGGAATATTTAATCCTCCCATCTCTATAATTAATTGACATAATTTATAAGCAACCGTTGCGCCTGAAATTTCTTTAAATGGATAATTTCCAAGTGCGGGGTGAACAATAAAATCTGCGTTGGGAAGTTTTTCTCCAACAGTATGGTGGTCTGTTACAATTACCGTCATTCCTAATGATTTTGCATAATCAATTGCCTCGAAACAAGCAATACCATTATCACAAGTTAGTATTAGTACTTCATTCGGCGGGACTTGTGTTTTAATGACATCAATCATTCGAATATTCAACCCGTAACCATCAATTATTCTGTCTGGTATCATGAAATTTACATTGGAATTAAATTGTTTTATTGTATTAAACAAAATTGATGTTGCCATAATTCCATCACAGTCATAATCGCCACAAATAAATATTTTTTTATCTGTTTTTAGTATATATTCAGCAGCACTTTGTGCATCATTTAGTAATCTTGGGTCATGTTCAAAACATGGATATTTAATTAATTCATAGGTATTTTCATTGTCTATAAAATTATTTAGATAACTATTTAAGAAATTATTTTTAGTAAAATGAATGTTTGAATTTGATTTAATATTTAATTTCACAATTTTTCCCTGTCCTTTCTGATATTAGTTGTAGTATCAAAAGGAAATATAAAATATCTCCGTGATACTCTTGCATATCCTGTAAAATCAATGTGCGGTAGGTTCTCTTCGCATATGTTATAAATATATTTTATCTTTTTAACTCCTTTCTAATCGTATATTTAACTATTGAATTATATCATATAATATCTAAAATGGTAGTGCGCAAATAAAAAAAACGCTATGAGCGTTTATTTTATTATAATAATTTTTTTCCCTGTAGCTTGTCTTAGATTTTCTAATAAATCATAGGCAAAACTATCCTCAAGGAAGATGCTGATAAAATCCTCTTTTATTTCAAAAGTTTCAATTTTGTTTTCACCATTTTTTCTATAAAAAACATTTTTATATGTCTTAATATCAGAAAAATGTAGATGCATGAGATTTTTTTCCTTGTCCCAAACCAATTCTTCTATGTCATTAAAATTTATGGTGTAGTTATAGAGTATATTCTTGGTTTGGGTTGTTTTTTTCTGGGTCATTGTAATTAGCTTGTCATTAAGACTAACTTTTTGTGATAATTTATACTCCCAGTGTTTTCTATCTTGATACTTAAAAAATACTTCAAAAAAACCTTGAAGCACGATTACAAGAAAAAAACAAATAAAACAACATTGCAAAATATGATTTGCTCCTTCTTGATGATTTGGAAGAATCAATGAAAATACTATTATTAAGATAAGAAATATTATTAAAATACATGATATTAGTCTTGTGTATTTTAATAGTTTTTTTATTGATGAAAGATTTGAATGTTTTTCCAAGTATTTTTCTGGATTATTAATAGTATAAGTTATTTTCATAATTAATTGATTATTTGTGGTATTTTATCAGTATTTGCTTGCGAATTTTGAATTGTGCAGATGAATTGTTTTAAAGAGTCTTCTGTTACTTTACCAGAGTTACAAATAGACATGAGATGAGCGATTCTAAAAGAATAAGAATTATAAGTATAGAAAATCCCCTCTGAATAGTCAGGATGTTGAATAGATTCACGGTATTTTTTTAGTATATTTCGTTTTTTTAGTTCTTCTTCAAAGAGTAAAACAAGAGATACAGATGCTGAGATTATTTTATCTAACTCTTTTTGTTTTAACTCATCAAATTTTGCGTATTCAAGACATAACTGAACACAGTTAAAATCAGTATTCAACTCATTAATTGTTGCAAGCTTAAGTAATTCATTATCTGTATAAATAGAAAAATCAAAGAATTTATTATCCATAATTTACCTCCAAGATATTTGGTGTATAATAGCACATATTTAATTCGATGCAAAGAAAAAAGGTGGTGTAAATAGTGAAATTAGAGCTCAACAAAAAGAAAATTATTAAACAGAAAAAGACTGTATATCTGGATAAAATAGAAGCAATACCCGATAAGGAATTAAAAAGATTATTTAATAAAACAGTAAAAAAACGAACATAATAGTTCGTTTTTTTGCTTATGAGGGTTTATTAATCCAACCAGTAACCTGACCTTTCACACCTATATTTTCAAGTTTATTTGTAATTGCAATTCTATTGTTGGCTTCAAAACCCCAGGTATAATATGTTCCTGTTTTATATGTCGAAACTATTGATGTTTTGCTTGATACATATAATGGTTCATTTACAAGGTTTATTTGAGTGCCTTTTTGAATATCTGAGATTTCAATATCATCACCTAATGTTTCTTTAGCAGTTTCTTTTTCTTGTTCAGTTATTGTGGTATCAACTGTATTGGAATTAGAATCTTCTTTAATATTTGTTTTGTCTTCTGATTTATTAACATCATCAGTTGTTGAAGTATCAGTTTCGATTTTATCTTCAACAGCAGCAACATCGTCATAATTATTTTTGGGTGTCTCTATAGAAATAGAAAAATATCCCAGTACCAATGCGACAACAAATACAAAAATAATATAATAGGATTTTTTTATCTCAAACATTTGAATATTTCCTCCATCACTTTATACTGTTGAATCCTTTTCGGTAGATTTCTGCTAAATTATTTTTTCCTTTTATATTTAATCCTTTTTTTATATCGAAGTTCTCATCTGTATCAAGGCCAAGTTGATAAAGAGAAATTTGGCCATTTTTAATAAAAATTACTGTTGGAACATAAATAGTTTTATCTTCTTTGTCAAGATATTCGTCAAGATAAGCTTGTAATTCTGTATAATATTTATCGCCATTTTCAAGTTTGTTTCCATTTTCATCATATCTTGATGAAAAGATGTTAACGTAACTTACAGTAGAATTATATTCTTTAGCAACATAATTCAATATAGGTACAGCTTGTTTACAGTATGGACAGTCGTCGTAACCTAAATAAAAAGCGCCTGACAAAGTTTTTTTAGATGTAGTAAGTTTATTATAAAAAGTTTTCAAGCTCATATCTGTAAATGCATGGTTTTCATCCTCTAAAGTATAGTATGCGCTCATATCAGCACGATTTTTCAAATTTTTGTAATTAAATTCTGTTTTAGGAATTGAAGAAAAATCGGTTATTGTATCATTTTGTGGAGAGGAAAAACATCCAGTTAAAAGAATACAAGCAAAAAACAGCATTAATAATTTTTTCAATGTATATACCTCCATTTATAATATATTAATTATATCATATAATATACAAAAATAAATAAAAGTATAAAAAAAGACTTTAAAAAGTCTTTAATGAATGTAGGAGGCTCTGCAAAATTATACGATTGTTAGAAAGGAAACCTCCTACAAGAAAGATTATAAAGTATTTTTATATATAAAGCAATAATAATACAAGTGATTAATTAATACAATCTAACACAATTTACTATATTCCATTTAGTTGGTGTTATACTAGTGATTTTTACTACATCACCAGTTTGTGGGGCATGAACCACTTGACTGTTTCCAATATAAATAACAACATGGCTTGTATATCCCAAAGTATTCATAGTTATAATATCACCAGGCTGTAACTGAGAATAGGAAATTTGTGTTCCCATTTGAGAAAGTCCAGCAGCGGTAGTTCTATCGAAATAAATACCAGCCTGTTTGCACGCCCACCATACAAGCCCAGAGCAGTCAAATGTATTTGGGCCTTGCGCTCCCCATACATAAGGAGCACCAATTTTACTAAGTGCTGCATCAGCAATTGATTGCCCTATTGCTTTTTTTAATGCTTCTTCTTGAGCTTTTTTTTCCGCCTCTATTCTTGCAGCTTCTTCGGCGGCCAATCTAGCAGCCTCAGCTTCTTCAGCTTTTCTTCGTTCGTTTTCAGCAATAATTAATTTTAATTCCTCATCTGTTGGTAATCGATATTTTTCTTCTTTTTCTTTACGGCTTTCTTCGTCTAAGTCAAAAGAATTCTTTTTTAATTCCAATGCCTTTTTCTGGCTGTCTTGAACAGTAATATTAATATTATTAATCTCTTGTTTGATTTCAGCTTTATTCTCAAAAGAATCTGATAATTCAGTAGATTTTGATTCATATTCTTTTTGAAGATTATCTATTTTATATTCGTTTTTTTGGGTTTGTTCTGTTGTGAGTTTAGTGACTACTGCTTGAGTATTCACAGATGATTCTAAGTCAGTAACTATTTTAGCTTGTTTTATTTGTTTGAATTTTAAAGTTGATATTTCCTTAACAGTATCTTTTGTTGGATTTTGAGTGATTTTATTCTTTAAGTGTAAAATTGTATTTTGATTATTAGTAAATAATTCTTTAGCATTTTCTAGTTTATTTAGTGTTTTGTTATAGTCCTCAGTTGCTTTTTCCGCTCTTTTTTTAGTTTCTTTTTGGTTTTTTTCTGCAGATGATTTATTGTAAAATAGTGTGTCTACTTCTACTTGTTTAGATTCTATTTCTTTTAGTTGTTTATTTTGCTGTTTTTTTAAAGTGTCTAACGTTTTATTCGCTATAGATATCTCGTCAAAATACACAGTATTGTTAGATAGTCTCTCGTTGATAGAATTCGCAAAGATAGGGGTAGTGTTAGCAGACATCGTTAAAATCAAGGATAATAAGATAAGATTTTTTTTAATCATATTTCTCCTCCATAAATTTTTTTGTCCACACGAACGCGCATATTATAACTGTATTAAATAAAAAATCAAATATAAATTTGATTAACAAAAAAATGCAAATGATTATGTGGTAAAGCAACAGTGATAAATAAAGAAAAAGCCACATCTAATTATTTGATGCGGCTTAGAATTTAATATTTTATTTTGAATTTTTAAATTATTAATAATTATAGTTTGATGAAGCTGTTCCTAAGAAAGAACCAATTTCCTTGGATATCTCTGTTTCGACAACTTTAAATCCCGCAAGCAGAGCTTTAACTGTCGCTTCGTCACTAGTTGTAACTTCTAATTTTGTTTTTTTATTTCCTAATGATGTATTTATAATAAATTTTTCATCATTAGTATACATATCCTCTAATTCATGGATAATATCAGTAATTACTTTATGCTTCTCGCAAAGCGTTTGTAATTTAGTAAAATCTTGCATTTATTAAATACCTCCAAACCTATACAAAATATACAATACGTCCGATAGCAATTTTTCCATCAGGTGTTTTAATTTTTACTTTTATTCCTCTAGGATGGTTGCGCCTTGTTAAAATATCAATAACAGTACCGGGAGTCAAGTCATTTAATCTTTTTGCATATTTTTGGGCGTTTTTTTCACAAATAAATACCTTTTGTCCAAGATGAACATAATTAATTTTAGTTGATTCTATAGGACGGTCTTTGAAGTAGTCTTTTTCCATTTTAAAACTCCTTAATATCATTAAAAAGAATATTTATTTCCTTATTGCCGGCTAGCAGTTTTTTATCTGTATGATAGTGTCCAAAATACCACTGATTATAATTTTTAACAGCTTCTAATTTGTTTAAAAACTCTTCTGTTGTTTTATCGACTGCAGTTTGGTCAACAAATGGAAGAAAACATTCTACAGGTTCGAATTTTTTTGGTCCAGTATGACTCAAAATTATATCTATTTTTTTAGAATTTACAATATCCATACATTTATTTTTTAGTTCTTTTGTAGGCTGTTCATCTGGGAACCATTTATATCCCATAGTTAATCGATAATCTTTATCAATACTATATGCTCCACCTATTACCAGAGTTTTTTTCCCTTCAATATCATATATTTCAGCATCTTTTGCAAAAATGATATTTGGATAGCTTTTTTCTATATACACTTGTCCGCCAAAAAAAGTAGATAATTCGTATGAGGAAATTGTTTCTGGACGTGCTTCATGATTTCCATGCAGACAAAACAAAGTGATTGGTAAGTTGGAAATATGTCTTTTTATTTTTTCATCTTTTTTATTTAAAAAGTAATTAATCCCCGCATCTCCGAGGATAATAATTATATCTTGTTTTGTAGTATTCATTTTTTTACAGAAAAAATCTATTTTAGTGAAATCCCCATGCGTATCTCCTGTAATATAAATCATACCGCTCTCCTATATTTAAAGACTCATGGCTAAATTACCATGAGAGTTCTATTTTAAGTCTATATTCTATTTAAACTGTTATCTAAAGTAAATATAAAATCTTTATTTTTATTAACAACTGAAAAAACCAACTTATATCCATCTGATACCTTATGTATTTTTACTGAACATAAAATAATATTGATTTTAAGTATTTCATCTATTTTTTTATGTTCAGTAGATATGTTGTCTGCAATCCAAAGAATATTCGGGATATTTGTTAGTGAAGAATATATAATATTTTGTCCAAGATGTTTAGAATCAGTTAATCCAAATTGATTTTCTACTATTAATGAATTTTTTTTATCTAAAGTCTGATAAGTCATATCAATTCTGTAATTACCAATTTTATGTTCTGTTTTATACAGTTTTAAGGGATTATTAAAAATATTTAATTCGTCTATAATTTCTTCAATTATTCCACTTTTTGCAAGCCATGGAGTAAAATTTAATGCTTCATTTTTCCATAATTCCTTTAATTCTATTGACAAAATCGTCACTCCTGTGCATTAGCACACTTTATTATAATTTGATTAAGAATATATTTTTTGGTAAAAGGGAGTTTAGTTCCCAAAAAGAGATTTCATTAGAATTTAACTTATTCATTAATGTCATTAACAGATACAATAATTTTGTACTATCTTTATCATTTTCAAACTTGGAAATATTCCTAAAATTATATTTATAATTCCAAGTTACTTTATGATTGTTTTGGCATTTTGTTAAAAACAGTAATTCTGATGATGTATCAGAGGTTTTATAAACAATTTTATATTGAGTTTTCTTTATAAGTGATTTTATCAGTTTCACCCCCATGTTTGTAATATTGTTTAATCTTATATATTTGAGAGTTGATTTTGCGTATATCTGATGCTTTATATCCGTGTTCGCGTGTTTTTTGACTGCAAAGGTAACACGAACAGTGTACCTTGTTTTTTGATAGTTTATTTTTTGGTATGTTATCTGACCATACAGTGTCACAATACACATTTCTTATAATGAAATCTTTTTGCGAAATATGAACATATTTATAATGACGTGTATGGTTTTTTGAGTGTCTTTTCACGGTGTATGACATAAAAAATCACCTCATTTTCTTTTTTGGCGTTGGCAGAGGGATTCGAACCCTCGCTTGGTAGTTACCAACTAATGGTTTAGCAAACCATCCCCTTTACCGTTTGGGTATACCAACATGGTGTGAGGTATGGGAATTGAACCCATATTAATAGGTCCACAGTCTATCGCTTTACCATTAAGCTAACCTCACCATCTTAATTAAAAACCCGATTATAACCTGTTTGTCTGTTAAACTTACCTTCCTCGGACCCCGTTACGTAACATATACCTTATTTGAGCAATTAATATATGTATTTGATGAACGTTGGGAAGTTTTTACTGGAAATTCGATGTTGCTCCCGACCTTTCGTCGCATCGCCAGCTATCAGGAGTGCTGAGCCAAGTTCTCAGTATGGCATTTTTAATGAGGTTTTATCTTATTCGATGAAATAAGTGGCAGGTAGCACATTTACCTCTAACCTGATGTCTTGTTATCCTTATATGGACCCCACAAGAGGAATCGAACCTCTAACTTTTCGTTCGTAGCGAAATATTTTATCCTTTAAACTATGCAGGGATGGTTGAGAAGATGGGATTTGAACCCACAACCTCGTGGTCCCAAACCACGAGCACTACCAAGTTGTGCTACTTCTCAATATGGTGCCAAGGGAAGGAATTTGCACCTTCACAAAATTAATGGCGGTTTTACAGACCGTTAGGCTCACTCATGCCCAGCCTTGGCATTAATATAAATGGCTGGAGGGGGTGGAGTTTCACCAACATGCTAGGGTATTATTCTAAAAATTCAGTTAAACTATACTTGATGTAATTATTAACTAAGTAATTTAGACTCTATTTTCCTAGACCCGCCCCATGCGGGTACTGCTAGATATTACAGATTACCCTCCAATTTGGCGCTGTGCACAGGATTCGAACCTGCAAGCGATTTTTCGCCGACGGTTTTCAAGACCGCTTCTTCACCACCCAGACACACAGCATTAAAAATATATGTATCTATATGTTTTTTGCGGATTAATAATATTGAAAACTATATATAGTTTTCAATATTATTATGAGACAAAGATACTTATCTAAAATCACAACAGAAGTCGAAAATTTTCAACTTTTAATATAGTGGATGTATTATCTAAGATATGTTCTATATGCACTATTTCTGTTGCTTAATGACTCGCCCCCATTCCACGCTGTCATTCAGATTATCCATATTAATGATAATAATCTTTTCCACATTATTTTTAATAAATATTTAATTTAATAATGGTGGCTAGTCCTCGATTCGAACGAGAATCTATGGAGTTTCAGTCCACTGCATAGACCAACTTTGCTAACTAGCCATGGTACCCGAGACCGGACTCGAACCGGTACGGATTTTAAATTCCATAGGATTTTAAGTCCTAGATGTCTACCAATTTCATCACTCGGGTATTTGGTGATTCGTAGGTGATTTGAACACCTATTACCCTAATTAAAAGTTAGGTGCATTACCAATTATGCTAACGAATCGTGGTGGAGTCTAACGGATTTGAACCGATATCTTTCTGTTTGCAAAACAGAAGCTTTCCCAATTAAGCTAAAACCCCAAATGGCAGCTCTGACAGGATTCCAACCTGTGACATATGCCTTAGAAGGACATTGTTCTTGCATTGAACTACAGAGCTATACTATTTATTACCTGGCATCAGGGGAAGGGCTCGAACCTTCAATTGTGGGAGTCAAGGTCCCATGTGCTTACCAATTTCACCACCCTGATATTTTTAAGTGGATATCGCGTAAGGATTTATACAAATCCATAAATATATAGCAAATGTTTTTTATTTGGCACCTAGACTTCGAGTCGAACGAAGAACTCCGGTTTTGGAGACCGGCATTTTACCATTAAACTATCCAGGCATATGGTAGAAGTAGCAGGAATTGAACCTACATTACACGATTATCGGTCGTGTGTACTAACCATTGTACGATACTTCTATTGGCGAGGTATAGGGGAGTTGAACCCCTATCTCTTGATAGACAGTCAAGTATAATAACCGCTATACGAATACCTCAAATATGGTATCTCAGGAGAGATTCGAACTCTCACGCATTTTGATGCATCTGTTTCTAAGACAGACGTGTCTACCATTTCACCACTGAGACAGATTGGTGGACGATGACGGATTTGAACCGTCGACCTGAGAATTATGAGTTCCCTGCTCTAACCTGCTGAGCTAAACGTCCAAAAAAAGAAGAGACAATGATGTCTCTGCTAAACAATTTCATTACCATCTTCGTCAACCAAAACTTCAATAACTTTTTTGATTTTTTTAGGTTTTTTAGGAGTCTTGGGGATTTGTTGGTTTATACATGTATTTTTCAATGAAAATATTAAGTGGTTTACTAATAAAATATTACCACAGAATCCAACAAAAAGTAGAACAAGTAAATTGTTTAATAATGCAGATATACCCATAGCGATTAATATTGTAATTGATAGAATATATATCGTGTCAAATTTTGATTTTAAATGTTGTATACTCATAACACCTCAACCTCTTCTTATGCATAGAAAATTACTGATATCTCCACATTTAAATGAATGGAGTTTTAATATAATGATTTATGAATGACTCGGTATTACAGTATCTCCGAGCTTACTCTTATGACACCCGCAGTTTTGGGTAAATATTTATCAAAATGGTAATTCCTGAAGGAATCGAACCTTCGACATCTACTTTGTAAGAATAGCGCTCTACCACTGAGCTAAGGAATTATATGGAGCCTCATGTCGGAATCGAACCGAGTAATGAAAGTTTTGCGGACTTTTGCCTCACCATTTGGCTTCAAATGCATATAATGGTGCCAACCGAGGGACTCGAACCCCCAACATACTGATTACAAGTCAGCTGCACTACCATTTGTGCTAGGAAGGCATTTATTAATTAAGAAATAAACGTTAGACATATATTTCATTTTTTTGCGTTCATAACTGAACTATCCTTCTTATAAATTTAATATTTACACCGCCGACTTTAGTCGTGGGTAGTTGACTTTTAAGGTTCTGATTAATTATCGTTTTAGATAATAACTTACTAATTCTTATAAAAAAAGTAAGCCAACGGCTTACTTGGCCGATTGTTGCTAACGGTTATTTCTATATTATATGTAAATCAAATTTACTATCTAATAATAGCATAAAATATACTAAATGTCAATATTGGTACAAAATATTTCTATACTGAAAAAATCGGAGAATGAATTTTAGTAAACTATTAAAAAACTAGCTCATTATAAGCTAGTCTTTTTTATTTTCTTCCGTATCTTTTGAAATTATTCTAATACAGTCTTCTACAATTATATATGTATTTATAATAATAAGAACCTGGTTCAATAGAGCTGACTTTTACACATTGGTCAGCATATTGTCCCCTAGTACTGCTGCCTTTTCCAGATGCATGAACGAAACTTTTTTGTCCATTCACAACTCCAATATAAATTCCAATATGAGCAACACCACTACCGTAATTAAATGTAATAACATCACCTATCTGTAAGTTACTGTATGAAACTCCTGAACCGCTTCTTGAATATCCTGCGGCTGTAGACCTTCCAATTTTTACTCCTGCTTGTCTATGAGCCCATGCAACAAGACCTGAGCAATCAAAATATATGGCATTTGGACTATCTAAACCTTGTCCATCTCCAAAACCGCCTCCTGGGGCACCCCACCAGTATCTTGAACCTTGTTTGCTAAGAGCTTTATTTGCAATGGCTAAGCCCGTTTGTGTTGTTGGACCATTGATTGGAGGAATACTTGTACTTGGTTTATCATATTTTTGTGCGGCTTCAAAAATTGCCGTCAAGTTATTATCTATTTCTTTTTGAGCTTCGCTTATTTCTTCTGATTTTTCTTTATTTGCGGTTAAGGTGTCATTTTGCTTGTTTAGTAAGTCATTATATTTTATTTGTAACTGATATTGTTGTTCTCTTTGGGTTTCTAAATTTTTTTTTGCAGTAGAAATAGTACTTTTTTGCTTTTCTAATTCTTTTTTATTATCATATATTTCTTTAATTAATTCATTATCATATGAAGTTAATTCATTTATATTACTAACTCTTGAAAAAATATCAGTAAAGTTGTTAGCTCCAAATAAATAATCAACAAAACTGTTACTATTATTTACTGTCTGCATAGAATACATTCTATCTTTTACTTCTGATTCTTTCTCTTTAATTTCATTCTCTTTGTTTTGTATCATAGTGGCAAAGTATTGAACTTCTGTTTCTTTTTCACTAATTTCATGCTCTAAGTTATTTATCTGCTCTTTAATTGTATCAATACTACTTTGTGTAGTTTGGATAGAGGATTCATTTTGCTTAATTTCTTTTTTTAATTCTTTATTTTTCTTACTTAAATAATTATTAAATTGTTTACAAGTATTTTGTTGTGAACTTGTTAAGGAACTGGAAGCACAAAGCTTCATATATTTGTCTTCTTGTGTTTCAAAATTTATGGCCGAGATTTCTAAGGGCTCGGATTGAGTTATTAACAATCCACCTAATAAGATACCTAGAATAAACTTTCTACTTCTCATTGCTTACCTCCTAAATTTTTTTATGAATCAGTTTTGGGTACTATACCAAAAAACCCTGAAAAAGCAAAGAAAAATCCCAAAAAAATCATCCTCAAAAATTGGAGCATTAACTGCCCGAAATTACACTATGAAACATGATTAAGAATCCTAAAAAATTCCCATAAAAACAAAGAAACACAATTTTGGTAGATTAGGTCTCGTTTTGAATATGCTGATATGATTTGTGAAAATTTTTCGTAGAAAAAAGGCTCATAACAACAAGGCAAGGAAATCCCCGACTTCAGTCATGGGATAGTTGACAGTTTATTATGAGTCTTTTCGTTGTATTATGTTAATTTAGTTTTTACTAAGCTTAATGATTCTTTGGTTAGAAGAACCTCGATATTCTAAGTGTGAATCTCTTCTGCTTTTTATATATGGACCATCCACTAATACATCAATGTATTTTATTAGTTCTTTTTCTTGTATCTGCTCACATGTATATCCGGTATATATCCAGACAGTTTTATTTGGGTATTTTTCTTTGATTTCTTTAAGGAGTTTGGTCGTACTTTGCAAATTTTGAGGATGTAACGGGTCTCCACCGCTAAGCGTGATTCCATCAATATATTCTTTATCTAATTCGGCGAAGAGTTCGTGTTTAGCGGTATTGTCAAAGGGGATTCCGCTATTAATATCCCATGTTTGTGGATTTTGACAACCCTGACAATGGTGATTGCAACCAGCTACCCACAAAACTACCCTTAACCCATCGCCATTTAACATATCATCTTTTGTTATATTATGATAATTCATATATACCTCCTAATTATTTTTAGCTAAAGCCATTATTTTTTGTGCATCTTTGCTGGTAACTTCACCGTCTTTATCTATGTCGGCTAGTTCCAGTTGTTCTTCGTCAAGTTTAGCATCACCAGACAAAAAATCTAAAACAAGTTTAGCATCATTAAGCGTTATTTTCTCATTTCTATCAACATCTCCTGGGTCATAATTAATTCGACCAATCATTGTATTGAGTAATGAGGCATCTTTAGAGTCAATTGCTCCATCATTATTTATGTCAGCAAGTTTCTTTTGTTCTAATACGAATGTAACTTTACCATTTAAATATTTTTTAAGAAGATTTAAATCATCTAAATCTAGTTTCCCATCTCTATTTATATCTCCCTTTTCATATTGTGATGGTGCTGAGGCTTCACACATCTTTTTAATTCTTTCAGCATCATTATTATCGATTTTTCCGTCACTATTGACATCACCTAAGTACAGCTGTTCTTCATTAAACGTTATATTTCCAGCAATATGTTTAAGAATAAGTTCATAGTCAGCGGTTGTTATTTCGCCATCCATATTAACATCTCCACGAGCATATGATGTAACAACATCATCCATTGGAATATTGTCAACATCAAAGTCTGAGTTGGTTCCATCTAGTGCAGGCTTACTATATTTTAGTGATTCGTCAGTAATTTCATTTGTTTGGCTAATTTGTTGCTGGATATATGGTGTAGCAGCACCAATAAGAATTATAAAAACTATTGAAAATAAAATTGTTGCAAGCGCTTTTTCGTGAATTATATCCATTATTTTAATTCCTCCATTTTCTTTTCTATATTCTTAATATAATTTACTTCTTCTTTGGAATTATAACCTTTATGTTTAATCGATATAATATCATCACGGTTGAACAAATACGTATTTCCTGTGCATCCTTCTGGATAAGAACATCCTTTATAGTCATATAATTGGTTATTGGAATCAATTTCCCCTATAGATATAACTAGCATATTACCTAAATCATTAACTTTAACAACACTCCCAACGGGAAGTAATGATGATGTATCATCAGTTTTATTATAATTAGCAGTTTGAGTACAGGCGGTAAAAAAGAATATGCATATAATAGCCGTAGATAATACAGTGATTTTATTTTTATCTAGCATAGCCTGATATTGTCGTGGTTTTTACATATCCTAGAATTGGCAATGAAATTTTATATGTGGTTGTTACTTTATAAATTCGTTCACTAGCATAATCTACGGAAGAATCGGTTGTAACAGAAGCATTTTTAAATTCTGTTATTACATTAGGATTGACTTCACCTGTGGCATATTTTTTTATGATGCTATCATCAAAATCACTCGCCTCTACTTCTGCAATTGCCAGATTATGAAATTCATTGGCCTCTCTAATTTGAGAAGTAATATTCATAGCTCCAACAATTATAGCTATTATAATAGTAACCATAACAGCTTCAATAAAATACTCAAAAGCTTGTTTCATATATAGCTTACCACCTCCTCTATTTCACTATTACTTGCCCATACTTATCTGCTTTTATACCATGGCTTGAAGTTACTACATAATGAATTTTATATACCCCATATTCTTTTGTATTAACTGAACCATAAATTTTGACCTTATCTGTTAAATCTTCCCTTGTATCTGCATCATAAGCTTTAACAAAGTTTTTTAAATCGTAATTACTGCTCCCATAATCTATATAGCCATTAATAATCTCAATAACTGGTGCTGAATATTTACGTAAATTATCATTTACATCACTTGTCTCAGATGATTTTTGTGTCTCAATAGTACTATCAGCATACATAGTCCATCTGTTTTTTAAACTAAAGAGTGATGCAAATACAAAACTGACAACGATTACGCTAATAATTAGTTTTCCACTAAAATATTGACTTAAATTACTCATAACAATATGGCAAGGAACCCCCTGACTTTAGTCATGGGGAGGAATTGCCACTTTTTCGCCTCCTTTAACATATTCCACTACAGTGCTTCAGGATATGTATCTTTTTAACTGATACTGATTTTTTTTTACAAGCCCCCGACTTTAGTCGTGGGGTAGTTGACTATGCTCCTATCATTGTTACTGTAGAAATAAAGAAATCTATAATATTTTGTAAACTGTAACCGAGGTTAGAATTGGTTAAAAAACCTAGAAAAAAGAGTAGAGCACAGCTACCAGCGATTAGACTTACGATTAATTCTAAATATTCTTCTAAACCTATTTCCATAGAACCACCTCACTAAAAATTTTGAACATTATTAAATATAAAAATTAACAAAGAAATTATACTTGTAATAAATAAAAAGGAAATAATAAAACCAATTACCTGTTCAATTGTAAAATGCAATATACCACCCCCAATTTTTGTTACAAATTACGAGGAGCTACATATTTCCCATAATTGCTGATGACAATAAATTTGAAATCATAAGAATATACAAGGAAACAACCATTAAAGGTAGGGAATTTAATGCTCCGATTAAAAAGGTGTCGCTTTCTTGGCGTCTTTTTCTTGTATCAGAAGATATACGATTTAAACGTTTGTGTAAAGCAGCAAACTCTGTAGAAATATTGTTTTTGTCGACAAAATTAAATTGATATAAATCCAAAACAATTTCCTGAATTTCAGGAATATTATATTGAGATAGAAAGTCTTTATAGGCTTCTTTGTCAATTGGATTAACATCTAATCTGGCAATAAATCGTTCTAAGTCTTTTACAATAGGTTTGGGACATGATGGAAGAGATTTTCTTAAAGTATTAGGAATATTATTTGTAACGATTAATACTTCTAAGGTTGACATCCATAGGGGGAATGCATCTTTCACGGATTTTTGTTGGTTTTTAAAAACAGACTTAATCATAAAGTAATCGATTTTATATATACCATAACTGATAATCACCGATGCAATTATAAATAATGGATAATTGATTGCTAAATGCAAGTTTAAAAGTAGATTTGCAACTCCAATAACGGCAACAATACCCGCAAGACTTAAGAATATATATAACGATTTTTTCAAACGTTTTTCTACATAAGATGATGTAGTTTCGTTTTCTAGAATAAAAATTAGTGAATTTAAATCTGTTTCAGTAGTATATGAAATAATCTTGTCTTTTGCAGTAAGCTTGTGTCCAAGACTATTTTCTTTACGAGAAGATTCTTCTAAAATCTGTATATTTGATTGTTCTATCGCTTTATCCAGTTCATTATGCATGTTTTTTTGCTTACTAGAATAATAATGAGTAAATTCATCAAAATAATCGATATTTTTAGCATCAGGTTGTGTCATTAAGTAGAGATAAATGAAAAATCCTATTACAGGAATACAATTAGTTAAAATCCACCATCCAGATTTATTTATTGCGTGAAGACGTCTGATAGACATAGATAGTGTTGCTAAACTTAAGTATAATATTATAAATAAGTTTATTGTTAGATATACCATTTTAATAATTTGGGACGTGTTTGGACTACTTATAAAAAACATATAAAATCCAAAGTTGATTAACAAAATCCCGAAAGATACTACAAAATTAATTAATACTGCCGACCAAAAATCATTTCTAGATGTTGATTGTTTGTAGTTGAAGATATTAATCAACATTGACAAATAAGAATTCATGATAAACCTCCTGATTAATTATTCATCTGCTTTTATCCATTTACCAGTCATAAATGCTCTTACACAAATGAAGGATAATAGAATTACTTCGAAATAAATAAAAGTATAAATTTGATAAGCTTGTTGGGCTAATAACGGGTCCATTATTTCAGCTGGAAAAAAGTGAAAAACAAATAGTGTCATGCATATGGCCATTGCTGCAAAAATACCATTTTGCTTTTTTAATTTTTCTTTTTGAATTTGGAAAGAATATGTATCTGTTTGCCATTCTTGAAAATCTATATGAGTTAAGGATTCGTAAACAATTTCTCCTCCTTCTTGTTCACCTAAGATTAGATAGGAATGTAGCTGATTTACATATGAATTATAAAAATCCTTTTCAATCTCATCGAGAGCGGCTCGAAATGATTTTCCTTCATCAATAGCGGTGATAGCTCTTGTAATAGCCTTATACATTTGGCTTTTTTCATCATAAGCATTTCGTGTTTCTTTTAAAGCCAAATAAATTTTTTGATAAGTTTTAAAATTAATAATCATTTGTTTTAAATATGTACATAATTCTTGAAACCTTTTTTGTTCATTTAAAAAGTAATATTGTGAATGTACCATAAATGGGAACATGACAACTACTGTTAATAGTAATAAAGCAATGTACAACCAAGAAAGATTGTGTAAATAAGCTAGTGCTGCAATAACAATTGTATATATTCCGATACTTTTAAAAAAGTCTATACCTGAATAATGATAGCCAAAACCTTCAATTGTTTGAATTAGGCCTTTAAGGTCAAAAAATCCTTTCATAAAAATTAAATCCTCCTATTCATCACATCCCCACTTAAATGGTGGGATGTTTTCTTTTTGAAATTTGTTTAAAACATATTTAGGAATAGGTTTATAAATAATTTCTCCATTTTTCACTTCATAAATTAAGTCGCGACATTTATTATTATTCTCATCAGTGTAAAATACGACTAATTGGTCTATATAACGATGCGTGCTGCCCTCAGTATAGTCACATTGAATATGGATACCAACATCTATATAATCATAAATCATCGTTTCTACCTTATCATTGGATAATTCATTATCTTCAAACATATTTAACAATCGCTTTGGAATATCTCTTGCATCACCTGTATGAATTGTTGTAATAATCCTAGCTCCAGTCGAAATAGATTTAATCAGTTCCTTTACTTCATAACCACGTGCTTCTGATAATAAAATCCAAGTAGGTTTCATACGCATACATGATTTAATTGCACCGTCGTAATCAACGATATTATTTACTTGCAGTTCAACAACATCTTTATTTGGATAAATAGTTAGTAAGTGAAGCTCTAGTGTATCTTCTATTGTTATAATTCGTTCCCAACGGTTTATATGTCCAGCAAGATACTTAGCTAGTTCTGTTTTACCGGAACCGGTTAATCCGCATATAACACTGTTCATTTTTGCTTTAATCATTGCAATTAAGAAATTAAGGCATTCTTCGCTACAGTAGTCATCTTCTTTCATAGATGCGGCATTTATTCTAGCAGTTATTGGTGTTTTTCGTAATGAAAGAGATGTCCCGGATTTTGCAATGCTGTTATGAACGAACTGAAGGCGTAATGCAGGTAATTCTGCTTCTAAAATGGGATATACATTGTTAAACTGAGCGTTATTAATGTTTCCAATTCTGTAAGCCAGTGACTCTAAATCTTCGTTATTCATTGTTATATCTGTTATATCATAACGCCCCTTTTTTATATGGTCTACCCATATTGAATGCGAGTTACAGTTTATATCTGTAATCAGGTCATCTGCAACTAGGTGTTGTATTTTTCCAAATATTTTACTTTGTTCTAAGATAAGTTCATTTGCTTTTTTAATGTTTTCTTCTGATGCGGAAGAAGAATTAAGTTCAGTATTTTCTAAAGTTTCCGTAATATCTACCTCCTGGCTATAAAAAAACAGCAAGACTACTAGTGTTTTTCCTGCTGTTTGTTGATTTATAAGTTTCGTGATTTTTTTTATAATTTAATGTACTGCATAATTATCACAAATTTGTAAAAACATCAATATTTTTAAAAAAAATCTACTTAAATTCCATTTTTAGATTAATATATTTTCCAGTATCATTTAAAGAGAAAAATGCAGAATAGGTTTGACCATTACTGCTTTGTAAGCCGGTAACTTTAACTCTACCGGTTCCATTATCTTTCAGCATCTTTTTTACCATTGAAAATGTCACTTTTTTCTTTGATTTTGCTAATAATTTATTATCTTTAAAGATAAAGAACTTACAGTTTTTATTTTCACAACTAAATCCTTTTGCCCCTTCAACTATATCACCACCACAACGAGGGCATTTGCCTAATACCTCTTTTGTAAAGTCAAATTGAACTGCCCACCTATCGTTAGCTTTAACTAATTTTAATTTGGCATCAAAACTGTTACCTGTTTTGCTTTTAAAGCCTTTAATTAGTTTCGTTTCTTTTTTTTCAATCAAATCTTTAATATTAGTTTCACTTAGTTTCTTAGAAGCGATAATAGGAAATAAAATAAAATTACAGTGTTGACATTTCACCACCTTAGAAGAAACAAGTAATCCTCCTCCACATTCAGGGCATTTGATTTTGCTGGAAGTCATGTTATTGGCGATTACTTGTTGCCTAGCATCTTTTACTGCTTGGACAAAGCTGTTAATATCTTGATAAACCTCTTGTAAATACTCCTTCTTACTAAGTTTTCCTAACTCTACGAGCGCAAGTTTTTCTTCCATCTTAGCTTTATGAATGGGCGAATCAAGTTCACCACTACTAGGAAGAACCTTAAACAAATCTATTGCTTTTTGAGTCGGGTAAATTGTTTTCCCTTTAAACTCGTAGTAATTCCTTTGTAATAATTTGTTTAAAATATCACTTCTGGTTCTGTCAGTGCCTAACCCGTTAACTTCTTTGGAAGATAAAATCTTAGCGTAATGTTTATCATCCACAAATCTTGAAGCGTTTTCCATAGCCTCTAGTAAGGTGCTAGTTGTATATCTTGGTGGCGGTGTTGTTTGTTTTTCTTCTATACCAACTTTAGATATAGGATATTTTTTACCATTAACAAAGGCGGGCAATAAGTTATCTTCTCCTACTCCCATAATCTCTTTATAGCCTTTTTGAATAATTATTGAACCTTTGGCTATAAAATTTTCACTATCAATTGTGGTAGTGATAATTGTATCTGAAAATACTGCTTCTGGGAAAAATGCTTGTACAAATCTTTTAACAATCTCATCATATACTTTTCTTTCATCTTGAGTTAATGAATCTACATCTTTTTGATTAATTTGTCCAAATACAGGAGTAATTGCCTCATGAGCTAACCCCTCATTTGCTATACAGTGTTTGGCAATTTCCCAGTTGTTTTCCAGTATTTTCTCAGTCTCCTTTGGCATTACATTGTTTTTTAATAGGTTCTTTATAGTATTTAAACTCAAAGTAGCACTAGATTTTGAGATTTCTCGCGCTTTAGTACCAGGATAAGTTGTTAGATGTTTATCCTGATATAATGTTTGTAGTATATTCGAAGTTTTGTCAGCAGTGAAACCATATTTTTTATTCATTTCTTTTTGGATATCTGTAGCATTTGGCAACTTCATAGGTTTTGAAGTACGTCGCTTTTCTTCGATATTTACTATAGTTCCCTGGTGTTGTAAGAGTTTTTTTTGAGTGGTTTGAGCTTCTAAGAGGCTTAAATGTCTTTTCGAAGTGTGTTTAAGAGTTAATAATTCACCTTTATCATTCACTAATTCAATAAAAGGAACACCATAGTCTTCAGCTTTAAAGTTTGTTATTTCTCTCTCTCGAGATACAATCATATATAAGGTAGGAGTTTGAGTGCTTCCTATTGAAATAACATTATTAGCCCCGCCAAATTTAACAGTCATGGCTCGTGAGCCATTCATTCCGATTAGATAGTTTTCGATTGCTCGACACTCTGATGCTGCTTTTAAACCGCGATAGTTGTCATTGGGCTTTTTATTGTTCATTGCTTTGATTAGTCCACTAGGTGTCCATTCACTAATCCAGATGCGACTTTCAGGTACTTTGGGAAAATTACGTGTTTGGCTTTTAATTCTTTCATAAATAGATTGACCCTCTCTGTCAGGGTCAGTAGCTACAATGATTTCATCAAAGTTTCCTGTTTTAAATAATTTTTTTAAAACACTGTAATATTGTTTTGTTACATCGTTGGTAAGTTTTAATGGGATGTCATTTGGTAAGTTGAGAGGTAAATCTTCTAATGCATACCTTTTATAATTGTCGTTAATTTCTTCTGGCATGGCAAAAGTAAACAAGTGTCCTAATGCACAGCAAAACGTGTATTTTTCTCCAATAAAATAGCCTGGAGCACCACCGTATTTTGCATGTGGTTCAAATGCATCACGTAATTGTTTAGATACATTAGGCTTTTCCGCTATAACTAATTTCATAACTAAGTTCCCCTTCGAATAAATTTAGTAGTGTGACCCTCACCACCTAAATTGCTGCGCAACTATAGATGGAAAATGCACCTCATTTTTATAAAATATTAGCAAGAAAACCCATTTCCTTTAGGGGATGGGTAGTTCACTCAATCTTTCGATGTCACTGAGGCTAATCACTAGGTTTTTTATAAGCCCCTGACTTTAGTCATGGGACAGTTGACCTCCATCGCAATCTTTTTTAATATTATTAATTTGCTGATAGCTTCTTGTTAAGACTGCTACATACTGTTTTTGAATCTCTACATATTCTTGAATAGATTTAACATTTTCTAGTTTTTCATTCATAATTTTTGATAAAAGTCCTATAAATGCAGTATATGTATCTGAATAGTATCCGCAACGTTTATACAGTTTACTATCATAAACGGAATTGTCTTCATCTATTGTATCGTCATAATCAGTATCTAATTCAATCTGAGTTGTATTCACATTATCTCGTTTTTTTAAAAGAATAACGCCGTATTTGTATTTTTTAATGTAATAATTATCAATAATATTTAACATAGATACCTCGCTTACATACTTTTACGTTCTTTAATTTCTGACATTTTAGCATCATTTAAACGACTTTCCCCCTTAACTCTTGAATATGCTAAATAGCCGTTCATTCTATCAATCTTGGTTAAATTTTTACTACCACATTTTGGGCATACTTCCATTTCTAATTGTTCATATCCACAATCATCACAAAATGATAATGCAAGATTTACTCCTTCATAAAATCCAAGGTTCATAGCACGTAAAATAAGAGTTTCCATTGCTTTAATATTGTAATTTAAAGGATATCTTACATACTGAATTTTGCCACCGTTGAACAAATCCCAAAATCTTTTTTCTAAGTTTTGTTTTTGAATAGGTGAGATTTCTTCTGTGACATGGCAATGAAAAGAATTGCTGACATAATCACGGTCGCTCACTTTTTTGATTATTCCATATTTATTTCTAAACTGTTTTATTTGCACTCCGCATAAATTTTCAGCAGGAGTACCATATACAGCATAAAGTATATGGTCTTCTTTTTTATATTGATTTAGTTTATTATTAATGTGTTCCATTACTTCGACAGCAAATTTTCCATCTTCTACTAATGATTTGTTATTATATAGTTCTTGTAATTCATTTAAAGCGGTTATTCCAAAAGAGAATGTCGAGCTCTCAAGTAATGGTGCAATATTATCATTTAAATCTAGTGTTCCACCATAAAAACCTCCTTGGCAAAATGCCAACGGATTGATGGAAGCTTTTTTTCGAGCTAGATGTTCTTTTGTTCTTTTATGAATATCTCTAATCATTTCTAAATAGTAGTCAAGTATTTCATAGAAATCTTTATTTTCCTTCAAAGATTTTTCAAAAATCATTGGAAGATGTAAAGATATGGCACCACAGTTAAATCTTCCCACGTATATAGGAGTATCTTTTTCATCAGCTGGATACATTCCTCCTCTTTCATACCAAGGCGATAAGAAAGCTCTACAACCCATTGGAGAAATAACTTTCCTGTATTTTTTGTAAATATCAGAAACATATCCTTCACCTGTAAGACTTAGCCAATCGGGATACATTGTCTTACTTGAACATAATAATGCTGTCTTATATACTTCATAAAGTTCTTTGCCTTTTCCATGTAAATTTTTATCATATAAAAATACTAGTTTTGGAAATAATACAGGAGTTTTATAGCCATCTTTTCCTTGGCCAATTCTATGAACATTTAATATGGTTTTAGAAATCATTTGACCTAATAAACTTTTAGATAAACCAAATGTGAATGTTACAAAAGGATAATCTCCGCGTGAAGAAGATACAGAATTAAGTTTATATTCAATACCTTGATAACCTTGTCGACATTCTTCTTGTGTTTTTTTATAAGCATATTGCAAGCCTTTAGCTAAAAATTGTTGCTTTTTGTCAGTATCTTTTAATAAACTTTGAACTATGGACAAATATTCTTCAAGATATTTATTAAAAGATTTTTGAGCGTATTTTTCAAGGATTTTATCTACCTCTGGAACAGTAAAACCACCATATTGTTGAGCTGCGGTACTGGAAATAATATCCCCAATAACATCAAATGCAACATCTAATGTTTTTGGCTCATTATACCAACGGTTCCCCATTTCAAATCCGCCTGACAAAACTGTGTCCATATCGAATAAACAACAATTCATGGTATCTAGGCGAGAGGACATGTCATGTATGTAGATATATCCATCCTCACATGCTTCTATTTCCGATTCATTTAAAAATTCTTTTATATAGAATTCTTTACCTAGAGCATTTCCTACAAGAGTTTTTTTAGTAGAGACCAAGGCTGAATCCATGTTAGCATTTTCTTTTAATCGAACATAATTTATTTGAACAGATTGTTTATAAACATTATCCAACATTTTAACAAAATCTTGTTTGTAGTTTCGATAATTTCTATAACTTGTTGCAATATCTTTATCTATATCATCTAATGAAACTTCAACAATTTTATGCATTGTTGAAACTGGTATCTCTGTAATTTGAAGATTTTCTATATTTCTTAGGACCAAATAAATTAATCTGTCCTCTTGCTCTTTAGATAAGGATTTATTTAAACGTTCTGCACTTTTTTGCACTGCACTTAAGATTTTATTTTTATTAAATTTTTTGTGTTGATTATTTTTTCCAATAACTATTAACTCCATATACACACCTCCTATCTCAATCAAATTGTACTATTAAATTATATCATATATTATATATATTATAAATATATTTGCGAAGTATTGTATTAATTTCAATAGTAAGTAAATGATTATAATAAAAAAAAAGGCCATTGCTGGCCTTTTTGTTGGTTAACCTTGTGCGTTACTATTTTCTTGAATTTTATTCCATAATCCATCGTTTTGTGTTTTTGTCTTACTGTTATTGTCATTTGTCATTGTAATTGCTGTTGCTACTACTGCAACTGCTGCTACTAATACCACTACTACTGTTAACGCCTGTTTAATACTAAAATCCATTTAAGATGAATACCTCCATAAATATAATTTTTTTTGAGCTGATTTATTATTTATGGTGGTTTTTTGCTCTGATTTGCAATACTAACTTAGTGAATAGAGATTGCGCTATCTTTATAGCAGTAAAAAAGACCTTTGGCAAGTATTTTTTTAAATTTGTTATTAAATTAATGATACATGATAATATTTTATCAGTAAATTACGTTCTAAAGTTTATCCTTGGATTTTTTAATTCGCTCACTGCAAATTTAGTGAACCAAAGAAATCAAATCCTCATTTGTATGAAGCGCAAAACCGCACTTGTTCACTAAGTGAACCTCACCACCTAATTTACTTCGTAAATATAGATGGAGTTAGCACCGATATTTTATTCAAGAGGTACACAAAAAAATTATAACAATGAAATCTTCTTCAGAATATCTATACGAACTTGTGCTGTTTCTTCCACAAAAGTCATATAACTGTGTCTTCAGTATATGTTTTCAAACTTCTTAACGCAGGAGATTTTATGGCAAATAATCTTGAAATATCAAATTTTCGGTCATTTATTTAATTGCTCCCATTATTTCCGCTCCTTGGAATATTAAAAGAAAAGCACCTCCACAGAGATGCTTTTCTACACTTTTATTCAGTTCATCAGTTTTTGAGACAACCGATAGGAATCACATATACGCCATCTTGTCGGCAATATGCGTAATCTCCCGTTCCTGTTAATACCATAAGGAACGATGGAGCTTTCATTTTGTCGGTGTCAATTTTGTTTTGCATTGATTTAAGGCTCTGAGCACCTTCCTCAATCAGTTTGTCACCACCGAGTTTAATTTCGATGAGACCGTACTGACCGTTTCGCAAATGCACAACAGCATCACATTCTTGTCCGTCCTTATCACGATAGTGATAAACCTCTCCATTTAGTGCATCGGCAAATACACGAAGGTCTCTGACACAGAGGGTTTCAAACAGAAACCCAAAGGTTTTAAGGTTATTAATCAAGTCATTCGGACCGATACCCAGTGCTGCAGCAGCGATAGACGGGTCGATATAATACCTTGTATCAGAGGAACGAATAGCGGTCTTAGAACGTAGATTTGGATTCCAGGCAGGCATATCCTCAACAACAAAGATTTTACGCAGAGCATTCAGATAAGAAGCAACCGTCTCTTCACTCATAGGTGCATCGTCGTTGGCGGCGATATCTGCCGCAATGACGGTATTGGCTACTTGACTGCCTTGGTTTCTTGCGTAGGAACGCATAAGGCGTTTTACTCGTTCGGGATTTTTCTGTACATTGTCTGCTCGGTTAATATCAGAACGAACAACTGCATCGTAATAATCCATTGCTTGGTCAAGGGCAATTTCATCACGCATATCCACTGCTTGTGGCCAACCACCTCGGCATACAAGAAATGCCAGTCGGTCGATGCTGATGTGATTTTCTCCATCGATTTCATTTAAGCCGTCAAACAGGTCCTTCAAACTGACTTCGCCCGTCGAATCTCCCGATTCATATAAGCTCATCGGTCTCATAGTAAGCCAAGTAAAGCGACCTGTACCGGAGTGGGTGATTTCCTTGGTATCGGCAGGAACAGCGGAACCAGTAAGGACAAACTGCCCCAGTTCTCTGCGGGGGGCAACCTCCAAACGGATGGCATCCCACAGCTTCGGAGCAAGCTGCCACTCATCAATCAGTCTTGGGCATTCTCCCTTCAAAAGTCGCTTTGGGTTCAGCTCCGACATAGCGATGTTTTGCTCTTTCTTTTCCGGGTCGTCCATATACAGGATACTTGCAGCAACCTGCTCCGCGGTGGTGGTTTTACCGCACCATTTTGGTCCTTCAATGAGTACAGCACCCTTGCCCTCTAGCTTACGTTTTAATATATCGTCAGCAATTCTATTTCTATAATTATCCATTCGGAACACCTCAATTTCATTCATTTTACTATATTATACACCAGTATTGTGAAATTTAAAATATTTTTCCGACGATTGGCTAAATATTTTTCCGACGATTGGCGACAATAAAATACGGCAGTTGGCATAATTTTACTCCGATACCTGTTTAATAAACCCGGTGCGTGTGCCCAATAATACATAGGAATTGTTCATATTTTTTGTTGATTTGTCCTAAAATATTAAGTGCTGAATCTTCGGTGAACCTCACCACCTAATTTACTTTGTAAATATAGATGGAGAATACGCACCAATAATTTTATTAATATATATCTTTACTCAAGTGTACCCACGTACCAGGCATTGAGTCTTGATTTGTTCCACAGGCATCTATTCCTGTTCCGTTAACTATACATGGGTCAATTTTTATTTTTTCCCACTTGGCTTTTAAAGTAGTTGTTCCTTGTATAAATGTAAAAGTGTTTCCATTAAATTTATTTTTTTCTATATTAATTACTTCCCAACCTTTAAATACATATCCAGTGTTAGTTGGAGTCTTGATATTTGTAGTGCTTCCAGCATTACCAGAAATAGTTACTTTATTTGTAGAACCATCATAATTCCCGCCATTTGGGTCAATTATAACAGTTCCGCTATTTGACTGCCCTTTTTTTATCCATTGTGCCTGTAACGTAGCATCACTGTAAAATTTATACATACTTGAAGAAGTTCCTTGTGAAAAACAATTAGAATCACCGCTTACTACTTTCCATCCTAAGAATATGTAGTCAGTTCTTTTAGGATTTTTTATAGATTCTGAGTCACCAATTTTCTTCGTAATTGTCGTTGGCGTAGTTTTATTATTGTATTTACCACCGTTTGGGTCAATTGTTAATGTATATTTTTTATTAGTGTTATCAGGATTATTTGGGTCTGTTTCGGGTGTCTTTGCAATCCATTTTGCTGTTAAGCTTCCATCGCCAGTTCCAAATGTATATTTTTGATTATTCGGATTCCATGTTCCTGAACCACTAAAATCCCATCCACTTAGAATATATCCGTCTCTTGATGGTGTATTAACAGTGTATGATGTCCCTATTAATTGTTTTATTGATGTGATTCCGGTATTTCCATTATACTCCCCACCATTTGGATTGATTGTTAGGGTGTATTTGTTGTCTTTTCCTAGGTTTGTTGGTACTCCTGCAAATGTATATAGTTTTTCTTTTATAGGAATAATGTTTCGTAAATTAACACTGTTACTTCCACTGCCGCTATTTGACCAGTAATAATATGTACCATTAGCATCAGTTGTTGTATTGTTGCCTTGATGATATGCTGGATGATTACTTCCCCACCATCCGCCATTAGATTTAACTACTTGCGTGTTAACGGCACCAGTTCCACCATTTTTGCTTTTTAATGTAAATGTTGCATATTTAGACAGCTCTGTTGCTGAAACATTTTGTGCTACAACTGTATTAGCTATTTCTACTGTCGCAGATTTATTAGCCACATGATGATAAGTTGTGGTTGTAATTTTCGTAACCTTCCAACGGTACTGTCTACGTCCATATACTTCTACCTTTAAAGAATATTGAATAGATTGATTCCCATTAGTTATAGTATTATCAGAACCGCCTATAGAACTTCCGTTCATACCGTTGTTGTGAAAAAAGTCTGATGTAACAGTTTGTCCGTTTTCAGCCATTGCCCACAGTTTTTTGTTTAGCTGTTTCTTCTGTGATGAAGTTAAGGTATAGTCCATCTTTTCATTTATTTCATTTATAGCATGGGAGAAATTATGTTTATCATCTGCTTTGTCTTCCAAAGAACCTTTGTCTCGGAAATAGTTCCATTTTGTATTCTCTTTACTTGTTGATGATGTATCCCATTCTTCAGTCCAGTTAAATCTTTCATATGCTTTTAACCTTATTTCATTGTATACAGGGTCACTTAGATACTTATAATAGCCAGCCTGTGTCATATTAGCATTGATTTGGTTACTGGCTGTTTTAACCGGGACCCCTACAGTATAAGTTCCGTTTGTTTGCGTTTTATCAATTGTAAAGTTCTTACTGTTCTCGTTAAACCACGCAGTCCATTGATATCCATTAATGTTGTCTTTTCCTTCTATTGAAGTTGACTTAGTGCTTGTAACATTAGTTACCTGTCCTATATTTGCTCCTGTAGTATTAAATGCAGCTTGGTCAGCGGCAGATAGAGAATTATAGCTGGCAGCGGAAATATTAGTTCCCTTATAGTCTTGAAAAATAACTGTTCCTGAAGCCGCTACACATGATATGAGTAAAGATATTTTTATTGTGTTTAAGATTGTCTTAATAGACAAAAAAATCACCTCCTAACTTGTGATTGTTATTAAGTGATTGTTTTTATAATATACTATTCGAATGTTCCTTCGCTTATATATTTTATTTCAGTGTATCCACGAAATTCTTCTGAAAATTTAATACTAGCTATTGGGTAAATACCTGATGCTTTTGTTTCTAAATCCAGAGCAGAATTATATCTAATTAATTTATAACCGTCCGATTCTTTATAGATGCTGTTTGGATTATTCAATAGTTTGCTTAAAAGCAGACAGTTGTCTTCCTGACTGTAGGCGGTTTGGATGTTCATGTACTTTAACAATTGGTAATGGTCTTTATAATTAAACTCTAATTTATTGTAGTCTATTGCTCCATCGCCAAAATGACGACTATCACTGCCTTCATAACCGCCAATTGAACTGGATTCAGAAACGCCACCACCTGAATAGTCATAATCATTAACATCAATACCGCTCATGCCAATCAGTTCTTCATTATCTAGGTCACAGGACGGAGAATCCAGATACTGTCTTATATTTTCATCAGATACATTAGGATTACCTTCGAATCGAGCATTTCTTACATCATTAAGTGTATAGTTATTGACTTTATTTACAATTTTAATTTCATCATTTTTAACTTCAAATACAAAGCCAGTCCATGTATTATTGCCATTCTCATCAAATTTTGTCAAAGTATAGATACCATTATATTTATTATTTCTGGTATTTTCCACTTGCCATGAAGTATCTTTAGCATAGGCTTCTTCAGCCTCTTTTTGCTCTGCCTGTTTACCTGTGTAGTAATCATAAGCAAAATATCCACAGCCACTAAAAAAAACTAGTGCTGCTAAAATATTTAAATAGAAGCCAAAGCCTCGTTTTTTCTTTTCCATAAAAATCTCCTTTAGGTAATGACCTAATTAATATATTACCAAAAATATATTCATAACTATTATTATATAAACTAATAATAGCATATACAATGTTTTGTGTAAATGTTTAGTAGTATTGATTCCTTTATGCAAGTGACATTTTTCATTTATATATGTAGTTATATTTTCATCTCTTCCGATGCATACGAAATTAATATTACCCCCAGTAGTTATATCGTGATAGAATTTATATTGTCTACAATCATTTTTAAGACACCGGCTAGATTAGATATATTCAACTCCATGACTCAACACTCCATCTTTGGATATACTAGCCCATTGAATGGGTCCACCGATGCTAATTTCATCAATAGGGTATCTAAATGAAAACTCCTCATTAATATAAAATCTTAGTTTATTGCCCACATAATTTATTAATGAAAAATCTGAAAACGTATTATCATTAACATCTAAATGCGATTTATTGAATGTTTTTGAGTATGTGCCAAAACTGCAGCAGGACATATTTAATTTAATCGTATCACAAAATATACATTCTATATTTTTTATAATTTGGTAATTGGTACTTTTTATTTTATTATCATAAAAATCAAAATAAGATATAAAATACTGTAAAATTTTTTCTGGTTCATTCTCTAAACTTAAGTCTTCCATATATTTTGTCGACTTTTGAATAAGCGTCTCAATACATCTTGGACCATTTTTACCATTATACAAATTACAAACATCTTGCATAATATCTTTTACATATATTAATTTTTCACCTTTAACTTTTGAATTTTCACCAGCTTGCGCTATTATAAAAGGATATGTTTCATTGAAACATATTTTTTGAATATAGTGTTTCTTTATATCTGGTTCTCCAGGAAAATGATTCCATGAATCACTCGCTATTAATGTTATGTTAGTATTTCTCGCATGAATAAGCATTGTCATTTGATATTTCTTATCATAGGGGTTAGATGTATCACAAACTCCTATACTTTTCCCTTCTTCTATTTTAATCACTCCTGATAGGTACACTATCATTAAAATTCAGCTTCTTTTCCATTTATATATGTAGTTATATTACCATCATTTTCCATCAAAGCAATATATGCTTGTCCCCCAATAGTGTTGTCATCATTTTTCGAGGCATCCATTGCTAGATGAATAATTCGATTAAGTTCTCTTGGTGCAAGCTGACTGTCAGTAATATTATTAATATTGATTTGCTTTTCGACTTCTAAATGAACTCCACTAGAAATAAAAAAATCCGTATAATATTTCTTCTTTTTCTCTATATTTGATAATCCATTTTTTATTTCTAAAACATAAACAGCGTTTTGTTCTTCTTCATTGCAGCACACAAACATGTCAAAATATATATCTCTCTTATTTTCTTCATAATAGCGCCGTGTTTGAAAATTCATTATAGATTCAATAATAGTTAGCTTTTCGACAATATCAGAATTATTCATGTCTATAATATTTTTAATTATTTTAATGTTGTCAATATCATGAAAAGTTGTTAACCCTGTATATGACCAGCAAATTTTCAAGTCTCTATTTATAAAAGTTTTCTGTCTATTATTTCGATAACTTTTGTCTTGGAAGCACTCTCTGCTGTCGCTTCCTATGATAACAAAATCCTTATTTAAATTGACATGATTAAATGACATTGTATTTTTCTTCCTTTCAAAAATCATTTCATGCATATGCATACTTAAAACATATCACTCCTGATAGTTTAACTATCATTAAAAATCAGCTTCTTTTCCATTTATATATGTAGTTATATTACCATCTCTATCCATATACGCTACATATATATCTCCACCAACCGTTTTAGTTTTGTCTTTATCGTATTCTATTACATCTGATATCAGTTTTGTGAATTCTAGCACACAGTCATCTTTTATTTTATTATCCATAATTTTTAAATTTAAATAATTGCACTGTTCAAAATGAGCACCACTGGCAAATGGATAATTTATTTTATCATAAATTCCATTTGCATCTGAATATTTACCGTTTATTACTTCTACGCTATAAAATTTAGGTTTTTTATTTTCGAACACCCCAACAAACAGATTAAATCTTATTTTTATATTTGATGTTGAAAAAGATTTATCCTTAGTTGGATATTTTAAAAGATGTTGGATTAATATGCATTTATCTCTTAATTCTGCCTGCGAATTCATAACTTCATTCACAAGTTTAATATAATCAATATTTTTATATTTACATATTCCTGTCATTATAAAAAGACGAAGATAATGTTTCTCTACTATCACTGCCTATAATAATATTATCATCTGTCATATAAAGACAGTTAAATGACATATTTTTTATCCTTTCTGCTTTATCAAATGGAATTATTTTAGGTTTATTTATCAAGTTTGTTCCATATTCATAATGTCCATTTTTGCCAAAATTATTGCAATATTTATTTTGACTTGTCATATTATTCAACTCCAATAAAATATCACGATTTTTCAACTGATTTTTAATATATTTTACTTATAAAATAACTTTAATCTATTGAAATACCGTGATAATTTAAATTGTATAAGAGTAAACTGGTTGTTTCCCTTTTACATTTTCAAATATTTTAAACGACAAATAAACTACTTTTTAGCCAAATTTAAGAATTTTTTAATTCTATGCCTTATTTTTAGGTTTAGTCCATAAGATATCATTTAAAGGACTCGAATATAAATGTTCCATTGTTTTTGGATAATTTATATAATATCTTTTCCCTAATCTGAAATAATAAATTTTTTCTTCTTTAATTAACTTTCTTACTGTCGCATAGTGTATTCCTGTTGCTTCAGCAAATTCATTAACTGTCATTACTTCTTTTTTTCTTGTGTTTCCATTTTAAATATCCTTCTTTTTTATTTATTTTACAAACACATCTTATTAACTATAATTAACTTTCACAAATGTACAAATTTATTTATATTTGTTTAATTTTCTTTTTAATTGAATCAACGATTGATGAATAGATTTTCTTATAGCACTTTCACTCACATGTTCTTTCATAGCAATTTCTTCAATACTTTCATCATTAAAATAATAAGAAATCACTCTTCTTTTTTGTTTGGTTGTTAATGTTTCTATAGAACTGTAGAGATTTTCTATTAAATAATCTTTTTTTAACTGATTATGAATCGTTATTTTATCCTCTAACTCATATAAATAATCTTGTTTTATTTCAATAGTTTCCTTATTTATATATACAATAGTAAACATATTATTATCCTTTATATAGTTCATGTTAATTATTTAAAAAAATTTAATATTAGCAACCACATTGCCAATGCAGTTCACTTGTTGAATAACAAACAGGTTTCTTTTTGTTTTATCCTGTACGATTCCTAAACCTGCGACGCTTCTAACGCTCGGATTAAGGCTAACCGTGAGTCTCATTATTTCAGATTATTGATTAATCTTGGACATGTACTAATATTGCCTTTATTCACTTTTCAAGGTTCTCTCTAGGGTTATTTCAATCCCTTCACTATACTGATAAAACTATTAAGTTTCGTGCATCATTTTCAATAATTTCTTTAAACTTTTTTTAATGCTTTAATTTATAGCAATTTTCATACCTAAATCTTCTTGTAATACAGTTTTTATAATTTAAATTATTTTTTTCTGCAGAATTTTTCTATATCTATGTTAAACAAAAAAAGAACAATGTCCAAGTTATACTATCTCATTGTTCTTTTTCTATTTATGGATATTTATTGTGTTGTACCACCTTTTCGTTTGGCAGCATTACTATATTATTGGTTGTAATTCTTTTATAATAAGATTATTTAAGTATTTCTTTTAAAAGAGTATTTGATATTTCAAATTTGCTATCTATAAAAATTATATCACTTAGCGAAATTTCTGAATAATGTTTCATTGTATCAAAAAGGCATGAATTTTTCTTAATATTGAATGAACTGTTTTCGTTAGATACCTGCTAATCGAGTAAAATAAGTTTATGAATTATAATCATTAGCGCATATAAAACTAATTTTAGATGATTTATTTTTCTAATGATTCGTTGCTTTTATAATTGTTTCTTAATCTGAACATTCACTTTATCTTCTAACTCATCATTTACATCCAAATATTCATTTTTATCAACACAATTAGATTATAAAAACCTTTTTAGGTTTATAAACCTCTAATAATATTCAAATAATCTTGCCTTTGATCAACAAATGCATAAATAACAACTTCTTTTTTTTCTTCATTAACTTTATAGAATGCTAAATTCTTTTCTAATATCAGAACCCTGTAACCTTGTCTTTTTAAAACTGCATATCTAGGCAGCGTTCCAATATAGGGATTTTCTTCTAAAAGTAAGATAGTCTTTTCAATATAATCTAACTTTTCCAAAGCAAATTCATTACCAAAATGATTTGCTAAATACAAAACAGTATGTCTGATTCCTTCATCTGCTTTATCTGTTCGAATAATATTATATTTCATATTACTTACCTTTTAATATCATTCTCAAATCATCAAATGTTTCATTTATAGGAGCAACTCGTCCATTTTTCACATCATCTTCTGCTTCAGCAAGTGTTTCTAATAATTCAATATGAGCCTTCATATTTTGATATTCTTCAAAAGAAAGAGATACAGTATCTCCCTTACCATGTACAGTAATGATTACCGCTTCTTTTTCTTCTCTACATTGTTTAGAAATTTCATTATAATGATTTCTTAAATCTGCGGATGGTCTAATTGTTTCTCGTAGGTTTGCCATAAAAATCCCTCCTATATTATTATAGACAAATTATATCATTTAATGTCTATATATTCAATGTGATATTGAGTAACAATCCTTTCTTTTTTTGTTATCTCAATTATTGATAATCTAATTTAATTATTTATTGATATTCCTTGAAGAAATAATCAATAGTAAAAGCTTCTAATAATATTTAAAATAACAAAAACAAAATATACATAAGCAATTGATGCTTTTTTTAAATAAAGAAAGAAATAAAGCAATTGATGAGTATACATCATTTATCTTTGATTAGATTTAATAAAATTATGTTTCCGATGTTACACCAAAATACAATCAAAATTGATGTGTGAAATGACTTTGAGAACATTTATAAAGATTAGCAGAAATATTCATTAGTATAGAAAAAAAACAGATCTATCCTTTTTTGGTTTACTATATATTCTTTAATAGTTAATCAAATTTCATTCTTGAATTTTCTTATTAAATGTTCTGACGAAATGTCTATATATTCAGTAATTGATTTTATTTTTAAATTTCTAGAATGTGATTAAATATAAAGAATAGAATTTTGTACTTCATTGCTATTAATTTTTATACTTTTTCAATACCTAAACTGATAGCAATTTTATTATCAATATTTTTTAAATCTTTTGAATTTAATTTTCCTATGTATCTTAATATTCTGTTCTTATCAATTACTCTAATTTGTTCAAATAAAACAACTGATTTTCTATCCAATGCATAATCTATCGTAAAATGTGTAGGAATCCGTTTTTTTGTATAAATGTTGCTTGTTATAGGAGCAACTATTGTTGTTGTACTGAATTTATTTCCCTTATCATTTTGGATTACCAATACTGGTCTTATTCCTCCTTGCTCACACCCCTCAAAGGGATTCAAATCAGCAATATACAATTCTCCCCTGCATATGTTATCTATCATAATTTCTCACCTCCTATAATACAGTGAAAAATGTTTATTTTCGTGCACATAATCGTAGTGTATTAATATATTTTCCCACAAGAAATGCTTATTTTCCCAAAGCTTTATCTATTTCCACAATTTGTTATAAAATTATTTAATTATATTGAAAATTATATGCACGTTTTTTGTTTTTTTCCTTTGTATTATAGGAGGAAAAAACCATGATAAAATCACACAAAGATGGAATAAAAGAAAAAAGCATAGATTTACATAGGTATTACCCTGATAAGTATAAAAAAACACATATTATGATGTTCCAGAAGAGATGGCAGATTTATTAGAAAAGGAAAGAAAGGAAGAAAATTGTTCAATAAGTCAATATAGGTATTATGTAAAATACACCTTAGATCTAAATGATTATATTTCACGTACATATTTATTAACAAATAATAAACCTGAGACAATATTAAAAAAATTAGAAGAAGCAGATGAACAAAAAATAAATAAAGATATACAAAATAAAAATGTTGAAATTATATACTGCATTCTAGATGAATTAAATTCTATTGCTAAAAAAAGATTTCTTGAATACGCTTTAGAAGGCAAAAAGATTGTGGAAATAGCAAAAGAGGAAAATGTTAATCATAGCTCAATAAGTCGATCATTAAAGCATACAAGAAAATCAATTATAAAGAAATTAGATAAAGAAGAATTCGAAAATAGACTGTTACATATGGGAATAATTCTTTTTCTTAAAAATGAACCCAAATAATTATCTAAATTGTTTTAATATATATGGTTGATAGTATAAAAAACACTTGGAATGTTTAGAAAAAACAACCCTAAAATATAAAACTATGATAATCTCTTTTTCATTATCACAGTTTTTCAAATGTTATTTACATTTAATTTTACTTAGAGTATCTTGCTTAATAGCTTTCCTTAAATCAAATAAATATTGTGAAAAATCTACTCTATCATCAGCATATGTTAAATTCAATGAAAATTCATTTTCTGACTATGTTGATATGTCAGAAAAGTTATGCTGTATCAATGATTCCAAACTATCTATTGCCTTATATATTTTTGATTCAAGAGTCTGTCTTTCCTCCGTTTCCATATACTCTCTTTCATTAAATTTCGAGTAACTTTTGGCAAAGATTCTACCCACTCATTAAGTAAACGTTCTTCAACATTCTCATTTTCCTTGTTCTTCATGAAAACAGGAATATCACCTGTAAAACATTCCCCTAGGTCATGAATGATGCACATTTGAATTACCTTGTTCATGTTTGCTTCTGGAAACTCATTTATCATAAGGAACGCCATTACAGTCATCATCCAACTATGTTCCGTAACACTCTCGTGTCTTCCCTTTGATGTGTAACAATGTCTAGTCGTATCTTTTAACCTTTCTAAGATAGCCAATGCATTTAACAATTCTCTTGGTTCCATATTTCCTCCATTATATTTTCTAATGAATTAATAGGTATAAGCAATTTTGAAACTTGTAAGTGTTCTAATTACTCTTTTATATAATATTCCGTTTGATTTGCCATTAAATAAATTTCAACCATATCATCAACTGTCAGTTCTTTAGCCGAATCCGTATGCTTCCCACTAGCAGTATAACAGTGTTCTGCCATTTCTCTAATTTCTTGTTTATTTGGGTGAATTCCAAGTTCATGAAAATTAATCGGCATTCCAATACTATGATAGAAATTTTCCATTGTCTCAATTCCTTGTATAGCAATTTCTTCTTCACTTTCGTCACCAGTTACACCCATTACATTTTTCGCAAATTGAACAAAACGTGGTAAACAATCACGATAAACGTAACGCGCCCAACTTGGCCAAATAGCAGCAAGACCTGCACCATGTGTTACATCGAATATTCCGCCAAGTTCATGTTCTAATTTATGTGACATAAAATCTCCACCATCATTCCCGCATCCTGTTAGATCATTATGTGCAATGCTTCCAGCCCACATCACTTCAGCTTTAGCTTCATAATTTTGAGGCTCTTTATGTAATATCTGTGCATTTTTCATAACTGTTCGAAGCAGTCCTTCTGCAAGTGAATCTGTAATTCCTATGTTACCTCCATTTGTAAAATATCGTTCCATTGTATGCATCATAATATCGACACAACCCAATTCTGTCTGATAATCTGATAAAGTTTTCGTTAATTCAGGATTCATAATTGCAAATTTAGGACGAGCAAGATTATCATCATAAGCACGTTTTGCATGTGTTTTTTCATTTGTGATTACACTACCCTTTGAAGTTTCACAACCTGCCGCAGAAATCGTTAATATACTTGCAACTGGTAGACACTTTTTAGCAGTTCTAGTACATTCATTCAACTCCCATACATCTTTATCAGGTTCTGCCAGTCCATAGGCAATTGCTTTTGCACTATCAATGACACTTCCACCTCCAATTGCAAGCAAAAAATCAATTTTTTAACTTTTGCCAAGCTGAATACCTTCATATACTTTCGCAAGATGTGGATTTGGAACAACACCACCCAGTTCAGTGATATGGTGATTCTCCTGTAATAAAATTTTTTTACTTTCTCCAACAAACCTGAACGAATTGCGCTGTTACCTCCATATACAATTAATACTCAACCTCCTCCATACTCTTTAATGAGTTTTCCTACCTGTTGTTCAGTTTCTTTTCCAAATACAACACGTGTAGGTGAATAATACTCAAAATTATTTATCATTTCTATATCCTCCTTATCATTTTTCACTTGTATTTTATTTAAAAATAATACTTATTTTCTATGATAAATTAAATAATCTTTTGTTTTATATTGTTTTTATTTGTGTTATGATATATATGATATAACACGCCAGATTATCATTATTTTTTTGGTGTAATATTCCATTTATAAAGGAGGATATTCAAATGGGACTATTTTCAAGTTTTAAAAAGAAAGAAATACAATATAACGACACAGATATTATTGCTTTAGCTAATGCTGATATCATCCCTACTGAAGAAATAAATGATCCAGTATTTTCTAAAGAACTATTGGGTCAAACTATTGCTTTTAATTTGCAAGATGAAACAATCGTAGCTCCTTGTAACGGAGTTTTAGAAGTAATGTATCCAACAGGACATGCTTTCGGTATTCGTAGACCAGATGGATTAGGCGTGCTTGTTCATGTCGGAATTAATACTGTTAATCTAAATGGAAAAGGATTTAAACTTTACGCTAAACAAGGAGAAACGGTAAAAGCTGGTCAAAAACTTATCAAAGTCAGTGCTGAATGGATCAGAGATGAAGGATATGATTTATCTACAATGCTTATTATTACAGAACCTTTAAACAAAGATGAACGTATACAATTTATAGATAAAAAGCATGTTACTCGTGGAGAAATTATTAATAAATAAATTAAAATATTATATAATACCCTATAAAGAGAATACGATATTATTCATATTCTCTTTTACAAATCAAAAAACTTTCACAAATATTAAAAAAGACTGTAAAAATAATATTATTATTTTCTACAGTCCTTCATATTAAAAATGTCATTTTTATAAATTTTTAAGAGTTTGTGCCATTTCAATTAATGATTCTTCAGCTTGAGGTAATACTCCAACTTTTTCCATAAATCCATGATCACATCCAAGATATCTTACAGATTTTACATTTACTCCTTCACTTCGTGCTCGTTTTACAAAATCATCATTACATAACCTTAAAAAATCATATTCTCCACAAACAATCGTCATATCAGGAAGCCAAGATAAATCTTCACAGGACATGATAGATACAATAGGATCAGTTTTTGAAACTTTTCCTTGAATGTAAAAATCACCAGAATTACCACTAAAACGTATTCTATTAATTCTATTTCTAGCATATACTTCATGTTCGGTAATGACTGGGAATAAATCATCTGAATACTTCTTTTCATATTCAGCAAAAGTTGTTACAAATCCAGAATAAAATTCATATGCGTAATGAATATGATGAAGCTCTTTATCTAACACAAGGCAAGAATTTGTCAATCCTCCTCCTGCACTATCTCCTCCTACCATAATTTTATTTTTATCAACACCTAGTTTTTCTGCATTTTCATAAACCCATTCTACAATCGCATGACAATCTTCTATCCCAGCTGGAAAAGGATTTTCTGGTGCTAAACGATATTCAGGAAAAATAACTTTACAACCTGATTGTTCACATACAAAACGCATAGCCATTCTAAATTCAGCAACATCACCTGTCATATATGCACCACCATGTAAATAAATAAGAACCGGTTTCCCTTCTATATAATTTTCTGGTGTAAAAGTATAAACATCAATATAATGCGTACCCTTAATTGAAACCAAATCTTCATCTTCATGGATATTTGTTGTAGTAATATCATAACTTACTTTATCTGGGCGTACTCGATTTCCATATAAAGAAAACTTTGCATTTCTATCTAAAGATTTAACTGTCATTTTTATCTTTGTTGTTTCTACAACTCTTGGATCAACAACACATTCACGGTCATCATCTGGAACTGGCTTCATTACAATATCTTCGCCAGCAATATTTTTGATATACGTTTTTTTTTGAATTTTTTTTACTAAACTTTGATCATATTCTCGCATTATCTAAATCCTCCTTTTTTATATATTTTCTTTTAACCAAGGAATAAGTTTTTCTAATAATTCATAAACTTTAGTATAATCACCTGTTTTAGCATTAAATGTATGGTTAGCTTTATCAATAACAAGCATGTCTACATTATCCATATGACAATTTTTAACAAAATTATAACTTACATTAGGATCTAATGTAGGGTCATCAGCACCTACACAAACTAAAATAGGATTTTTATATTTATAAATTTCTTGAGAGTAAATTTGACAATCTTCTACAAATTTAGGAAATAATAATTCTGAGCGTCCATCACTTGTATGAATAATAGAATATCCTTTTTCATCCATATCTTTTAAGACATCTCCACTCATTTTCATACCACTAGGTTCAGATACATTAACAGTACCATTAAACGTTACCAAACATTTTGAAGGTAAATTAGAACTCAAAAAGGCTATTCTTCCACCCATGCTATGTCCTAAAATTCCTATACGTTTTGGAAAGATATGTGAATCTTTTTGTAAAAATTCAAATGCACATTTTGTTTCTTTCACACATATTTCTGTTCCATAATGAACTCTTGAATAACGATTTTCGCCCATACTACAAAAATCAATTCTTGCAGAAGCAATATTAGCTTTCGCTAATTCTTGAGCTGTTTTTGTAAATAAATAGCCATCGCCTTCTTTATAAGACATATATCCATGTAATAATAACATACATGGAAATTGTCCCTCTTCACTTGGATAAGTAATAACCATTGGAATATCATGATTACCACAGGGAACAAAAATTCTTTTTTCAATCATATATTTAAACACCTCTATTCATCATCTTTAGTATGTAACCCAAGATGATGTAGATTAGTCGAAATAGCCGTCATTTGTTGTACTTCATCAATTCTATCAGGATTTAATCGTGCATAAATTTCAAAGATAGTCTCTAAAATAAATTCTTGAATAATAATACCTGTAATTCCTCCATAATAACTTTCATCTTTAAAAGAAACTGGAGCATGTGCAAGATTAATATCTCCATATTGTGCTAATACACTTAATTTGCTTCCGGTAATAGTAACAATTTTGCAATTAATTTTTTCAGCCAATTTTACAGCTTGAATGATATCTGTATTATCACCACTTAACGAAACAGCTACAACAAGTTCATCTTTTCTCATTAGAGCTGCTTTCATTACCATCATATGAACATCAGTAACACCTTCACAAGATACACCACTTCTAAAAAAGCGATAAGCGCCTACATCAGCAGCATATCCAGAAGTCCCATTACCAAAAAAATACACATGAGAAGAATTCATAATTAGTCGAGCAACTTCTTCTAATTCATTTTTATCGTTAGCTAAAATTGAGTCTTTCATTAAATGACTTATTCTATTTACATAACTATCTACACAATTTTCATTATCTTCTTTTTTTTGATTTTCTAAATTTTCTTTTAGAATTGCAATTTTAAATTGTGCAAGATTTTCATATCCTAATTTATAAACAAAACGCATAATTGTAGCTTCACCGACACCTGCATCTTTTGATATTTGAGAAAGTGTTTGATTATTAATAGTTTCTAAGTGTTCATGAATATATTTAGCACATTTCTTTTCTGTCTTTGTAAGATGAGGATAGACAGCTTTTAATTGATTTGCAAAGCTCATAACTGTTGTCATAAAACAACCTCCTATATTTAATATATATTTCAATTATAACGTTCGTTTATTACAAAGTAAATCTCGCCTAAATCTTTAAATTCTTTTAGCTTTTCTTTTTAAGTAGGAAAGGCTTGAAAATTCAAGCCCTACTCTAATCTTTTTTGAACAACTTTAATGTTGGAGGAGCTGGGACAGCATCATCATCTTCACTATATTCCCATTTAGTGAACATAACTCCAATAAATGTAACAACTGCAACGATAGCAATACCTATTAAAGCTTTATATAAATTAGTAGGATCATTTGCTGAATAGAATAATGGTAAATTAGTTAAATAATACGCACCATACGCATAGGCTTTTGTACCAACAATACCATTATAGATAGCTAAAATAGTACCAGCAATTGTATTAACGATATAAAGAACTGGTACTTTGTATAAAATACCATAAGTTGTTGGTTCACTAATTCCACCAAATAATGCTGATATAGCAGCAGGAATGCCAATATTTTTACCTTTGACACTCTTTGTTTTAATTGAGAACCATAATGCTGTAAATCCAGGAACTGTTGTTCCAGAGAAGAACCACATATTGATGATGTCATCATAACCATAAGTAGCAAAGTTTACAGTAGCAATTGGAATCAATGCTAAATGGAATCCTGGACAGAACACACCTAATGTAGCAGAGAATAAATAAATTACAGGAACTGTTAACCAAGGTACTGTTTCACGGACAAAATTAATACCCGCAGCAATGTAATCAGTAATTAAGTAACCTAAAGGTCCAGTTACTGATAATGTAATAATTGACATGATAAAAATCAAACATACCGGTTTTAAGAAATAACGAATTGTTGTTGGAATAATTCGTTTTAAGACTCCATCAACTTTACTCATAATCCATACTGATAATACAATTGGTAAAGTAGAAGAACCATAAGTACATAAGTATACTGGTATACCAAAATATGAAGTAAATGTTGCGCCATTTGCATTATTTACTAAATCAACCCATCCAGGATATAATAAAATACCAGCTAATAACATAGCCATTGGAGGTTCAACATTAAATTTCTTAGCTGATGTGTAAGCACACATAATAGGTAAGAAATAAAATGGAGCTTGAGAAATATTATATAAAATTGTATATGTAGATGTTGTAGAATCTAGCCCAAAAAATTGAGTTCCTAAAGTAAGAATTAATGAAAAGAACCCTGCTATAATTAATGTAGGAATTATAGGTGACATAATACCTGCCATTAATTGTAAGAAACTCAAGAATAGAGCAAGTGGTGTTTTCTTCACTAAGTTAGGATCTAAATTTTCATCAATGACCCCACCTTTAACACCTGATACTTCTTCAAATGCATAAAATAAATCTTCAATAATTTGTCCTACAATAATTTGAGTTTCTTCACCAGCAACTTCAACACCTAATACACCATCAAGCTTTTTTAATGCCGCTTTATTTGCTTTTTCTGGATCTTTTAATTTCAAACGTAAACGTGTAGCACAATGATTGACATTTGCTAAGTTTTCACTGGCACCAACATTAGCAAGAATGTCTTCTGACATTTTTTTATAATCTAATTTTGCCATATACCTCTCTCCTTTCAAAATTTAGATTTATCTAAAATCGTACAAAGTCTAGGGCTAACTTCATACAATAATTAGCCTATTTTTTTCTTTTAATAGTATGTTTATCAATATGTGATTGATAATAACCATCAATATAATGACTATATGATTTTGTCATTATCATAATAACAACAAAGATAACCGCATAAGCAAAAACTTCCCAAAACATCGTAGAATTTAACTCTCTATGAAATACTGATATATATGCAGCAAATACACCTATAAAACTAAGTCCAAACCATGTTACTATTTCTTTTAAAGTTATTTTAATTTTAAATTTTTGAATAAGATTATGTATCATTCTTTCACCTTCCTATCCATTGGAGTAATTACTCCAAATAATATTTTATATTTGGATTTTTTCTTCATCTATAGAATAACATCTTTTGGAGTGATTGTAAACGCTTACTTTTATTTTTTGGAGTTTTATTTCATTTTTTGAAATAAATAAAAGAGGCTTATTTGTTTTTAGCCTCCATAATATCTATAAATCTCTTTGTAATCAACTGTGGTCTAGTAATAATTGATCCCACAACAACACTATAACAACCTAATTCTAATATCCTTTTTGCTTTTTGGGGAGTATCAATATTTCCTTCAGCAATTACTGGATGTTTAACTTTTTGAATGATAGTTCTTATAATTTCAAAATCATTTTCTTCAATTTTTAACCCTTTGCTTTCTTTTGTATATCCTACCATTGTTGTTCCTATAAAATCAAATCCCAATTCATCTGCATGAATAGCTTCTTCTATAGTACTACAATCGGTCATAAACTTTTGATTAGGATATTTCTTCCTTACTTCTTTAAAAAAATCATCTAAATAAATATGATGTGGTCTTTCCCTAATTGTTGCATCCATTGCAATGATATCTATACCTTCTTTTACAAGAGCATCTACTTCTTTTATCGTAGGTGTAATAAACACAACGCTACCTTCATATTCTTGTTTGATAATACCAATAATAGGTAAATCAACTTCGTTTTTTATAGCTTGAATATCTTCTATTGTATTAGCACGTATTCCTTTTGCACCTCCTTGATAAGCAGCTAATGCCATTTTAGACATAATAAATGAAGAATGAAGAGGTTCATATTCAAGCGCTTGACATGATACAATCAAATGGTTCTTAATATCTTCTAACATACCAGTATCCTCCTTTCTTTTATTTTAGAACTATCACTCCAATAATTCAATTTATTTTGGAGTAAAACCATTTTTATAAAAAGACTAAAGTTGTAGTTTAGCCATTTTGAACATCTTCTACAATTTTATTAACAATATCATCTAATGTTCCATCATTATTGATATCATAATGACAGCTATCTAAATAAAGATTATGTCTTTCATCAAATAATTGATAAAGTTTTTGAGGTCCATCTTTCAATAATGGGCGAGGTGCTGTTTCTACATCACTTACAATATTATCTAAAGGTCGATCAATATAGAAAACAATCCCTGCTTGTTTTAATATTTCTCGGTTTTCTTTCTTTTAATAACGCCCCCACCTGTAGAAATAATGTAGCCATCTAATTTTGCCATATCTAAACAGGCTTCACTTTCACGATCTCTGAAATGGTACTGCGTCAAGAAAAAGTAACAGTTAAACTGAAATATTTCATTTAGTTTAACTGTTTTTTGCATAACTTCTTTCATACTGATTTGGACTTTGATAATTACAGTGACTATGCATTCTCACTGTATTATAAAAAATCTCTATATATTCAAATATCAGTTTATATGCATCATCATAATTTTTGATTTTGTACTGGTTTAACCACTCCCTTTTTATTAATGAATGAAACGATTCTATACATGCATTATCCCATGGACATGCTTTTTTTGAATAGCTTCGTTTCATTTTTTTCTGTTATTTCTTTATATTATTCACTTGTAAACTGTATTCCTCTATCACTATGTATTATTACAGATTTTTCATTGTTTCTTCGCTCCTGTGCTATTTTTATTGCTTCAAGCACTGATTCTGCTGTCATATCTTTTGTAAGTACCCAAGATACTATTTTCCTTGAAAACAGATCCATTACACTTGTCAAATAAACAAAACCATCATCATATGTCCATATATAGGTTATATCTGTACACCATGCTGCATCTGGTGATGATGGATCAAAATCTCTTTTTAAGATATTTTTCAACCTTTTTGAAAAATCTTTTGATATTGTTGTTCTTGTCCATGGTTTTATATAATGTGCTTTTATATGCATTTCCCGCATATAATTTCCTACTGTTTTCTCTGATATCACATGTCCTTTTTTCTTGAGTTCTTCAGTAATTTTTGGTGCTCCATAGATTTCATGACTTTCTTCATGTATTACGCTGATTTCCTTTTTTACAGCTTCTTTTCGTCTCTTTGATTTTGACGGTTTTCTATTTGACCAACTTTTAAACCCACTTCTTGAAACACCAAGTATTTGAGTTACAGCTCTTAAAGAAACTTTTAATACCAGCAGTCTCTTCTATGTATTCTTTGATTGCCTCATAAAGTACGTTTACTGGCTGCTTACTATATAAAAACTTATTATCTTTTCTTTTTAGTATTTTTTTATTTTTTGACTTAATTAGCATCTTTTTTATCTATATGCTCGATTAACTACGAAATAATAGCCATCTTAATGTCCATTGTCCTAAATCATATTCAGTTGTTTTAATACCGTATTCATCTTCTAGTAATTGACACACTTCTCGCATGCCCTTTTCTTTAGCCTTTGACATTTTTCTTTGATAATCAGGTTGTTTCTTGATTTCTTCAATACGTTTCATTAATTCTTCATCTTTTTCCATCAATGTGTGAAATTCCTTTTCAATAAAATCTATACGTTTAAAAAAATCAGTTTTATGAATTATTTTGACCCAGTCAAACGTTCTATCAATATTTTCAACATTTTTGAAAATATCCCTAAATTCTAAAAAATATTCATTTTTAACAACCAAATGATTTCCAAAATCTAAGTAAAAGTGTTTCCACCCTGGTCTTATTTTCGTATAAGCATTTTCTTCATTTTCACTCATTCCTATGATAATGGTATTTGATGAAGTTACTTCATTTTTCATCGGTCCATTAAAAATACATCTATTCATTTCTTCAAAGTTTTCTTTAACTTTTTCCCAACTTGTTTCTTCTTGTCCATAATCAATTTCAAAAGATTCACCTGTACGTTTTAAGAATTCTATTGTTCTAGCAGGTCCCATAGCTCCAGGTTCACTTAAACGATAAGCAATAATATCTTTAAATAATTCTTTAGTAAGTTCCATATTCATTATCCTCCTTAGATTTATTTTCTTTTATTAAAAAATCATCCTACATTCAAAACATCAAACTCCGATGCACCCGTTATGACATTTTCAAGATCCAAAGTAAGTGTATCAATGACACCTTGATCATTATCAGCTGAAAAAGCACTGTATTTACCAGCTGTTTTATAAACGCCTCCACAAAGACCAAGCAAAATATAGTCATGGTCATTGATAAACTGAAGTTCACCATTATCACACTTTTTAATTGATAGAAAAGATAAGCCTTGTTGATTTACAAAATCTCTTATTTCAATTAAATTATCATTATCAAATTCTTTTAATTGTTTTTTTATTTTGTCATGAACATTTTTATTAACATACAACATTTTATTTTTACCTTCATTTCTTTTTAAAATAATTATTATTAATGATAAGTTCTTCTAGGGTTACTGGTTCATAGTTGTTGATCATGCACCCAGAGTTTAATGCTTTTTCTCTTTTAGACATAAATTCATAAGTTTCATCTTTGTTATTATGAATATGTCCATAGATATGATAGGTATTTCGATGATAATAAGGCCATTCTGCCATTGGATAATGACATAAATAAATGATATCTCTGCCGTCTTGAATCTGTAAGAGATAGTCAACAGATTCAAAATAGTTGAATGCTTGTTGATCTTGAATGAGTTTTATATCATGATTTCCAACAATTAAATGTTTGTGTCCTTTCAACTGTTTTAAATATTCCGTTGCTTCTTGCTAGGTGGCCCCCAAAAGTACAGCCACAATCAATCGCAAAGTGATTCTTTTCTTTATAGATAAATCCTGGATGTTTATTTTCTTTAATAAGTTGTGTAGGTGTATGTCCCGTAACAAGATATTTGTCTTCAAAATAAATCTTTGCATAATCGGTACGTCCAAAAATCATTTCATAAAGTTCATAACTTGAAAGAGATCTGGTTGGTTGAAAGTTTTCCAATCCAGCATGGACAAGAACAAAATCTCGATTATTAACACAGACTTCTTCATACAAAGTAAACTCACCTAAATAATCAATAATTTCTTCTCTATCAGTTTTCGATAATGTCATAAATTCTTCAAGTGTGGATTGTCCACCTTCTTCAATCCATAATCGAATGGTTTCGAGATGGTTTTCATCTTCAAATTGTTGTATGTTTGTATCATTGATTTCTTTCATTAAATAATAAAGTGACATTAAACACATATAATCATGATTTCCAATCAGTGGTATAACATTAGTCTTTTGCATCATATCTTGGATTATTTTTAGAGGATGTTTCCCTCGGTCAACAACATCTCCTAATACATATAAAACATCTTCATCTTTGAAATTAATTAAAGATAACATTTCCTTATATTTTTCATATTCGCCATGTAAATCACTTATCACATAATGCATAAATAATCTCTTTTGTTATTCAAATACTTTTTTAAATGCTTCATAATTTTTATTATGTTTACTTTTAGGTATAGCGAAAATCACTTTTTTAAAAGGATACTTTTGCCGCAATGAATTTTTCATCATCTCAGCTACTTTGGTAGGATTTTGGCCAAAAACTCCACAACCAAATGCCCCTAAAATAAGTGTTTCTATTTTATTTGTTGCAGCAATATCTAAAATAAATTTTATTCTCGAAAGTAACTCTTCCTCATTTATTTGTAAATCAACCTAAGGATGTTTTCTTGCCGCTGAAAAATTAGGTGCTGGACAGGTAATAATATCACATAGACCTATTTGGTCATTAGAATAAAAACATATTTCTGGTGAATAGAGGGCTCTGTTTTTATAGAGTGAATAATTAAGATTTTGTCTGTTTTCTACATAATAATCTTGATAAAAATGATTTAAGACGTTATATAAAAAAGAGTTTTGACAAAGGGCCTCTTCTTGTGTAAGGCTTCCTTTTAGAAACCTCCGCCAGGATTTTTATAGGAAGCAAAACTTAAAGCTGCAATTTTAGTTGAATCTTGATATTGCATAATAGCGGATACTGTATCTAAATCAACGACCTCTATTACAGGGGATTGATTATTTGAAATTGGATAAAATAAATGATCGAACTCATCATAAATGATTGTTTTAGAAATACTGCTTTGAATCAGCTCTTGATGTTCTTCTTCCATTTTTTTATTCCAAGCTTGTGCCTTATGAGCACGTTCTAATTTTAGATTTCCCATACATTTTTCTCCAATTCAGTAACACGATCATAAAGACATGTATATTCATCCAAATCTTCATCCATATGCAAATGAACGAAGAACCATCTTTAAAAAAAAATTCCATTTCTAATATCTTCTAAATAGCGTACAAATTCTTCTTCCTCATCTGCAATATCCATTCCTAATTCAGCTGATACTTCATAAGGTGCTGTATGGGTAATAATATAATCTACTTGCCCATCATATTTATCTAAATTCATTAGTCCTTCTTTCATTTCATATTTATTAGGAATTTCTTGAGGCCACCAACTCACATTTTCTCTTCGACCGTATAGATCTTGAGAATGCGCCTCACCAAAAGTAAAGAACGTTTTTCCTTCTATTTCAAAAACCTGACCGCGCATTAAATGAATAATGTCATCTCTAATAAAATGAACATTTCCTCCATGCCATCTTTCAACATCATAATCTTCTAAATAATTAAAGTTTTCATGATTACCATCTGGATAGGTTACACTAAATTGGAGAGTTATTAAGAGAATTGTTACAATAAAAAAACAAGAAATGAGGTAACCTGAAATGGCAAGAGACAGAAGAAACTATACTGATGAATTTAAACAGAAAATGGTCGAATTATACAACAGCGGTAAACCAAGAACTGAGCTTGTTCGTGAATATGAACTCGCTCCTTCTGCTTTATCTTCATGGATCAAAAAATTAAATAATACTGGTTCATTTCATATTGAGGATAATCGCAGTGACGAAGAAAAAGAACTGATCAGACTTCGTAAGGTAAATCAAAGACTGAAAATGGAAAATGATATTTTAAAGCAGGCAGCGCTGATTATGGGACGAAAATAAATATTATTATTTCAAATGCAGATAAATATCCTATCAGCGCTATGTGCAGATTATTAAATATTCCCAGGTCATCACTATACTATAATCGTAACAGTAATTCTAAAAAGAAAAAATCCCGTGATTTATATTTGACAGACTTAATAAAGAATATATTTAAAAAAAGTCGAAATAACTATGGTTCCAGAAAAATTAAAGTAGAATTGGCTAAACTGGGATATGTTGTCAGTAAAAGACGAATTAGACGTATTATGAAGGCCAGTGGGTTAGTATCCAATTATACAGTTAAACAATATAAGGTACATAAAACAATATGCAATAATGACAATATAAACAATGAGCTTAATCGTGATTTCTATCAGGAAGAAAGAATGAAAGTAGTTGTCAGCGATTTAACTTATGTTAATGTCAGAGGGGAATGGAATTATATATGTTTAATGTTAGATTTGTATAACAGAGAAATAGTCGGATATGCAGCTGGAAAAAACAAAGATGCCAAATTAGTGAAAAAAGCACTGTATTCAATAAAATATGATTTAAATAAAATAGCTCTATTTCATACAGACCGAGGAAAAGAATTTAAGAATAAAAAAATTGAAGAAGTGCTGAAAACATTTAATATCAACAGATCATTAAGTGCAAAAGGATGTCCATATGATAATGCAGTAGCAGAAGCGACATATAAAATAATTAAAACAGAATTTGCATTCAATAAAAGATTTGAAAGTACAGAAGAATTGGAACTGGAATTATTCGATTATGTTAACTGGTACAATAATATTAGAATACATGGTTCACTGGGTTATAAGACGCCAGTTGAATACAGATTGTTCTCATAGAAATTGTCCAATAAAGTGTTGACAATCCATTTTAAAGCTCTGGTAAAGGAGGAACAGGCCTATGGATCACATTGAAACAGCTATCTTGAACTGCTATGGGATCCAGGAAGCAGAACAGAATATGGTCTTTGCTGCCAGGCTCACACAACACGGTCATACGATCCAGAACATGGCCGATCTGATGGATCTTTACCATCAATCCTACAGTCAGAAGACCGTAGAAAACATTGCAGGGCTTCCACATCCAACAGTACAGAAATTCATGGTCATTACCGTGGCTGTTGTCGGTGCAAGCAGACGCTTCCTGGCACAGATCACAAGGCATCAGAACGAAGTAAAATACATGAGTGCATCTCTGCAGTACAGCAATTATTCCGGGCACGCTGCATTTGCTATTCCATATGGAATCATGAAAGCAGATAAAGAAATCCAGGATATTTACAAGAAAAGCTGTCAGTCAGATTTGGATCACTATGCAGAACTCTGTGCCTTAGGCATTGATCATGATTCAGCCGGATATGCTACACCTCAGGGACTTCGAAACGTACTGATCATCAGTGCAACACTTTACCAGTGGAAACATATGATCGGTCAAAGAACCTGTAGAAGAAATACGGATGAGACCAGGATTGTAATGCTCTATATCTGGCAGCGATTGTACAAATTAAGCCCAATCCTTTTTACACCAGATCTGACTGGTCCATTCTGTCAGAGAGGAAGCTGCATGGAAAAACAGATGTCCTGCCAGAAGCCCATTTCAAAACTTTGGATGCCGGCAGATATCTTAAAAGCAGATTATCCATTGCTGATCCGGAAGGAGGTGAGCAACCATAAAGATTAAACTGATTGACTTTGGTCTGAAAGTAGATCATCATCCATTCCGGCCACATGAAAATGATGCCGGTGCTGATGTATTCATGCCTTATGATTGCGTATTAAAGCCAGGCGAGGTTGCAAGAATTCCGCTTGGATTCGGTCTCATCATCCCGGATGGATTTGCCGGATATGTCTTTCCTCGAAGCAGCATGGCAGCAAAAGGACTGGTATGCGAACTTCCACCGATTAACTCCGGTTACCGTGGTGAGATCCACGCCATTATCAGCAACGTGAGCACATCTCTCAGACCATTCATAAAGACACACGCGTCGGTCAGCTGGTGATCACACCAGTCGTGATCGCAGACTTTGTCCTAGATCTTGGTGAAGAACGAGGAACTGGGTCATTCGGAAGCACAGGAGAATAATACTATGATTACATTTTGAAGAAAATTAAAACACTTCCCTAATTCAGAAACGCCAATAGATTACATATCTATCTAACAGATAGAATATAGTTAACTTTATTACCATTTCTTCTTTCTATTAGATGGTTTTCTGCCGTTAAAATTGAGTACAAAAATAGGAGCTACCGACAGATGCCAATAGCATCCGCCAGTAGTCTCCTATGTACTTGACTGGATCAAAAATTGCTTTTAGCTGCGCTTTAGTTTTGCATTTACTACCGTTGTTAATACTTTCCCAATACTTTCGGCTATATATTTTGCATCTTCCTCTGTATTCTCGTGATTAAATGATATTCTTATTGTTCCGAATCCATATTCCTCCGGAATTTTGATTGCCTTTAAAACATGGGACATCTGTGTGTTTGTACTATCACAAGCCGATCCTGTCGAAACAATAATACCCATCAAATCAAGTCTATGTAACAGCATTTCACCATTTGCATTTTTAAAAGAAAGGCTGATATTTCCAGGCACTCTATTACTACTACCGTTTCTGACAAAATCTATATTGTACTTTTTTAATCCTTGAAGAAGCACATCTTCTAGTTTCAAAAGATGTTTGCGTCTATCATCGATATGTGAACAAGCCTTTTTTAGAGCAACCGACATCGCCACTATTCCAGCAACATTTTCAGTACCAGCTCTCATCCCATACTCTTGTGCACCGCCATCTGCAAATGGTTTTAATGCAGTTCCTGCTTTAACATATAAGAATCCAATGCCTTTCGGTCCATTGAATTTATGTGCAGATGCTGACATCATATCAACACCTATCTCCTTTACATCAATTTTCACATGACCAACAGCCTGAACGGCATCTGTATGAAATTTCGCACCATTTCTATGAGCTATATTACATAGCTCTTGGATAGGCTCAAGACTTCCTATTTCATTATTAGCATACATGACAGAAACCAATGCCACCTTATTAACCAACACTTCCTGCAAAGTATTCGTATCAACTATACCGTCTCTATCGACAGGGAGATAAATAACTTTGTTTCCAACCTGTTCTATCGAAGCACATGTGTGTAAGATAGCATGATGCTCAATTTGGGATGTAATCACTGTCTGCGACTCATTTGTTTTTAAAATACCTTTCAGTGCCCAATTGTCGCTTTCTGTCCCACCAGATGTGAAGAATATTTCTTCTGGACTTGCATTAATGCAAGATGCAATCGTATCTCTTGCTATTTTTAAAGCATTTTTAGGTACTCTCGAAAACGAATACGGCTGAGACGCATTTCCGAAATTCTCACAAAGAAAAGGGCGCATTGCTTCAAAAGCATCTTGATCTAATCGAGTAGTTGCTGCATTATCGGCGTAGATTATTCTTTTTTCTTTTCTATTCAAATAACTTACACCCTTCCTCTTTAAATTCCTCGATTTTATCCATTAGTTCTTCAACCGTTGTGTCCAAATATCCTGCAAGACAGTCCATACAGTAGAAGTTCGCCACATTTTCACCTAGCAATTTCTTGTTGATGCCAATCGTATTTTTATCAAGATTGTTTTTACCACAACTAATACATACTGTTTTCATTAGACATCCTTTCTGAGACTAAATGTAGGCATTTGTTTCTCTTCTTTTTTGTATTCCTTCGGGTCAAGTTCTTCTAATTGTAGTTGAACTATTTTTCGCATTTTTACAGCTGGTTGTAAACAGTATGTTTTGAATTGAAGTCTATTGATATCCTCTACACTCTTTACATGAGGGAACAATAATTTCAGGAATGCTGTTGTAAGTTTTTTAACCGCTTCAACATGACGCTCGTATGCACCATCGGAAACTTCTACGATTTGATCTACAATTGCTCTATAGCTCATATCTTCTCTCAGAAGATGCAATACAGTGCAAAAATATTCTGTGTTCAATGCCCAGCCAGAAATTTTAAGCCCTGGCTGCATAGGAGGAATATCCCACCCTTTTATAAATCCATGCATTCTGTCTAACAGGGCACTTTCCTGAAAAAGTGATGGTAATTCTGTAAGCATATTTTTATACTCGTCCATATTATCGGTTTCGATGTTTCCAAGGAAAACGACACCTGCATCAGAAACCACTTCATGTCCATTTACTTCGCAACGTCCTCGTTCCATATATCCCTGCATGACTGATCGCATCTCGTTTACATCGCCAAACTTTACAAGCTTAATTTCATCAATAGCGACATAGTCATGACCAACTATGAATCCAGGTATATTTCTAGCGGTATCAAAGAACATTTTTGCACGAGTTACTTTACCACCATCTGTTAAAAGACCATATTTACTGATATTTCCAAACACATAGGACTTACCAGTACCTTTTGGAGCAAGCTCGATAAGATTTAGGTTCTTTTCCACAAACGGAAGTAATCTTTTTAGCATTGCCAGTCGATTTCTTTCGTCCTCATACCCAGCCGAGTTATAATCCATTGCTCCTAAAAGAATATCAATCCATTCGTTAATATCAAACTCTGAACGAACATCCTTATAAAAGTCTATGTCTGTATCATATGGACAGAAACTTGTAAAATCTGTCAGCTTAATTTTTCCAACTATTTTGGGCTTTACCGAATCATCCGGTGGGCGATACCCAAGTTCAACAATTCCCCATGTGTCAGAGCTTTTGACAAGCTCATTCTTAATAGAGTCCCAAATATGAGATTCAATGATAGTTTCCTTGCTCTCTAATCCAAACTCTGGTAGCGAGAAAGATACTTCCCCTGTCTTTATGCTGATATCAACATTGATTTTAGTTAGTAACTTGACATGCTCATAGCTTGTGACAATTCGTTCTTTAATGCTGATCCATTCCTCTTTTCGAGGCATATATTTATTTACAAAATCCAGCAAATCCTGTGTATCAAAGTTTCCATCTTCATCTTCAAATTTTTTTAACACCCAATCTCGCAAAAAAGAAGGTAATTTTAGTGTCTTCAGAAAACTCATTCCCTTCAAATCTTTGAAGACGACCATCTCATCGAACTGTTCTCTCAATTTATTAGTCACTCACCGTACCTCCTTTACAATAGTGTTTTTTCTTTGAAATCTTTATTTTCAGCTACAAACGACAAGCCTTCCATTACCAAATTATCTTGAACATATACATCAACTTGATAAGGTTTCTTTGAAGGCTTCAAATCCGGAAGTGCAATAGTAAAATTATGTCCATCATTTGCATGGGCAATAATTCTCTGGTCATTTCCAGAAATAGCCACAGATATTTCGGCTAATTTGATTTTTGAATACACCTTAATCTGAGCGTTTTTCTTTCTCTTGCTATATTCAATCTTAGGCGTGCTCATCTTGAACTCATAGATTGCAGCAGGTCTTGTTATTTCAATAATAGGTACCACTACTTCTTCAAGGGTAGCGCCACCGTGCACCTCTATATTGGCTGGTCTACTTCCCTTAAAACGGTCATAATTTGCCAATACCCAGAAATCTTCTCCATCAATTGCACATGATGGTTTTTCATCTGCTTCTGATTTTGGACAACATCTACCAGAATGGATGCCTTTATCATTCATTTCATGCTTGTTCTCTTGCCCGCTAATTACAGATAATCTGCTTGCTCCATGATCAGAAATCAGAACCACTCTGTCGTATTTCTGTAATTTGCTGTTTACCTCTTCCAAAACTTCTCTAATAACTTTAAGTTCATCATATAAATATGTTGGCAAACGATTATTTACAAAGTCAAAATTATCCGTACCATGATGTTTCATTTCATCAAGAGTCTTGATTCCATTTTTATCCGGAATAAAAACACCACCATGATTCTCGAATACTTCTACAAAGTCTTTGTTTTTTGAAGTAATTGAAGGTACTTCACAATGACAAAGTGTCGTATACGCCATTAGATTGAACTCACGGCACAACGACATAATATATGCCATATACTCGACACCCATAGCATCAACAAAATACACTGCTGTATTCTGCATATCAATGGATTCCGTCTTTTCGCTTCTCGCGGGTAAAATACGAAGATATTCACGATCTACAGCCTGTTTTTCTACAAGCTCTCTGAACTCAGTCGTTATTTTATTTGTCACTTTCTGATACTTATAATCACTGAAATAGTCATTTAGCAATTCGTGCTTATAATCATAATTCTGAAGATATAAGTATAGTTCAGAAGAAATATGCTTCAGAACGCCTAAAAGTTCATCCTTTGAATAGTCATTTGCATATTTTTCTATCATTTCGAAAATAAGATTGATTTCTTTCTTTGTTGAATCTGTAAGGTAATAGAGAGTCTTTGATTCCTTCTCCATAACCCAATCACAATAATCCGCTATTTGCTTAGAATCGTTACAGCACAGTTTTTTCAAAAGAGCTTTTCGTTCTTCATAAAGCTCCCAATATTCCTTATCACAACATGGAACTTCTAAAATGCATTGATAAAGACATTTTACGATTTCATCAACTGAATTTGCAGATTCAACTGCCATATTCATATACGCATTATTCGGTGTTCCATACAGTTTCAGTGCAATGAAATACAACCACTTCGTATAATCTTTAGCACTGTTCCAATCCGGAAGCGCTAAGTGTAAAGTTTCTACAGCACCAAAACTTTTGCGAATATACTCCGTCCATGAAGAAGCCTTTATCTCCGTCATAGCTTGTTTCCACTGTTCATCCGTACCATAGCTTTCTTTTAAGGTATTTGTAATCGGATCGATTTGAAGCAACAAATCAAAAAGCTTTGTCTGCTCTGAAATATTGAACAAAGAATGGTTATAATTGTTCTTGGTCTTAGCTGTCTTCACATGCACTTCATCACACTTATTTTGTTCAATGAAAAAAGGTATATTTTGAATGCCTTCAATGCTTTGTGTCGAATCCAAATCTGGCATTTCAGGTGACACAAATACCAAATTGGGATTCGCCGAAGTTATTCCTTTAACATCGTAAACCCATGTGCGGTATCTACTGTCAGAAAATGCAAGAAATTTTTCGCACTGATAGCACAGCACTACAATTTTGAGCTTTGCATTTGTCAATGCAACAAGCTTATTCAATAGTTCTCTGAGCTTTTGCTCGCCAATCATTTTGTAAAATGTTGTAAAGCCTGTCACAAAAATAGTACCTGTTAGTTTCCTCAAATCATCAAAAAGTGCTGCCTCAGATGGGTTCTCGTCGTTTCGAGCATAGTCTGATACATCTTTGAAGATATTTACACCCACCTTAAAATGGGTGTAAATACTCTTCATATCTTCTTGATTCCTTACATTAACAAGCCTTGGATGATTATCAGTGGAGTGCATATATCTATCTATTCTTTTTATGCAATCTTCAAGCTTCATATCTTGAATTCCTCCTTACTTGCCTTTAATAATCTCCATCCCGACGATCATATTGTCTCGAATCAGCTTTTTAAGATATTGCTTAACATCCGCTACATCCATATCGTCAATTTTTTCAAGTGCTTTATCGCAACCAGACTGATTGTACTTATACTCAGCCAGTTCACGTAGCTTCTTGTCTACTTCTGGTAATCCAAACCAATCATCTACACCAACAGAACATTTTTTTTCGGCTGTATAAATAGTTGGATTTTTATCAAATGTACCTCCATTGAACACAGGACTATTTCCTGATTTTAATACTAGATTTGGAGTATTCCCAGAAAAGAAAGTACCACTATTAATTGTTATTGAAGAATTTGACTCATTAGTATCTGGTTTTGTAATTCCTAATAAAGCAGTAGACGTATCTTTAGCAGTATATTTACCACCTTCCACAATAACTTCTGTATTGTAATCAGCCCAAATAGCATAATATCTTTGTGCAATACTTTCACAATCCTTTAAAACTACTTTATTTGTATTGTATATATTGATTCCACCATTAACCTTAACATTTTCAATCAACACATTATTAGATGGACTATCACCAATAAACAAAGGATAGTCTGAACCATTGTTAGAATGAATTATTCCATTTTGAATAATAAAATCATTTCCTTCAAAAACAACATCAAAATGATATGACTTTAATGTATGGTTATTTAAGTTCAGAGTCTTTCCGCTTAAATCTAAAATATTCGATATCTTATTAGGATTATTGTCTCCATTTTTAAATGATATATCAGAATTAAGTACAATTACGGTTGTTTCTTTGGACTCTATTGCAGCAACTAATTCTTCTTCTGTACTTACTGAAGTAGTTGTTTGAGCTGAAGCTGTAATACTAAGCATTAACATTAATAAAAATGATAAAATTATCGTAGCAATTTTCTTCATATACTTTCCTCCCTTTTTAGCTATAATATTTAATATTGTTTCTAAATACCATGTAAGGTTGTTTATGTAAATTAGTAATAACTAATCGTATATCAAAGATATTATCATGTTCAATACGATAAATAAACATTAAAAATATAATCCGGCATATTTTATCATAAATATATCAAATAATATCTAATATAACAATTGAGTTTTAAACTGACTTTATATTTTTTTATTTTTGTAATAGAATAAAAAAAGTATAATTTTAAAATTTGTTAAAGATTCAATAAAGTTGATTTAATTTAGCTTTTTGCTAATTTAACTATTAAAATATATCTATAACAGCAAGAAAAGTTGTACATTTTAAACACTTCCTAATACTCATCTGTTTGGACTCCAGGCATGTTATTGGAAATAATTAATAGAAAGCTTTCTTACATTAATAAAGTGGTTCAAAAGATTGATACCTTTAAAATTAGAACCAGTCAATTCAATCATTTGACCGGCAATTATGATAAAAAAGTTTTAAGTGAACGCTAGAATTATTTTGATAATTATAAAATTCAGCGTGATATGTATAGTTCGTTTTTGATTGCTAATACAACTTACAGTTTAAACAGTATCGATATCAATAAATGTGATAATAACTGGCATAATTTTGTTATTATGCATGATAAAGAAATACAGAGAATTAAAAACAGCAATAATAAAACTATGCTTTGGTATATAGCATAGTTCTAGTAAATATATAAATGGTATACCCGCTGGAGTGACTGTACCAGTGTAATACAGATAGACGTTAATAGCAGGAGAGCCATATATTAATAAATGCAACGACTTGCCCCATACTATTGCCTGTCGAGTTCTTATATAACATATTTGGTCTGACATGGAAAAATACTTTAAGATGTATGTTTAAAGATAAGAGCCTCTTGACTTTAGTCACGGGGAGTAGTCAGATATCTTGCATTTATTACTTCATAGTTATTAATATTATTTGGTAATTTGTGTGAAATCTTTTTGTTTACAAATCAGATACTATGCTCATTTAATAAGTTTTTTAATTGATATTTAAACATTCTTTAGTATGATTTTTACATACTTTAACTAAACCTAAAACACTTTAATTGCATATTATAAATGTGGCTTAAAATTCTTGTTGATAAGTTAATTAATCATTATCGCTAGTAATATCAGTAACAATTTCTAAGCATGCCATTTTCCCCATCCAAGGGATTAATTTACCTTTAACAATAAAATTTTTTTTCAATAAGTCATTACTTCTTTTCCAGGTTATAAAACTGTCTTGACTAAGCTTTCTTTTGATACAATCTCTGCAAGGCTGATCACGACCTAATAAAGTTCTAAAACATTTTTGTCCCTTATAATCATATATACCTGTTAATTTTCTTCCTGTTTTATTTATATAATATAGTTCATTTGTATCGACATCACTTACATAAATTATTTCTTCCATTTTATCTAAGAGACTGGCAATTTCATTTATATAAATATCGTTAAATACTTTTTGATTGTAATCAAAGTTAATTTGCTGATATCTCTTTAACTTTTCCTTATTATTTTTTGAACCTGTTTGAAAATTTATTTTTTCGAATTCTTCGGTATTATAAGGAATTGCAAATAAGAATCCTTGTAATAGATTAGGTCTTAATTCTTGCAAAGCACCTAATTCTTCTTCTGTCTCAACACCTTCACAACATACCTCAATTTTTGCACAACGAGCTAATTCAATTATATTATTAAGAAGTCTATAATTGTACGCATTACAATGTATTCTACTAACAAAACACTTATCGATTTTTATTTTATCGATATCAATACCTTTTAAATAACTTAGTGTGGAATAGCCTGTACCAAAATCATCAATTGCAATCTTTATTCCATAACGTTTCCATTCATAAAAAATCTTATTAATAAAACTGTAATTTTGAAGCTGAATACTTTCAGTTATCTCAAGTGTTAATGCTTCTCCTGGAAGACCGGTATCCTTAAGAACTTTGAGTACTGTAGAAACAATATCATCTTGCTTAAGCTGTACATATGATATATTGATACTCATATGAAAATTGGGGGCATATTTTCTCCATTGAATACACTGTTTAGCTGCTGTATATAGAACCCACTCCCCAACTTGACAAATTAACCTACTATGTTCAAGAAGTGGAATAAACTCAGTTGGGCTGATATCTCCTCTTGAAGGAGATTTAAAACGCAACAGAGCTTCTGCACCATATAAAGTGAATTTACTACCATCAATTTGGGACTGATAACATAAATAAAATCCTTTAAACCCATTAGCTACTGCATCTCTCAGCTCATCTTGCAATCTAATTTTATCAATTTTTTTCTTGTACTTTTGAAAAGAAAAAAACAGCATTGTATTTTTTCCTTCTTTTTTTGCTCGCTCTAGTGCTGTATCAGCATATTGATAAATACTCATGTTTTCATTGGTATTTTCACTAGTATATTTAACCACACCGGCTGATAAAGTACAATACTCCAATAATTCATACTTTAGAGTATCATAAAATTTTCTAACATCATTTTCAGTTTTATTGTAAAAATCAATAGCAAACTGATCACCGTCAAGACGGTAGCACATTATATTTCTACTCATATATTTTTTTATTAAATCTGCAATTATTTTCAAAATATGATTTCCATAGGTTCTACCATCTTTTATATTGATATCTCGAAAATTATCTATCCCTATAACCATTAAGTATCCATCTAAATTATTATGATTTTTAAGCATATCCTCATTAAATTTTTCAAAATTCCACAGTCCTGTAAGAGGATCTATTTTATAAAACATTGCCTGCTCTGATATACTACCGATTAAAAATACAGGTTTACCTTTAGTACTTTTCAACACTATGCCCCTACAGCTGATCCATACTATATTTTTTTCTTTATCAAGAATACGATATTCCATATTATGGTTATCAGTAATTCCCTTGTGTATACTATCAATATCATCTTCAAGTCGTTTTTGATCTTCGGGATAAACAATTTTTTTCCACTCCTTTAAAAGCATCCCACCTTCATCTGGAGTAAGATTATATTTTTTGCAAATTTTATCTGTAAAATATATCTTGTCACATATAAGATCATATAAATAAAGATAATCATCAGTACTTTCACTAAGAAACTCCATAGTTTTAATATATAGTTTACGTTCTTCTTCTAAATGTATCATAATGACCCCTTCTTTCATTAATATTCCAATTTTAATATATTCTATCATTTAGAGGAGTAATTTTTCTACAATATTAAGTAAAATTTAAATATAAATTGATTATTGCAAATCAATTAAATTTTTATAAACTAAATAGTAAAAAATGTAAAGAGCATATTAGAGAAAGAAAAATTATATAAAAAATATATCGCGGATCGACCATCAAGTTGCATTATTATTTACAGTTATATTAGATTTATTTTCAATATATCTATATGCTATCTGCACTCATATATTTTACAATTCTATTTTGATAGACAGCTGAAATAATTTAAATATCATTTATCTAAAGAGGTGGGATTGTATCAATAAACACTAAATTTTTATTATCCTATTTTTTCTAAAACATATGGTCAAAATTATCTATTATCTATTTCTTTTTGTACTGATTCCATTGATGCACCACACAATCCCATATGTGTCCATGATGACGATATATCACGATTCCAACATATCTTGGCTCACATGAAAAGCATGGGTTGCCATTTTGTTATAGCAAGTGGAAATCAGTATTATCAGTTAAGAGATTTATTTCCAGAATATTATGATGAATTCTGAAATATATTATTGAAAAGGCCAGAGCTCAAAGTCAAGCATAAACATTTATTACGAATAGAAAAATGCATAGATACCGCTGTTCTGCAAGAGAATAACGGTATTTTTAATTTCTTTTGAAAAATCTGCAACAAAACATCAACTAGCGTACAGATATAGTGCGAGAAAAGGAAAACTAACTTTTTTCAAAACTACTCATTAAATTGAGTTTCCATTCCCTATAATGTCGGAAAATCGAGTTTGGTGGATAGTGTTACGCAAAAAGAAGAAAGCATAGAGGGACATAAGTATAAGAAACCATATCAAGTTATGAAAATTATAAATCGAAATTCAGAAGAAGATTTGGAGCTGTTATCAATAAAATTGATAGTCATAAATAAAAAATTTCATTACTGCTTGTTGTCCTTTGATGTTAAATATGTGTTCCTTTTCTAATCGTCTTTCCATTCCTAGATGTTCATAAAAACCATAATTACAGCTTGTATCTGTAAACAAATAAAATTCTTTTAATTTTTCTTGTTTCATGTAATCAAGTGCTGATTGAAATAGCATTTTTCCAATTCCTTTTCCCCTGCATGAAGAACTTACAGCAAATAAGGCAAGTTCCGCTGGATAATTCTTGTTGTTTTCATTCAGTAATTGTTTATCTATTCCATTGACGTTACCAAAAATTTTTGAAACATTACGCCCCTCTTTTGAGCTGTATAAGAGCAGTATTGATTTTATCTGTAACAGTCGATTTGAAAAAGGACATTTATGCTTAGAAATATTGTTAGCTAATATAATACCAACCACATTTCCATCCATTACTGCTACCCTTGAAAATGTGTAGTTTGTTAGACAACTGCTTAAAAATACCCTTGCCAATTTAATTGCTGTTTTTGGACTGCTAAAATCATCATAATGCCACGTTTCCCTAATGATAGTTTCTAAATCTTTGAAATCTTGTTTTTGATATTTACGTAATTCTATTTGCATTGTTTTTCTCCTTGTTTTCATCAGTTATATCATGAATGATAAAGTATACAGTAACTGTAATGTCAATAAGGAGTTCCGAGAAAATGAAAAAAGCGGTAAAAAGGCTGATGACAACTGCACGATTTGCAAAATTACACAAATTAAATAAACGAATATTACATTATTATGATGAAATCGGTCTTTTTCGTCCACTTACAAAAACTAATTATGATTATCGCTATTATGATGGTTCACAAAGCATAGATTTTGAATAAAATCATTGATGTGCATTCTCCATCTATAATATACGCAGTAAATTAGCTGGTAAGATTCACTATATCCGTACGTTGAAGGAATTAAATATGGGTATCGAGGAAATTGAAACATATAGAAAAAATCCTACACCTACTGATTTCTTAAAAATTGTGAACTAGAAAGAAAAAAGTTGACAAACAAATTCAAAACTGAAAGATATTAAAACTGTAATACAAAGCAAAAAAGAGTAAATAATTTTTCTGAAACTTTACAGGAACAAGAAATCAGAATTGAAGAATGTAAATCAGAAAAGATTTTAGTCTATCTTTATGATTTCTCAAAAGATGATATCACAAGTTTTTTCTCACTTGAAAGATATATGGGTAATAGAACAGATACGCATAGGAATGGGGAGTTTAATTTTACTTGATATTATATAAGATGAACTTCGATAAATACGAGGGAATATACACGATTGCCTTAAAAAGATCTGCTCCGGATTGTTTTATAAAGCCGCAAGGAAAATATCTTTGTAGTTATAAAAAGGGGGAATGGGATAAAGTATCAGATCTATATCAATAGATGCTTGATTATATCCATGAAAATAATCTACAACTTACTGGCTGTGCTTATGAAGTCGGAACAAACGATTTTGTTATTTCAAATGAAGCTGATTGTATAAAAAAAATTATGATTAAGATTGATGAAAACTATTGACTTTACAGTTAGTGTATAGTTTATATTTTTTGTACCAAGATACAGGGGAGTGTAGGAAGTTTGCATAAAAACTTAATCACAGGTACTATATTTTGTGTAATAGGTGCATTTTCTTTGATAATAGATTTAACAGTGCTCTCAGATTTAATGATTTTGCAAATCAAAAATATCGTTATTTCTTTTCTTGCGCTGTCAATTGGATTAAATTCTTTAATCAGAACGTTGTCTAAAAAATGCATAGAAGAAGCCATATCCTCAAAAATGAGTGTAAGAAACCATATTATCAAATTGAAAAGCCTATGTTCCTAATTTGTCATTCTTCACACTTATCTTCATCGGTGTAATATTGTCTATAATTGTATTCTATTTTACCGAAAATATTTTGATAGTAGTAATTCTGATTGTTTTAGGACTTTTATTGTCTATTAGTTGGATAATCGAACTAATAACAATCATATATTATGAAAATAAACAGCAAGGAGAGTAATTTTAATGATGATGATGAAATTATCACTACTGGTAGGAATTGTTCTTGCAAAAATTTTAATATCAAAAGGTGTAGCATTAGTGTTTATTATATTTTCATTTATGCTCAAAGGTAAGCAATTACATAAATCAACACTTAAATGGAACGAATACTTCTTATCTTTGAATGATAATTTGGTATGCAGATACACGAAAATTATTTATATAATATCTGCTGTTTTATCTTCTTGTGTAATATTTTTGCTGTTTAAATTTTTTGATTTCAAATATCCAATCTCTTTAACGCTCACCATCTTCATAGTTTGTGGTTTGATTTCATGGTATAAGTATCAAAAAGACGTAAAAAGTTATATAAAATCAAAAATTTATGAGATTAAGGAGTCAATAAAATCTGATAGTGCAAACGAAGATGTTACTCCTTAAATTAAACGCTCTGCATAAAATTGAATACTTAAATATTTTAACTCGTGCAAGCATTTTGTTTTGAGTGGGCTTTTTTCTTATTCTATTTCCTTGTATTTTCTAAAGTTATAGGCGGTATTCCTGTTTATATAATTCCAGCTCTTACGTTCAGTTGTGTTACATCCAAACACCACATTTCACATTCGACTATAGCCAATATCTTTGACAGAAGCGACAACATTCCAATGATAATCTAGATTCCATTAACTAGAGTACCCACGTCAATCTAGATTACAAAAAAAGGGGGATATTAATGATATGATATGCCCCCTGTAAATATATCAATAATGTTTATTAAGAAATTTATAAATTTAAAATATAATTATTTTAGCGGAAAGGAATTATTTTAGATAAATTATAAATAGATATATTAATTTGTTTTTCGAGGAGTGTAAGATAAAGTGTGTAGCAGTTTTGAACTGAACCCCAAAGATTGGACTAAACTAACAAGTACAATCTTTCGGGTTTAATATAGCAAAAATAAAAATATATCCTAAATCACTCGCTTTAGCACAGGAAATACCGGAACATTATAACCCTGAATCTGTAGAAGATATGGATGAAGCATTAAAAGAAATATTTGGCCCGTTGTTTGAAAGCATGCTTCAGGGTGAATTGAACAGTCATTTAGGATATAAATCCAATTCTAAAGAAGCTAAGACTACAGCTAACCGCAGGAACGGTTATGGCAGTAAATCTTTAAAAACAACTAGAGGAGAAATGGATAGCAATGTTCCTAGAGACAGAGATGCCTCTTTCGAACCAAAACTGATTTCCAAGCATTCAAGAGACGTATCAGCAATTGAAAACAAGGGATTAGCGATGTATGCAGAGGAATGTCTCAGCGGGACATATCAAACACCATCGATGATATTTATGGATTTTCCATCTCTGCAGATGCTGTATCTGATATTACAGATTCCATTCTACCGGAGCTTGAGAACTGGCAAACCAGGTCGCTTGAAAGTTTTATGCCTTTATGTTTATGGATTGCATGTACGTAACCATTAGAAGCGATTATGAAGCCAAGGAATATGCAGTATATACGATACTTGGCTATAATCTGAAAGGAAAAAAGGAGGTGTTAGGATTATTGTTAAATGAAAGCGAAAGCAAACACAAGTGGATGCAGATATTTGATGAGATCAAATCCCAAGGAGTAGAGGATGTATTCTTTATTTCAATGGACGGAGTATCGGGACTAGAACAGGGAGCAAAGACAATATTTCAAAAGGTGGTGGTCCAAAGACGTATGGCTCACTTAATAAGAAATTTGATTAAATATGTGCCAAGCAAAGATTACAAAGTACTTATGAGTTCATTGAAAAAAGTATATGGAGCACCAACCTTAAAAGCCTGTAAGAGTACATTTGAAACGTTCAGACAGCAGTGGTCACAGTATCCTGGAGCGGTAGATGTATAAGTCAGAAACTTTCAGCATGTAGAGCAGCTGTATGATTATGGAGCGGCAATCAGAAAGATCATGTACACAACAAATGCAGTAGAGGCAGTCAACTCATGTTTTAGAAAAGTGACAAAAAAGGCGCTTTCCCGAATGAAAACGCCCTGCTTAAAATACTATATTTACGAGTGAAAGAGTTAATAAATATTTGATTTATTGATTCACTTACACAGTTTTCTTGACACCCGGAGGTATAACAAAATTTTGTAGGGTTAACTATGTCTTTAATAAAAGATAGGATAATTATTGAAAATTATACATCTTCTAACCCTACTTTTTATTAATGTTTTTTTAGCACTCTACATTATTTTAAAGGACCAATAAAAATCCTTCAATGGTAGAATTAAATTAACTACCATTGGAGGATTAGTTTACACAAAATTATTTACACTCGGAGATGCGGATAATTTCATAACTCTTCATTTGTTTGAGGAATGATTTACACCATGATAATATAGACCCCAATAACTAGAGAGCATGCATCATTCTAGATTACCAATCTTAAACCTGTCATTTTTTATTATATAATAAGTTTTTATTTTTTATTCTTTGCTTTTTTAAAACAACTATACCCACCACAGCAAGCATACCTAAAATGACATATCCTGTAATCGATTGATTATCGCCTGTTTGTATTGCTTCTGTTTGTTGGGATGATTGCGAACCATCACTAGGTGTAACTTCAACGACAGGTTTTTGTTCTTTCCTTAATTCTAGATTTTCTAATGCTTTTTCAATATTTTGTACCATTTGATTGACTTTCTTTTGATCAGTAATATTCAACCCACGTTCAACCTGATTTAACGCTTCATTTAATGCCTGTACAGATTGTTCAGTATAAATACTTAAATCATCAGGAATAGTTGCAATAACTTTATCTAATTGCTGATAATCTGCTGATTTATACTTGAGACTTTGTTTTGATAACTGTAAAGCTTTTAAGCAATCATTAATTTGATCTTGTGTATATTGATTATCACTTTCAATCATAGCTTTTGCATTAGCCATAGCCTGTTCAAAAACTTTCCAGCTTTCATCAGTATAATTTGTTTTATCTATTTTTTGATACTCTTTATAAACATTTTGAAGTTCACTCTTATCAGCTATCTTTCTAAATGTAACTTGAATGTCATGATTAGATTCAATATATTCAAATGTATAACAATCAGTTGCTTGAACTTCTTTTCCATCAACAAGCACTTTATCTACTTCATAACCTTCATCTGGCACAAATATAAATGTCTTATCTGTTTCTCCATAAACTTTTGTTTGTCCTTCTTCACTGATAGTTCCATGTTCACCAGCTATTGCATTTATAGAATATACAGGAGCATTTGTATAAGTCACTTCATGAATTTTAAAGTTCTTTTCTGTATGACGTGTCCATAAACGATAAATTCCAGATTCATTACTAAATGTTGCCATAATTGACCCCACTTCATGACCGTTAACAGTTAATGTGACCTTAGTTTGACCGTCATCCTGTTTTTCAAAAGTGACTATAACTTCGTTTGTCTGGTCAGTATAAAGCACATCATCTTCAATATTTGGAAAATATCCCCATTTTCCATTAGCTCCTCCCCAGAACCATGAACCATTTTCGTACCCTACTTCGATATTAGAATTATCAGTATGTTTTAAATCAAAACGAATTTGATCTTTTAAAGAATCAATATCAAATTTCATAATGAATGTTCCAGAGTCTAATTTTGGAGCATCTAAATCAACTGCAGTTGATCCGCCATCTTCTAAACAAATATTTAAAGTTCCATTTTCAATACTTGCATGTGCTTTATTTAATTCATAATTAAACCTTGCTTCATCACTATAATTTTTATAATAGTGTGAATATTGATATTTGATAACCGCATTTTTAAAATCGCTCATTGCACTTTCTAGTTGTGTATAAGTTGATCCAAATTCACTTTCATTTCCACTTTCTAAGACTTTTTTAGAATAATCTATCACTTCTTGGAAATGATCAATATCATCTTTACGATATTCACCCGGCTTACGTCCTTCTTTCGCTTCACTTATTTGAAGTTTTGCTTCATCGATTAATTCTTGTAACAATTTAGCACTGATTTCATTTGGAATATAAATAACAACTGGTGTTATTTCTGCTAAATGTGCCGCAGCATCACTTAATGTTACTTGAATATTAACAGGACTTCTATTTCCTTTAGCAAGGAAATCAAAAGATAGAATTTCTGGTTGAAGTGTAAATGCATCTGTTCTCTTTATTTCAAAACTATATATAATTTTCCCGCTTTCTTCATCCACACTTGTACTTGTTAATGTTAAATATTCATTTAATTCTTTGACATTATTTTTATATTTTAATGTATCCGGATCATAATTCATAGAGATTGTCATTGTAGTATATCTCTTATAAATATTACTAAGTCCTATCGTTGTTGTATATAGAGAATTACCAGAATTATTGATTTCACTGCTTACAAATGGATCCCCAACAATTTCTGTGCCATAAGCTTCTAATTCTGTAATAGAAATACCATAAACACTATTTCTCTTTTCACCGACAATTCGTAAATATCTCCCTTCTTCAGGTATAAATGTAATGACATTTAAGCCCGGTCTTGTTGAAGAAACAGTTTTTACAGTTTGCCATTCTTGACCATCTTGAGATAGTTCAACACGATAAGATGTTGCATAAGCGCCATAAGTCCAATCAACCATAACTGTATCTACCAAATAATCTTTTCCCATATCTACAGTTATTGATTGATTATCTTCAAATCCGCTTCCCCATCTTGTTGCCTGATTTCCATCAAATGCTTTTGAAGCAGCTAAGCCATCATTTTCAACACTTGTACATGTTGCTCCTTTATTTAATAAGATATTTTCACGTGTTTCTTCTGTAGATAAGTTATCTACAATAACAACATTGACTAAAGCTTTTCCTTTACTTGCTTTAAATCGAACATCTAAAATTCCATCTTGAGATTTTACATGGCGTGTAATATCAACACCTTGTCTTGCACTTCCTGCAGCTTTTACAATATCAAAGTCTTTTTCAATCAATTCACCATTAACATAAATATCAAAAACTCTATCGCCTTCTTTAGCATCCTTAGCACCATCATTAAACATTAATTTTAAACGATAATTTCCTGGTTGTAGTTTGAATTTATAACTAAATTCTTCACCTTCTCGTCCAGTCTGCATAGCTGTTGGCATTCCACCATCATTTGATGGTCTACCTGCATTTCCAAAATCTATAACTGAACTTTCTCCATAGTAACCACTACCATTTGCAGGAAATTGTGCATCACCATTTAAGCCATCTACACCACTACTTCCACAGTTAATTGTCGTGACTGTATCACTATTAGTAGCTTTTTGCAAAGAAATTCCATTTAAAATTGGGTTTGTTTTCACACCATCTTCATTGTATGCAGCAATAAACTGAATATCAATAATACCGTCTTGAGGATAAATATTTCCAATTTCTTCGACTTGTTGTTCTTTGGTAATTGTATATTGTTCTTTATAAATTTCACCATTAATAAGAATATCAAATGTTCTGTTTTCTACATCTTTTAGTTCATGGAAATTTAATTTAATGTTATAAGAAGCACTATTTGAAGTGTAAATCTTATAACCAAATTTCTCACCTGTTACTCCAGTAGAATAAACATCATTACTATCATTTCCTAATATTTGAACTTCACCATATCTACCTGAAGTCTGATTTGATTGATTAAATTCTTGGTCTGATGAATAACCTTCTACACTTTGACCACCACAGTTGAATGATTTAGATGTTTCTTCTAATTTCATATACCACTGATTTTGAAACGAATTATCAAGTGTTAATTCATTATCATCATATCCTAAGGTATGACCGTCACTTGTAAATTTCACTAATCCATTCTTTAAATCATCAATACTCCATATAGATGCTTTTTCACTAATCACAAGTTTGCCATCATCTACTGATAAATAAACATTATCAACTCCAGAATCAGCACATTTTAATTTATACCCAGACTGTGATTTTATCAAAATAAATGTCTGATTTTCGGTTCTTAAATCATTTAATGATAAAACTGAATCTGTATATTGAATATATTTCTGACTTTCATTAGAAATGCGATAAATTCCATTTTCTTCAAGTGTTATTTCATGACTTGATGAACTTTGCGACTCATAAACACCTATATCAGGAGCTCCATTGTACAACGAATTTCCATAAAAATCTTTGGTCGCTGTATAATAACTTCTATCATCAAGCATTGTAGTTCCAGACATATCTAAATAAACATAAGAACCTTGATTAATTAATGAAGAATTATCTTTTAATTGATAACCATCTAAACTTTCCCAACTTTTTGTTTCACCACTACCAGGATTGACAAATTGAGGATCTCCATAAACAGCATCTGGGATTTCATTTTCACCATGTTTTCCTGATGCTTCATAAACAGCATTACTTTCAAATACAGCATCATTCCAGTTCATATTTTCTCCCCAGTGAGTAGGTGTTTCCTCATTATAATTATAGAAAACATTATTGATAAACTCATAATTCTTTCTGATGCTTTCTGAATCATTACCTTCTGACCATTTCCACTTAGCACCATCATAATAGAATGCATTGTTATAAATATAACTCTTTGTTGAACTATCTGCAGAAAAATGTCTCCAAGCTGTTCCATCATTTTGAGAAATATTGTAACGAACAATATCCATTTCATTTCCACCCATTAAAAGCATAAACCCCATAGGTGTATCATGACTGTAGTTATACTGATAAATTGTTCCTGAACTGTTATAATCACAGTCATAAGAACATCCATCCTGGTTATAACTTGGTCCTCCATAAGATTCATTATATTGAAAACAAACGTCCTGTGTATTCCAGCACCATATTCCCGCATTAGCAAGTGTTGAACGTTTTGTGTGATCATACAAAACATTATGTTCAACAACCGATTTAATTGTAGAATCAATCAGAATACCATCTCCACCAATATTACTTAATTCATTGTTTTTAACAACAAAGTTTCTTCCCGCCTGATTCTTTTCTGATTCAGCTCTTACAGCATTGTATCGAACACTATCACCACCATCAGTGTCTTTTAGCGTTAATTCTGTCAAACGAACTCCTTTAATTCCTGTTCTGTCAACTTTTTCAATTTTATTTGAATCTAAAGTTACACAATCAAAATAGGGATAAACTGCGTTAGAATTTCTGAAGAATACTTCTACACCAATCCCACCATTTACCTTATTAGCACTACGTTGTTCATCACCATCGACATCATGTACATAACAATGACTTACAGTAATCCCTTTCCATGCTCTTTGATTTTCTGTGAAAGTATCTACATCTTCATTGATTGTAATATGGATTCCAATTCTTCTTTGATTGTTACCTTTTATGTTGTCTGGATCACTATTTGAATCAGTCTTATTAAACACATCATCATTTGTCACCTCAAGATAGCTTATTTCCACATACTCCATATTTTCGATTAAAACTGCTGAGCTTGTGTTATTCACAGCGCCATCATAAATCTTCCCTCCACCATTGATAACAGGGAGGTCCTCACCTTCACCATAATGAGTAATCACAATAGGATTATCTTCAGTTCCCTTACCTTTAGGTTTCAATTGTTCATTAAATGTACTACCATTTTTCAAATAAACATGATCACCTTCGGTAAGCGTCATGCTGTTGATTTTAGACAAAGAAGCAAAAGCTTCATCTTCACTTGTTCCAGCACTTGAGTCACTACCATTGACACTATCAATATAATAGCTTGTACCTACATCATTACTCTTTTCTTTAGCTAATACAGGAAAATTAGTTAAAGAAATCATACAAGTACATACAAGGAAACTGACTAGTACGTTTTTCCACTTCACTTAACTCATCCTTTCTACTCTAAATTTTCTTGAACTATCTTTTTCAAAATCTCTTTATCATTTTGAAAATCTAACATTGCTTCTTTTCCCTTTACGTATTCTTCCACCTCCTTTTCATAACATAAATTTTCTACATATTCTTTCACTAAATCGAAACTTTCATTGTTGAAATAATCTTTATTTTCTTTATATGTTTCTTGAATATCTTTTTCTGTAACTTTTACTGTTTTATTGTCTATAAGTTTGGCTTGAATATCTAAATAGAGATTATTATTGTAATAATCGTAATATTGCTGCTCTGTATAACTTTCTAGACCGTAAACAACTTCGTTATTTTTTACCTTATTTTCTCTTTGTTCATTTTCTTCATTCAACATATCTAAAAATAAATCATAGTCAAAATCATCAATAATTTTTAAATCTTTTGCGATATACTGAATTGTTTTGACATATTTGATTTCATTTACCACATCATCTAGCAGATAATCAATAGCCTTTTTATCTCCATATCGCTTGCTCCACTTAAAATCTTTTGAATTTATATTATATGTATTCATAAGATTATTTTGAGTCTTAGATTTCATATCATTTGTTATCATTTCAACCTCTTCTTTAGCAATCTTTAAATTCCCGACTGTCATAATATACGTTGATTTTTGATTATTAAACAAATAAATTCCACCTATAATAAAAACAATAACGCATAAACTAGCAATAATTAATTTCTTTTTCAATTCCCACACCTCTTTTTACCTATACAAAATCATTATTTGGTAACAATTATTTTCTTCCCTAAGAATAGGATAAACAATAAATTTTCTCTTGTCAATCAAAAATGTTAGTGTTTACAAAAAAAATAACCTGATAATTAAATTGTTAGGTTATACTTTACTTTTAAAATTGAACATGCTATTTTAATAAAGAGGTGTCAACATGAAAAAATACAATCAAATTGCTAATGATTTAAAGAGTCGAATCCAAAATGGCGAATTTAAAGAAAATAAAAAACTTCCTACCGGCAATCAATTAATGTCTGAATATGATGCTAGTAAGAACACAATAACAAGTGCTTTAAATATTTTAATTAACGAAGGTTTGGTATATGCTATACATGGAAGTGGTTTTTACGTAAGAAAACTTAATCCCGGAACTATTAAGCTTAATAATACAAGTGGGTTTTACATTGACCATCCCGGAAAAAAATTAGAGAGAAAAGTATTACATTTTGAGTTGAAACAATGTGATAATAAACTTGCTGAAATTATGGATTGTGATATGGATACACCTGTTTATTTTATTAAACGTTTAATGTATATTGATGATATTCCTTTTGCAGTAGAATACACATATTACAACAAAGATATTATTCCCTATCTGAACGAAGATATTGCCCAAAAATCTATTTATTCTTTTATCATGAACGATCTTAAACTCAGTATTGGCTTTTCTGAAAAATATATCTCTACCAAACCTCTATCAGATGAAGATAGAAAATTATTAGATTTGGAACCTGGTGCTTTTGGACTTATCATTAATGATAATACTTTCCTTTCCAATGGCAAAAAATTTAATCATTCCATTATCTGGTATAATTATAAGTATGCAACATTCTTCAACAATGATAAATCTATCAGAAACGAAAGATCACATTAATCATTTTTTAGTTGCAAAAAAAATATTAATTTTATAAAAATAAACAACACACTAACTTTCGCAGGGCTTTTCTAATCAATTTGTCAATGTGTTGCTCTAAACTAAAACATTTCTTGCGGGAATAAGATTTGTATTATCTAAATTTTTCACGTAGTTTGAACAGACTATGCAATTTTGCGTGGTCTGTTTCTTTTCATTCAAATTAGCTATATATTTTATGGAACATCCCATTATACTAATGTTTATGCTATTCTTCAGATAAGAATATTATAGAAAAAAAGATGAAACTTCTTCCCGCTAAAGATTGAGCTTCATCCTAGCCAAATAACACTATGATAAAAACAAATTTATTCCTGCAGAAACAACTCTCGCTCATTTCTCAGCAGTTACCAGCAGTCAAAATACAATGAATCCATAGTCCTGATATCTCTCAATTTATTAGAATGCTCCAACTGCCATAAATCCAGTTTTTCTTTTCATGATTATTACAAACGTCATATCTATATTTTTGGTAAGAAATACTGCATCATGATTACAAGAGTCACATGCAAACGCTGCCATAGAATACATGCCATTCTTATTGAAGGTATCGTTCCATACTCTCAGGTAAGATTTGAATATATCCTATACATGATCCAAAACAGATGCACTGATGATTTTGATATTTCCAATCTATTCTACATCCTCAACAAATGCAGCCTGCCCTGTCAACTTATCAGGGATATACCTCAGAAGCTGTATAAAGCATACTTGCTCATTCCTTTCTGCATAACATTTTTTGTTTTCTCTCTGTACACTATGATTGAATCACAATAAAAGAAAAAGAGGGGATAACACATGAAATCTATGAACTGTCGTGGGGTGTTGCCATGCCAAGTTTTGATAATACCATTAGCACCGATTTCCTTACCCCACTCGATCTTGAACGTGCTGCCATCCATACAATGAACGTTCACAATAATGGCTAATGTCAGACAATTTATATAGAATTAAACTTAACCCCAGAACACACCAATGTTCTGTATATTCAACCAAAACATCAAGAGTCAAAAGCTGTAAGAACAAGATCATCAGACATTCCATAATAAACAATACACATAGCTTCATCAATTATAGAGCAGGAGTTGTGTCTTTCCATTTTGTGTCATAATATTTCTTGAAAATAATCCATTTACCCATAGAGGATCAAAGCTAGAAATCGTGACCGTATACAATGTCCTTGAGATTTGAAGATTCCAGCTCTTACGTTCAGTTGTGTTAAATCCAAACACCACATTTCACATTCGACTATAGCCAATATCTTTGACAGAAGTGGCAACATTCCAATGATAATCTAGATTCCATTAACTAGAGGACCCACGTCAATCTAGATTACAAAAAAAGGGGATATTAACGAGCTACTCATTTATATTCCCCCTGTAAATATATCAATAATGTTTATTAAGAAATTTATAAATTTAAAATATAATTATTTTAGCGGAAAAGAATTATTTAGTTTAAATCCTATCTTTTATTCTTTTGTTAACTAATAGTATCATACTAGCTAAAGTAATAAATAATGTACTCACGTATGGAGTTAGAGACATTTCATCACCTGTTTTGACATTTTTAGATTTATTATTTGTTTTGTCTGAAGTATTTGTATTAGTATTGTCTTCTATATTACCATCAGCTATATCTTCTTTTCCTTCATCGTCTGTTTTAACATCCCATAAGTAATCTTTAGCAAATGTTGTAAATAAATCTCGCCATACATACCAATCGTGTGCACCGTTTTTATGTTCAATAGATGCACTTATACCTTCATTAATTAATGTATCATATAATAATTTTTCTTGATTTTGTCTTAATGAAATATCTAAATTACCTACTCCAATATAGTAAACATTGTTTTTGTATTCATTTAAAATGTCTTTTCCAATTGTTCCGTCTTCTACCAATGGTCCAATTACTGTATTTCTAGGTGACCATACACCATAATATCCAAATTCTTTATAAGCACTTACAAGAGCGTTTGCGGTAAATGTACCACCTGCAGATAGACCACAAATAGCACGATCTTCTGATTTTTTTGAAACACTGTAGTTATTTTCAACATATGGAATAATATTTTTTGTTAAGTTATCTACAGTTTTAGCGGCATCAAAACTGTAATATGTATTATCCATTGTAATGACTATTGTTTCATCGATTTCTTTGTCAGCAATTAAATTATCCATTATATTTGGTAGAGCACCTATAGTCATCCAATCAGTTTCATTACCTCCACCACCGTGAGATACATAAATTGTTTTATAAACTTTTGAAGAATCATATCCATAAGGTAAATAGATTCCTAAAGGTTGTTCAGTACCATCAAGACTAGTATATGTGTCATAATGTAAAGATCCGTTTTTATCATTTCGAGCATATACATATTCTTGACCAGAAGCAGTGTTGTTTTTATCTCCAACATAAAGTAAACTATGACCACAGTCATGACCGTTTAAATTATTGCTAGGAGACTTGTTTGCTGGATCTTGGATTACTACAGTTGTGCCATCATCATATGTTATTTCATAATCATAATAGTATAAGTTACCAGGAAGAGGAAGTGAAATTTCAAATCTTTCATCTTTGACCTCTGTCATATCATATTTAATTAATGATCCATCAAGTACATAACCAGTAGGGAACATACCTTCTTTATATTGATAAGCATTATATACTGGTGTACGAGGATCATCAGGTTCTTCATATTTACCAATTTCATCTTCTTTATAGAATTGGAATCCACCTTGAACATTCACCGAAACTGCATTTCTTTGATCTGTATCTTCAAAAATAAATGTAGCTTGATATGGTGCATCTTTTACATTACTAAAATCGATATTATTTTCTACTGAAACTCCTGCTGGTTTTAAAATATCATTTGTATCCCATAAATAATCTTTTACAAATGTTGTAAACGCCGCTCTCCATACAGCCCAATCATGAGCACCATCTTTAATATCCATTTCATAATTAACACCTAAATTGGTTAATATTTTTGCTAAGCCTACAGTTTTACCAGGGTTTCCTACGTCCCCTTCAGGTGTTGTAGCTTTTGTAGCCATATCAACATTTCCACCTGTTAAATAAATTTTAACATTTTTTAACTCATCAACATTTTTTATTGTTGTCTGAGTATTTGCGCCTGAGAAGCAACCATAGGCACCAAATAATTCAGTGTTTTGTAGCAAAATAGTTGAAGTTGTCATAGAGCCCATTGAAAGACCACATAAAGCTCTGTCTTTAACATTCATTGACACACTGTAATGTTGTTCAATATATGGTATAATGTTTTCTTTGAAATTTTTACTGATTGTATCATAATTCCAACCAAAATAACTATTATCCATAGTAACAACTACAGATTCTGCAACTTCGTTTTCAGCGATTAGGTTATCCATAATGTTAGGAACTGCACCAATTCCCATCCATTCAACTTCATTTCCACCGCCACCATGTGAAACATAAATAGTTTTATATAATTTTGATGAGTCATAATCTTTTGGTAAATATACCCCTAGTGGTTGTTTTGTACCATCAACTGCTTGATATTCAACAAAACTATAAGTTCCTTTTTTTTCATCTGTTCTAGGATAAATTTTCTCTTGTCCTACAGCAGTATTATTTGAATTTCCAACATAAAATATACTGTGACCTGAATCATGTTTAGAAGCTGGATTAGATTCACTCTTATTTGCTGGATCTTGGATAGTTACTTGGCTACCATCTTCATAAGTGACTACGTAGTCATAGTAGTATAAATTTCCAGGAAGCGGTAATGTGACCTCAAATCTTTCATCTTCCACCTCAGTTAATTCATATGATTGACTATCTCCGTTTAGTCCATATCCTGTATTAAACATACCTTTTTCATAATGAAAAGCATCGTATACCTTTGCTCCATCAGCTGTTCCAGTATTAATGAAACCATCTGTAATATCATCATGTTTATAGAACTGTAAACTTCCCGTTACAGATACAGAAACAGCATCCCTTTCATCTTGATCTTCATAAACAAATGTAGCTTGATAGTCTGCATCAGATTTACCAGTACTGTTTTTTTCAACTGTTACACCTGGATTATATTGTGTTAAAGCATTAACAGTTAAATTATGAGGATTACCTGTAAATACAAGAGCTGAGGCCATCAATAAAGAAATTACTTTTTTTGAATTCTTCATATTATATTTTTTCCTCCTTTTCCTTTCCTATGTTAATTATATATACAAAAAAAAGGAGGTACAACATCGAAAAATGAAAGCACTTTACAAAAAATGTAAAGCACTTTCAAATATTGTAATAAAAAAGTTTGTATAATAAGCTACTTAAGTAAGATAAAGAGTAATAGCCACCGTTAATACTATTTTCTATACCATATATATATTATAAGCGTATTGTTTTAGATTTTCGTTTTTTGAGCAGGGTGAATTATTAAGATATTTTTCTTTTTAATTCCTTTTAAATATTTTCTCTACGACCAGAAAGCCAGTCATTGTATACATTAATATATAATACAACATCATTTTCATTATAAAAATTAATAAGATATTCATTATTATATACTATTAAAGTTGATAATAGTGTTGAAATTACTCTACTTTCCCATACAAAAAACTGCACTTAATATTAATATTACACAGTTTTTAAACAATATGCGGCAAAAAATATGATAAGTATAAAACCTTAATTTGTCAGTTAAAATTACATACTTATGTTTATAAATGATAAAAATTGTTTTTTTAATCTATTTAAATATAAAGGTACATCATTGTTAGTGTAGAATAAAGATTTCATAAGAAAACTTCTCTGTTACACTTGAAAATCAGTAAAATAAAATCCGTTGTATGCAGATATAGATCTTTATTTTTCAATAAAATAAAAATTAGGTAAATTATTTATTCTAAAAAAGTTAAAAGTTGTTTGTGATGAAAATAAATCAAATATATTCTTGAAGTTATCATCTATCAAATTTTATGACTAAAAAACACCAACAATATAAAATCACATTTATATATAGTATTAAGTTTTACAATTAAATATTATGCCTTATATAAAAATATTCCTACCGTACTCTGGTAGGAATATAAATAATTATATATTTGTATTTGACTAGAACTGTTCACTAAATAATTTTTTATTTTTGCATATAAAATCTTGTTCTTAAATACATTTATGGAAGTATTCCTTGTTCTTATATATGAACCATATCCACTTACTTTCTGTTCACCTATTGATTAAACCACCCTATTTTTTGGACTTCATCAAACTTTTTTTTCATCGATTGACGATTTTTTTCTCCAAATGTGACTTTCATTTGTGATAAACCATATAAATCCATAAGCGTATATATATTCATATTACTACGCATACATACATGAAAGAAGTAATTCCTTAAATAGTTAAAGTTAAAATAAAATCCCAGCTGATTTGATAATTCCTGCAATTTTTTTTGTAATACCCGTGTACTACAAAAACCATTTTTCCTGTTACTTATAAAATACTCCTCCTCATTGTGACCAGATAAATATATTTTAAGATAATTGTACAGTATATCGGGAATAATAACATCCCTCTTATTGGATAAAGCAGATACTTCTGCAATTTCCAATTTACCATTCTTATTTTTTTGTATAGTTTTATATACATGAATGGTATGCTCGTTTATTTCAATATCACTTATTTTTAAAGCACAAATCTCACTAATTCTAATACCTGTAAACATTGAAAGTAATATAGCAATTGATAGATAATCTGTTTTCCCTATACAGTAATTATATATCATTTTTGCCTGTGACTGAGTTATAGTAGTTTCATATTCCTCAACTTTCGGTAACTTAATCATATTCGTATCAATGTCTATCTTGTAGCCACACCTTTTTGCAAATTTAATAATCATAACAAAAGAATGTCGAATTCTTGACATAACAGTTGGTTCGACATTCTTTTTCCTCATATCATTTAGAAATTCATTTATATTATCTGCTGTTAAATTTATAATGCTGTTCCTTTTTATAAATGGCTTTATATACTGAATTACTGTTGAACAATACCTCTTATAAGTTATATCTGATACTTCGTTCTTGTAATAATCTAACCATTTATCACAAACAACTACAGAATCCATAATCTTTCTCCTTTCAGTTACCTAATTTTACATACTATAATATTAATTTTTATAATGACATTCATTTTAATCTATATGTATCTGCAAGAAACTAATATAATTATTCAACAAGTTCTCTTAAATATTCTTGCACTTGTTCTCTTAAATCTTCGCGATTTAATGCAAAATCAATTGTTGCCTTAATAAAACCAAACTTATCACCAACATCATAACGTATTCCTTCAAAATCGTATGCATAAACTGCTTGAATATCCATTAGGCGTTTAATTGCATCCGTCAACTGAATTTCATTACCTGTACCTTTACTTTGCGTTTCTAGCAATTCAAATATTTTAAGTGTCAGCACATATCTTCCTGATACAGCTAAATCACTAGGGGCTTCATTAATTGGTGGTTTCTCTATCATATCACTCAATTTAACCAGTCTACCTGCACATTCAACAATATGTGATTTTGATGGTCTAACGATTCCATATTTATTTACATCCTTATGTTCAACAGTCTGCACGCCTACTACTGAAGCTTCTTTTTGTATATAAGCATCAATTAGCTGTCTCAATGCTAGTTTTTTATCATTTACTACAACATCATCACCTAATAGCACTGCAAATGGCTCATTACCAATAAATGATTTAGCACATAATACTGCATGACCTAATTCCTTTGGCTCTTTTTGACGAATATAATAAATATTTGCTAGATTAGCTATGTCATTAATTTCTTTGGCTTGTTTTATTTTACCACTTTCTAATAACCTTGATTCTAATTCATAGTTTTTATCAAAGTGATTTTCCATTGCATGTTTGTTACTATTGGTAATAATTAATATTTCTTCAATCCCGCTATCTACTGCTTCTTGGATAATATATTGAATTGTAGGGGTATCAACAATCGGCAACATTTCTTTTGCTAATGCTTTTGTCGCTGGTAAAAATCTTGTCCCCAAACCAGCAGCCGGGATGACTGCTTTTCTTACTTTTTGTTTCATGTTATCTTCTTTTTTAACACATAAAAAGCAATAAAAATCTTATGTTAATTGACATACATTAATATTTTCGCTATTCCGTCTTATTTATTATATCTATATAAGATTGAATAATTTTGACAATTTTATTAATAGATTTTTTCCATATGGTCTGATACTAGTGCACCTGTATCTTTACTATTGTTTATTAATATCTGTTAAAATAAACTATCTCTATAGTTTTTCAGTATATTTGAAATTTTGTACTGACTCTTTCTATTTTTATTTGCCAATCTCATAGTTGAGCGCCTTATGTACTTCAAGTACCTTTAGAAATTCCTATCATAAATATTGCTCTATGATATTACTATTGACAAGCGTTAAAAAATCTAAATAGTGTACTTGGTACTATATTAACTACCTTACTATTTTTCATTTTTTATCTACATAAAAATAAAAAAGTACTCAATCCTAATATAGATACCGATTAATCATTATAATCAGCTATAATATTTTAAACATTTGTAAATTCATATCTATCCCTAAAAAATTCTACCAGCATCAACGATAATACTGTCATAATAGCGCTATTAACCTTTGTACTTTTAAAATATTTATACACATGAAATCTAATATACGCAATAACTAGTTATAAATTATATGTTAACTCATTTTAATATGATATCTAAAAAGGGTGTATTAATACTTCTTTTGATGAAGTTAGTTGATATCACATTATTGTCAAAATAACAAAAATAATAAACTTACAAAACTTTTATCAGTAACCATTATTTTAAAGAAATAGCATATTACTTGTTATATTCAAAACAATCCAATACAACTAAATTAATGCATTATTATAAATAACATTGCTACTATTCTAAGTAATTCTAAATTACTAGTTCTTTGTTTCAAAATAATTTATTTAATTCTTACAATGTTAATATCCTTTTGTCCATATACATTGGGTTTAGCTATTAATAATTCACTTACATCTACACTTTCATTTTTTAGCCATTTAACAATTGCCTTTGGTAAATTAACTCCTGCTAAATGACTAAAAGGATATCCTCCACCAAAACGTGCATTCAGTTCTAATACATAAACAGCATTGTCTACAGTTACAAATGCATCACAATCTAAATTTGCAACATGTTTTAATGATTTTGATAACTTTTCACCTATTAATTTCAATTCTGAGAAATCTACTGTTTCAGCACAATCAGTTTCTCCAGAACGCATTGCCACTTTCTTTTTTACTATTGTATTTTGATAATTTCCATCTAAATCATTTATGATATCCAAACCGTATTCTTGACCAACAATCATCTCCTGAATAAGAATTGCATGATCAACATCAATTAATGATTCATATTTCAAATAGGTACTAAATATCTCTCTACTTATTTTTTTATAGAAGACTTCTAATTCTTCAAAATTGTCAGCTTTATAAATGCCAATTGATCCCATACCCCATCTAGGTTTTAAAATCACTGGATAATCTAAATTGTTTTTAGCATCTTCTATATTCAAATAAGTTTTTGGTGCATTAAAACCATGTTCTTTTAAAAATATATATGTTGCGTATTTATCATTACACACATCAAGTACTCTTTTATCAGATACAATTACTTTAATTCCATTATCTGCAAATAATTTCTTATTTTTAGATAGAATTGGTAAATCAATGTCAAATAAAGATATAATCGCATTTATCTTATTTTTATCACAATATTCTAATAAAAAAGAAATATAGTTGTCATCATATATTAATGGTGAAACTACATATTTATCAGCAACTAAAAAAGCTGGGGAATTTTCATCACTATTTGCTACATGTACTTCATCACAACCATTCAATGCCTCTTTAAAATATTCTACTAAATATGTTCTTCTACCAACAGATGTAAATAATATATTCACTTATTTATCCTCCAGTCTTAATTCTAATAAATAGTCTTCTTGCCGTTTTGACTGTTCAGTTATTTCAAAACCAATTTGTTTATACATTTTTATTGCTTTTACATTACTTTTATGGGTATATAGAAAGATTGATTTCATTTTTTTGTGATTGCACTTATTGATAAATTCATTTAGTAACTTTCTTGCAAGATGCTTATATCGATATGCTTTTTTAGTAGCAACTATTGATATATAGGCTTTTCTATTTTGCGAATTTTTTATATATCCAATAACTAAACTACTAATTTCGTTATCTTCACTATACTCAACAAATATATCTGCTTTATCAATAAATTTTTTACTTAATTCATGCAAATTAGTTTTATGACTTAATGGAATTGGAAAATCTTCATCTACCTCTTCTAAAAAGTTATAAAGTTTGTCAAATGTTAAATTATTCACTGTACTCTAACTCCTCATACTTAAAATAATTTCACAAATCTTATCAACATCTTCTAAAGCTAAATCGGCATATAGTGGTAATGTTAACACTCTTTTACTTAGATGTAATGCTACCGGAGTTTCATTAACATCATATTTCCTATGGAAGCATTCAAATGTATTAGTTAAAGGATAAAAATACTTTCTTGCACCAATACCATTTTCTGCTAATTCCTCAAATACTTCATTTCTAGTAGCTCCGTATAATTTTTCATCAAAGAACACTGGAAAGTATGCATAATTAGGTTCAACATTTTCCTGAACAGGGTTAACTTGTAAACCTTCTACTTCTCCTAAATGTTTCATATATCTTTCTACTACTAATTTACGTTTTTGAATTTCATCATCAACATGTCTTAAATTACAAAGTCCCATAGCTGCACAAAATTCATTCATTTTCGCATTAGCCCCAATACCATCTACATCTTCTGGTCCTTTAATACCGAAATTTTTTAATTGATATAATCTTTTTCCGAAATCTTGATTATGAAAGCATGCACATCCACCCTCAATAGTATTAAATACCTTGGTAGCATGGAAACTAAAGCAAGATACATCACCATAACTTCCAATACCTTTACCTTTATACTTCACGCCAAACGTATGTGCTGCATCATAAATTACTTTTAACCCATACTTTTTAGCAATTCTTTCAATTTCATCAATGTTACATACATTTCCATAAACATGTACGGGCATTATTGCACATGTTCTATCAGTAATTAAAGCTTCTATTTTACTTGGATCCATTGTAAACGTAATCGCATCAACATCACAAAATACTGGTTCTAATCCATTACGCACAATTGCATGCGTTGTTGAAGCAAAAGTAAAAGGAGTAGTAATAACTTCTCCTTGTAAATTTAAAGCTTGTAAAGACAACTCTAAAGCCATATGTCCATTAGTAAACATATCCATATATTCTAAATCTAAGTATTCTTTTAATTGTTTTTCTAATTCCTTATGTTTAGGTCCCATGTTTGTTAACCAATGAGTATCCCACATTCCTTTTATTTCTTCCATATATTCATCAAATTCTGGCATTGATGAACGAGTAACCATTATATTTTTAACCATTTCCTCGTTATCTCCTATCTACTGTTTCATTGAAATTTCGTTCATTTGTTCATTCATATATTTATTTTTTAAATAATGCTTTTTTTCTTTTCTATCCATTAATTTTGTATAGTCAAAATCATTTTTATGCTTCTTTTCGTACTCTTCGATAGTTTCAATTACTCTAGCCGGAATACCTACAACAACAGAATTATCTGGAACATCTTTAGTTACTATCGCATTACATCCTACAATACAATTATTACCGATTTTAACTCCAGGAAGAATCATTGCATTAGTACCAATATGGCAATTATTACCAACACTTATTGGACCAAACAAGTCAATAGATTTTTCTTTTTTGGTTTTATATAATCCACGTATAACCCATACACCACCATCATGTGTTATAAATTGTACACCAGCATTTACTCTTACATGATTACCTAATGATATTAAATATGGTTCAGAACCAAATGAAGCTGTTGAATATATTTCGCAATATTCCCCCATAACTAACCCTTGAGTTTTCCAATAACGTATTGGATTTGTTTTTTTTCTTATTTTTGTTAATATACTTCTAATCATACATATCTCCATTACACATAAAATTTTTATACCATATAGCAAAACTTCTTAATCCTTCTCTGAGTGATGTATTTGGTTTAAATCCAAAGTCTTGTTCTAATTGAGTTGTGTCAGCATATGTTACTGGTACATCACCAGGTTGCATTGCAACAAGTTCTTTATGACTTTCAAAATCATAATCTTCTGATAATACTCCTGCTGATATTAGTTCTTGTTGTAAGATATCAACAAACTCTAATAAGTTCTCTGGTTGGTTATTACCAATATTGTAAACACTATAGGGTGGTACTGGTAAGCCATCTTCTCCTTTAGCTTTTTCAGGAGCATGTTTCATTACTCTTACTACCCCTTCTACAATATCATCAATATATGTGAAATCTCTTTTACAGTTGCCGTAGTTAAAGATCTTAATAGTTTCATTATTTCTTAGTTTATTAGTAAAACCAAAGTAAGCCATATCTGGTCTTCCTGCTGGTCCATATACTGTAAAGAATCTAAGACCAGTAGATGGGATATTATATAGTTTACTATAAGCATGTGCCATTAGTTCATTTGATTTCTTAGTAGCTGCATATAAGCTTACTGGATTATCTACTTTATCATCTGTACTGTAAGGTACTTTTTTATTAGAACCATATACACTTGATGATGATGCATAAACAAGGTGTTGTACACCCTCTTTACCATCATCATATGAATGACGACATGCTTCTAAAATATTATAGAAGCCAATAAGGTTTGCTTCTACATAAGCATCAGGATTTGTAATTGAATATCTAACTCCTGCTTGTGCTGCAAGATTTACTACAACACTAGGTTGATATGTATTAAAGATGTTAGTAACAGTATCCTTATCAGCAATACTTCCTTTTACAAAAGTAAAAGAAGGATTGCTAGATAATTCTTTTAGTCTCCACTCTTTGATAGATACATCATAATAATCATTCATATTATCAATACCAACAACTTTAACACCTTCAAATTCTTTTAATAATCTTTTAGCTAAATTAGATCCTATGAATCCAGCTACACCAGTTACAAATACTGTTTTATTATTTAATACAACATTATCTTCTAACATTGATTTTTTCCTCCCAAAATAAAAAAGACCCTAGTCTCTTCTGAATAAATCCCTTGTATATACTTTATCTTCTACATCATCTAAACAGCTGTCATACCTATTCGCAATAATAGCTTGTGATTGTTGTTTAAATTCGTTTAAATTATTTACTACTCTACTTCCAAAGAAAGTTTCACCATCTTTTAAAGTTGGCTCATAAATAATAACTTCAGCACCTTTTGCTTTAATACGTTTCATTACACCTTGAATTGATGATTGTCTAAAGTTATCACTATTAGATTTCATAGTTAATCTATATACACCAATAACTACATTATGTTCTTTTGATTGATCCCATGAATCATTAGCTTCATATGCTCCAGCAATTTCTAATACTCTATCAGCGATGAAATCTTTTCTGGTTCTATTACTAGCAACTATCGCACTCATCATTTCTTGTGGTACATCCTGATAGTTAGCTAGTAATTGTTTAGTATCTTTTGGTAAACAATAACCACCATATCCAAATGAAGGATTATTATAATGAGAACCAATTCTAGGATCTAGACATACACCATTAATGATTTGCTTAGTATCTAAACCTTTCATTTCTGCATATGTATCTAATTCATTAAAGTATGACACTCTTAAGGCTAAATAAGTATTAGCAAACAGCTTTACTGCTTCTGCTTCTGTATATCCCATAATTAATGTTTCAATATCTTCTTTGATCGCTCCTTCTTGCAGTAGACCTGCAAATGTATTTGCAGCTTCTACTAATCTAGGATCATTCATATCTGTTCCCACAATAATTCTTGAAGGATATAGATTATCATATAACGCTTTAGATTCTCTTAAGAATTCTGGACTAAAGATAATATTCTTAGATCCAGTTTTTTCTCTAATACTTTGGGTATATCCTACTGGGATAGTACTCTTAATGATCATGACAGCTTCTGGATTATATTCCATGACTAATTTGATTACAGCTTCTACTGCACTAGTATCAAAGAAGTTCTTCTTTGAATCGTAGTTTGTAGGTGCTGCAATAACTACAAAGTCAGCATCACTGTATGCTTCTTTAGCATTTAATGTAGCTACTAGATTTAATTTTTTTGTACTTAAAAAAGCCTCAATTTCATTATCCTGAATTGGAGACTTTCTATTGTTAATCATATTAACTTTTTCTTCAATAATATCCACAGCCATCACTTCATGATGCTGTGCTAATAATGTAGCGATACTTAATCCTACATACCCTGTTCCTGCAACTGCAATTTTCATTTTCTATCCATCTCCTATTTTTATTTTTCACCAAAAGAATGTCAACTAAGAATTTCTAAAATAGCATTCTTGTATATAATTACGTTTATTTTTTTATTCTCCCCATGTTATATTATAATAATTGTACTTATACACATAAATATAATAAGCAAGAAATAGAAATTCATGTCGATTTTAATACTATTTTCTATAATTTTTTATTATATCTTTCAAATAAACAAAACTTTCTAAATTTAAAAATCTTGATCCGAAATAATAAATGACAAATCCACTTACAATTTGTATTATTAAAGTAATTATATTATCTAAATCCAATAGATTTATAGAATAAACTATCCCCCCCATAAAAAATGTTAGTATTAATGAAGGAAAAATATCGATAATCTGTTCAAAATATGAGTATTTTAAAAGTTTTTTATTTGGATAAGCATTAATAAAACTGCTGATTGGAGCCGTTATTGCCATTGCAACTGCCATTGCAAAGACGCTAATATTAACCGAAACAATAATACTTGTTAATCCAATAATTTTTTTTATAATTTCTATTTTTAAAAATAAATCACTTCTACCCATAGCTTTTATAGCATTTAGATTTGCAGTATGTATCGGCCAAAATGCATATGTAAAACAATATAATTGTAAATATGGAACACACATTAACCATTTATCTGTAAGTAAAACACTAATGATAGAGTCTGAGCATACAGCTACCCCCATCATTACCGGCCATAATATATAACTGCTGATTTTTATTGATCGACGTGTCATGTTTTTTACTCTGTTAACATCGTCTTGTGCCTCTGACATAACAGGTAGCAAAATGCTATCTATTGAATTATTGATATTGGTCACCATCAAACTAGGAAGCTGCTTACCTTTATTATAATATGCAAGATCAGATGGAGAATATATTTTCCCAATTAATAACGATCTCAAATTATTATAGCCAGTATCTATTAAAGCCGAAATTAATAATTTCCAACCATAACTAAAAAGTGAGTTTAATCTCTCAAAGGAAAACTCTCTAGTTGGTCTCCATTTTACAGTTGCATATAGTACGCATGTATCAATAAATGTATTTGCCACTTGTTGAATAACCAGCGCCCATGCACCAAATCCCATATATGCCAAAGAAATACCTAATATTGCTGCAAAAATAGTTCCACTAAGTGTTGAGAAAAAAAACTTTTTAAATAACATTTTTTTTGAAACATAAGCTTGTTGTATATTTTTTAAACCTGATATTATTAAAGTAATTCCTAAAACTCTAATCAACCCTGTTAATGAACTATCTTCATAGAAGTTTGCAATAAAAGGTGCACAAAAAAATAAAACCATATACACAATTAAACACATTGCAATATTAAAATAGAAAACTGTGGAAAAATCAATTTGATCAGCATTTTTCTTTTGTATCAAGGCATTTCCCAATCCACTGTCTACAAATACTTGTAATATTGCTGTAAATACCGTAATTAAAGCTATCGTTCCATAAGCACTTGGGTCTAAAAGTCTGGCTAGTATAATTGAAATAATGAATGCTACACCTTGTGCACCACATCTTTCTGCAAATCTCCATGCCATATTGCTTAATGATCTTTCCTTTATATTTTCTGTCATACACACTCTCCTCGCTAAAAATATAATTAATCAATAAAAATTATTAATTAATTTTTGATTATATATTCTAATTTTTTAAACATTACTTTTAGTCAGTATAATAATATTTTCCAACAATTATCAAACTACTCTTTATTTTTATAATATTTATCATTATTTAAAAAGGTAACTTTGTTTATTAATATAACCTAGTATATTCTCAAAAGCTTATAAGGAAAAAACACCTACATAAATTTTCATCTGAAAATATACCGTAAGCTTTTGATAAAACTATAAAATATCTTAAAAACACATAGTAAAATATCTAAATCTACTTGACCAAATCCTTATAAAAATATTTACTGATTTAAATAAAAAATAATTAGACAATTACAAATGTGAACTTAATTTTATTCTTCTAATATTTTTCTAACGTACTAGACATTACTGATAATTTTATACATTTATTTATTTCCTAAAAACCACTTATAATACATATCACATATAAAATCATTTTCCCAATCACTCATATCAACTCTTTTTCTTAGCATCCCTTCAACTTCCAAATAATTTAAAATAGTGTTACTCCATTCTTCAGCACCATTATCTATAGATATGAAAGTACATAATCCCCTGTTTACTTCTTTCTCAACGAGATTTGAAACAAAACATGGGATTCCTGCCGCTTGTGCTTCAAGCAAAGTTAGGGGAATTCCCTCATTTTTTGAAGGAAGAATAACCAATTCACAATTTTTAAACATTTCCTTAATGTCAACTGTATTAGGGATTAAGCTTATATATTTTTTTAAACCTAACACATTAATTTTATTTTGTAATTCTTCAATATAATTTTGATCTCCATGTCCTGCTATTATCAACTGAAATTGTGGATTGGTTACAATAAGTTTCTCTAATACTTCAATAGAAAATTGTGCATTTTTTCTTGCTCCGATATATCCAAGATGCAGCATTCTAATATGATGATTTACATCAGGAAAATATTCTAAATCAAAAAAATCAGAAAATCCTCTTATTGGATTTTTAACGACAAGTGAATCGTTATTTTTTCCATATAGGAAATTGCCAGACTGTTTACTGATTGATAGTTTTAAAGTAGCATATTTATTTATAACACACCTCTTTTTTGAGTACAATAATTTGCTATACCATAGAATATGGCTTGATGCTGCAACCATACTATGTACAATTCTTACTGGTACACCACTTCTTCCAGCAGCTTTTAAAAAAGGTGCTGCACTAAATAAATTGGCACAATATATTGCATCATATTTTTTTGTTTTTAAAATATCAATTACCTTTTTATAAATATGATAATCATCCATAATAAAATGATAAATCCCTTTAAAAGATCGGAAATTTTTTATACGTTTCACACAATAAATAGATCCATATTTTTTAAATTCTTCGTCGTAATATTGTGGACTGTCCGCAGTTACAATAATATCAAAATCTACCCGTTCGTTTAGTTCCTCCACTAATGCCATTATTATCTCTTGTACTCCACCAATTGATAGTCCATTATCAATTACCATCAGTACTTTAATCTTGTTCATTTTTCATCCTCACATTATTTGAAAATTTCATATATATATGACCACTTTTTATCAATGGCCTCTTTTGTTCTTAAATTATAGAAATATTTTTTTGCAATTAAAGGTTTATTTTTAGAAATAATGCTCTCCATACCTTTATAACTAATATTGTCAATAATACTTGTATCATGGATTTTTATACCGTTATTTTGAAGTGTTTGATATGCTATGCCTTTTTTGTTTAATACAACTAATTTTCCCAAAAGTAACAAATCACTGATATTTCCCATTGCCATCTGATGTTTGGCATCAAAAATTGAAATATCGATAAGATTTAATAATCTAAGATAGTCATCATACTTTAATTTTTCAGTCCATACTATTGCTTTATTTCCAAAAATATCATATGCCTTTTTTTTAACTTTATTTTTATAGTCTTCTCTTCCATAAACCATTGGCATAAGAATTCGAATACTTTCATTTTTTAAATGTGCTAACTTTTTTAAATATTTAATATGATTTAAACTACTGTTAGCTGAATGCCCTATCATTATCCATATCTCATTATCAGACTTTACTAATCTATCAAAAGGTCTTTTAACTATTTGCATAATATCTTCTGCCCAATAATTCGTAGGATACGGCATAGAAACAGTTGGTACGTTTATTCTTTGCTTTTTTAAAGTAATTTTATCACAACCTGTCGCTGACATTCCAACTGCTTCAAACATTCTAACATTTCTTTTACTAATTAGATTCCATAATAATTTCTTATACAACATTTTAATTTTTAATTTAACCCCTGGAACATATGAAATTGAATATGTTAAATCATTACCCCATGTTCTCCAAATAATTTTTGGACATACGTTTTTTGGTATTTTTAACGAAAGATTAAAATCTAAATAATGTATCACAATATGATTTGTATATTCTAATATATTCTCTAAAAAAAAATTTATTTGTTTGTTTAAATTTTTTAAATAAATAACATTATCATATTTGTCAGAATCCTCAGAATATCCATTTACAACTATTAGATTATCATTTGGTTTGAATAATTCTTTATTGCATTGCATATAATATATTATATTTTCAGAAAATATTCCATCAACGCCTAATACATGTACAAATTTAACCGGATTTATTTTCAAATGATTAATTATTTTATTTAATTGGTTCACTTTTTACCTCCACTAAATGTCGCATAAGTTCTCTTATTTCAATCCAACTTTTAACCATAATTATTGTCAGCCATTCACACCCTTTTTTATAAAATAATTTACCTATTTTTGCAGTGTAGGAAGACTGACACACTTCCTTATTATTTTTTAAGCTTTCCATTAGTTGAACGAATACTTCATTTCTTAATATATCTTTTGAATATCTTATCGATTCACTCTTTGTTAAATTTGAATATTTACCTGATAAAAGTCTAAATACAACATCCCACATACCATTTAATAATTCCACATCCAATAGTTCATAATAATGAAAATCAGTAATCTTTTTTAATTTAAATAACTCTTTTAATAATATGTTTGATTTTATTGTAGACTCAATTATTTGATTGCTATATTTTTTGGTTAAACTGTTTTCTGCATCACGAGCGTAATAACAGGTACAGTCGATAATAGCCATTTTGATTTTTTTCCCCATATAGTTACAATTAAAGTCAACATCCTCACAATATGATATAGTTTCATTAAATCTTATTTCATATCTATTTATTATTTCCTTGCGATAAAGTTTCGCTAGATTTGAATAGGCAATTCCTTTATGTAGGGCATATCCAATAATTATTTTCTGTTCTTTCATTTTAACATTTGGATTCTTAATACACTCATCTAATGGCGACTTTAATTCATGTGTAATATAATTGTTTGGATCATTAGAAAAATGTGCCATTTTTCCCATAACCAGATCCACTTCAGTTCCTACTGTCAATTCATACATCATTTGAAGCATTTTACTGTCTATGTAATCATCTGCATCCACAAAAGTAATCCATTTGCCTCTAGATATTTCCATGCCAAGATTCCTTGTAAATGAAACTCCCTTATTTTCTTGGTTTATAAATATATAAGTCCTATCTTTCGAATCATAATGATCCAACAAATATCTAGTATTATCCAATGAGCCGTCGTTTATAACAATGATTTCATAATCCAAAAATGATTGATTTACTATTGAGTCTAAACACTGAGTAATATATTTGTCTGCATTATACACAGGTACAATAACGCTGATATATGGTATTTTATTTTCATCATAGTTTCTTGTAATAATATTCGTATTATTTAATATACTCATAATATTCTTTAATTCCTTCTTCTAATTCCTTTATATCATTAGGATAGATACTTTTTAATCTAGTACAATCTAAAACATTCATTTTCACATCAACAGTTCTAGCAGCATCATAATGGACATTTATACCTAATCCCATTTTTTTTATAATTTCAATAATTTGCTTTTGAGATTTTCCAACACCTGTTCCTACATTTATTACAGTTTCTTTTCCATTATAATAACAAAAAAACTTTATTATATCAGCTACATCATCTATATAAATAAAATCTCGAATTATATTACCATCACCCCAAATTGTTAAAGTTTCGTTATTTAAAGACTTTTTTAGCACTGCATCAATAAAGCCAATTCCTTTGGTAAAGTCTTGTCCAGGTCCATAAGGATTTGAAATTCTTAGACATATTATATTATTTCCATATTTTCTATTAAAAACACTTGCTGATTTTTCCATACACAGCTTTATCACTCCGTAATGATTGATAGGCGTTTGGCAGACTTCCTCCTTAATTGGTATAATTGCAGAATCTCCATAAACCGTTCCTCCGGATGACAAGAAAATTAATCTTTTTTTCTTTAATGAGACATATTCAAAAATTTTAATGGTTTGAATTAAATCCTTTTCATAGCCTCTTAAATACAAACAATCAGCGTTGCTAGTTGAAACCGTACTAATCGAATGTATTATTATATCTGCTCTATCTATAAATTTAAATACTTCATCACTAAAAAAATCAGCTACAACGACGTTAACACCTACAGCATGTCCTTCCTTTTCTTTATCTAAAGAAAATACTTCTTCTCCACCCTCAACCAGTTTACGACAGACATTCTTCCCAATAAAACCTCTTCCACCCAGGACTAAAATCATATACTATCCTCCTCTAATATTTCGAAATTCTAATCTCATTATTTTTTGTTAATAAAATACTTATAGTTCCAAAAATTACATAAACAATTTTATTGTAATAAAATACTACAGATATATCTGCTATTAACAGCATAATTAGTAATATTATCAATATAGAAGATAATTCATTATACACTTTTAATCTTCTATATTTAATTAGACCAATAATGTCATATAAATATACTAAATAATATAGGCAAAAACCTATTAGCCCTAAATCAGCTAATAATTCAATATAGTTATTATGTAAATAGGTTCTTGCAAAATAATACTCTAGTATAAATTGTGCATTGTTTATACCACACCCCCATAATGGATTATTTGAAAAAATTGAATAACCCACGTTGATCATTAACATCCGGCTATTTACCGATCTATCATTTCCATTTACAAAACTTACATTGCTCATTCTCAATAAGATGCTATCTAGCAAACCACTATCATATATGATATACGCTATACATAATGTAAAAACTAAATAACTAGCTTTTTTTCTTCTATGAATATTCGTATTTCCAAGCAATAAAAAAAGTACTACGCCACTACAGCATACAATAAATGAATTTCTGCTGTTACTCGATAAAATTCCCATAAATACAACTAATAGAAACAAAATTTTTAATTTACGATATCCACCAAATTTTAAACAATATAGTCCGCATAAAAAAGACAGGCTTAAATAAATACCGTATGCATTAGCTGCTGATATAGTTCCACCAATCCTCTCTCCAGACATTGTGGCAGAAAAAAAAGAGTTAAATCCCATATCTAAAATTGTATAAAAAACCATAAAAAATCCAGCAATAAAAATTGTAAATAATATTTTTTTTATATCGTCGATTTCATAGATCTGTAACATAAAAAAACTTATAGTTGATAAAATTAAAAGCGATATGGATCTAGACATTGCTGCAGAAAAATTAATTGCCCAAAACGATGATACCAAACAAAATATGACAAAAAATAAAATTATAGTATTCGACTTGTTTATAAAAATGTGTCTATTTTTTATAAACGATAAAAAATAGACACATATAAATGATATATATATATATTCTGAATATTTAACATATTTCGTTTGAAATGAAAAAACATAAACCGAAATAATATAAAGATAAAATATCTTTTTAGAAATATTATTCATATTAAATTTAATTTTCATTATGTATCTTCTCTTCTATTATTTCTTCTAATTTTTTTGTTACGCTTTTAATATCATATCCCTTGGTTATCATTATAGTTGAATAAATTTCACGACTTTTATTGCATGAAGATATAATATCGTTTATATATTTTGCCCAATTAGCAGGATGTTCCTCTATAGATCTCAAATAAACTAAATCCGTAATTTGAACTTCAGGAGTAATTTTATCTGAAATTAAACATGGCAAGCCCGTACTCTGTGCTTCAATAACAACGTTTGGCATTCCCTCAAAAAAAGATGGAAAAATAAGTATATCCATAGCCATCATTAGAAAATTTATATCGTCTCGTGTACCTAACATCAAAACTTTGTCTTCTAATTTTAATTTTTTTACCTCATGCTTAATTTTATCTTCTAATTCTCCACAACCAATTAATAACAAAATTGCATTATTATTATAATGAATATAAGCTCTAAATACCTTTAAAAGATACTCATGATTTTTTTGGATATTAAACCTTCCTATATGACCAATTACAGTATAATTATCAATATTTAGCTTTTTTCGTATTTTCATTCTTTTTTGCTCATTAAACTTAAATTTTTCAATATCTAGTCCATTATTCAGGATAATAGATTCATTATGAGCAATTTTAGATGAAAAAGTATATTCCGCAGCTAACATTGAGGGAGCAATTTTTACATTTGCTACAGAAGTCAATGGAATTCTAAAAATGTAATTAAAAAGATCGTGTTTTTTTCCTTTTATTGTTCCGGCATTACTTGATCTTAATATCCTACACTTTACCTTGCATAATTTAGCAACCCATAAATCTATTGAAACAAGTGAAGATGCCCCTATCCTTATCACACAATCATAGTTATTTTTTCTTATAACATTTGATAATTCTTTAATAAATTTATATATTCCTTTTGTCTTTGGTGTAATTTTGTATATTTCTCCACCTAACTTTATTATTTCATCATCATAAAATCCTTTTTTATCTTCTGAAACACAAAAGTCTAGTTTGAATTTTTTTGTGTCTATTGACCTTAATATCTTCATTAAAAAAGTCTCGGCACCACCGGTATTCATTGAAGCTACAATACATAATACTTTTATCATATTTTTAACCTCTAATTAAATTAATTTATCTTAATTGCATATTATTAATAAGTTTATTAATTATCAAATTAACATTATACTTTTGAACTTCTTCATAACACAGTTTTCTCATTTTGCTAATTAAATTGTTATCAATAGAATACTCAATCTTATTGACATAGTCTTCAATATCATATTCTTTACATATCATTCCTGTTTTACCATGATTAATTATGGATTTCATATAATAACTATCACTACTAAAGATTGGTAATCCAGCTTCATATGCATCGATTAATGCACCAGGTACTCCTTCAGGATGATGTGTAGGAAATAACATGGCATAATACTGACTAAGTTGACTACAAGACTCTTCACGATTAATTTTTCCACAAAAATTTAGATATTGGTGTTTATTTTTTAATTCATGATTAAATTCTTCTTTATATTCATCATCTATAACACCATATATATGTAGTATGCATGGAATTTTTTTTTGTTCATTCAATGTTTTAATAATCTCTATGGCTTCTGGTATTCCCTTCTCTCTATTCACTTTAGAATATGTACAAAATTTATACGGTTTTTCATTTCTTAGGACATTATCCAAATAATTTTCACAAATTTCCTTGCAATTAGGAATATATTCAACCCCTGTTATTCCTAGTTTATTGTACTCCTCAACCATATTATTTATTTCAACGTATATACCATCCAACTTCTTTGCGATTTCAATATAATTTTTCTTTTTAAATATTTCTAAATTTTTTTCGCCACCGACTACCATATGATATATTTTTTTTCTGGTTATGGTTTTCATAAGTTTTGCAAATAAATATAATACACGTGTACCATTTACAGATGTCATAATAATTATATTTTTTGATACAAGAAAAGTATAAATAATGCTCAAAAATTTGTTATACTTAGCTTTTTTCCAGTTATACATATTTGTAAAACAAACATTTTCATCCCCTAGTCTTTCCCTGAACTTTAACAAAAACAACTCTGTTTTATCACTTTGACCACATACAGCCTTATGTTCTTCATCATACGAACCTATAATTCCTAATTTCATCTAATTCTCCTTCTTAATCAATACTTTCATACCTATTATTAATTTACAATAATGATGTGCTTATATAATTTCAAAAATCTAGTCTTTTTACATTTGCCTATTTTTTTAAATGGCAATTTATATACACCATTAATTGATTGATAATTTGTATCTCTTATCAACATATAAAATCTAATATTTTTTTTATCTTTACTCTTATCATAAATAATGTATTTTATCATTTCACTATATATGGATTTTCCCCTACAATCTTCCCTTGTCCAACATGGTCCAATTTGATAGTCTCCTCTTTTCATAAATGAAAATTTCATACATTTTGGTATTAAAAAAGAATAGTGTACTAATCCTTTATCATCATATAAGCAATAGATACTATGACTGAAATTTGAAAACAAACCAAAATATATACATTTGATTATTAATTGTCGACAAAACATAAATTTTCTTTTTTTAATTTTATTTACACTTAAAGTTGACTTACTCAAAATATTTGTTTTTTGACTGATAAATCTATAAACTCCATATTCTCTATTCACTTAATAACCTCATTTCTAAAAATAATATTTTTTTATTGAATGAATAATAAATTTTACTATATTCAAGCAAATAAAATAATACGGTAATTCTTCTTGCATCCTTTGTATCTCCCAAATTTGGCAGACACTATCCAGTTTATTTGAAGATAAAGAATTATCGGATATTCTATATTTCACAAGTTCTTCATTAATGCCATATGCAACTATTCCATCTCTTAACAACATCAACCAGGTAGCATAATCTTGTCCACCTCTTCTAGTTGGCATTCTAAAATCCCCGACTATATTTCTATTAATTACAACTGAAGAGGTAGCAATTATTGTGTTATGCAGTAGATATTTATAATCACACGTTTCTTTAATATTTCTCTTTGATTTTAACAATTTCCCATCTTCATCAATCATTTCAATTGCTGCATAAGAAAAAGGAGTATTCGTCTCACTCATTAAATTAATTTGTCTCTTAATTTTCGTTGGCATCCAAATATCATCACTGTCTAAAAAAGCTACATATTCACCTGTAGCCAATTCTAAAGCTTTATTTCTGGCTGCCCCAGCACCCTGATTTGTTGGTTGCAAATAATAAATAATATTCTGATGATTTTTCATATACTCTTTGATAATGTCGGCAGAATTATCCCTTGACCGATCATCTACAAGAACAATTTCTATATCCTTATATGTTTGAGCAAATACTGAATCCAGAGCTTCTGATATAAACTTTTCTGCATTGAAAACCGGCATTATTACTGAAACTCTTCCTTTTACATATTCTCTTTCCATTCGCTATTCCTTATTTATCATAAATTGGTGTTAGCCAACTCATATAATCCTTGTTTATTCCGCTTACTACATCTAAATATCTTAAATGAATGTCGCTTGTTATTGTTCCAATTTCACAGTTATTGATTCCATATTTATCAATACTTAATACAGGTGTTATTTCCATTGCAGACCCACATAAGAATGCTTCATCACATGTATATAATTCTGTTCTATCAATTGTTCTCTCTGTAACTTTATAACCTTCGTTAATTGCAATCTTTAGAATTGTATCTCTAGTAATACTTTCTAATACACTGTCAGTCAATTTGGGTGTAATAATTTCTTTATTTTTGACAATAAAAAAACATGATCCAGGTCCTTCTGCAACTTTTCCTACTTCGTTAAGGAAGATACATGTATCATATCCATTTCTTAATGCTTCTCTTTGTCCAACTCTACTATTAATATAGTTTGCACCACATTTAATTCTTGGTGATAAGTTTTCATCACTAATTCTTCTCCATGATGTAACGCAACAATTTAAACCTTTTTTATTGTATTCTGCACTTGTTCTACCTCTTGGTATTGGAGCAACAAACATTTCAACTGGTCCTTCTGAACCCCATGAACCAAATTCATCAACAAATAGGGTTTGTCTCACTGATAAATTTTCATCATATTCATTAGCTTTAACCACATCAACTAATGCTTTAGTAAAATCCTCTTTTGTATATTTACAATCCAATTGTAATAATCTTGCTGATTTTAATAGTCTTTCATAATGATCATCTAATCTAAAAGCATATAATTGTTTTTCTTCGTCATTCCAATAACATGGAATTCCTTCGAATACATTTAACCCAAATTGTGACGTTGGTGCCAAGATATTAATTTTAGCATCATTAACATTTAGAATTTCACCTTTGAACCAAATTCTTCTATTTTCTACATCATATTTCATTATAATTCCCCCTCATCCGGCAGATGTGCAATACGAATGATTTCTTTTTCTTCCAACTTTGCAGCCTCTATATCACTCATGTTTTCATCACTTTTATTTTCATATATATTTTCTTTTTTAAAGACCTTAATAACTGATTCAAATAATATTTGAATATCTATAAGGATTCCTCTTTTTTTAAACAAGTCTACATATTGATTGTCATATGCAACCTTGTCATCCCATGAAATATCATTTCTTCCTTTAACTTGAGCAAGACCTGTAAGACCTGCTTTTACATTAAATCGCTTCTTATATTTTCTGTTTAAAGTATCATAATCACCAAGTTCATAAGAAACACAGGGTCTAGGACCCACTATAGACATGCTTCCAAAGAATATATTAAATAATTGAGGCAATTCATCAATACTGCTATTTCTAAGAAATCTTCCAACTTTTGTTACTCTCGGATCATTTTCGTAATTAAATAATCCAGCGCCTTCATTCTCAGCATTTACCTTCATTGAACGAAATTTAAACATATTAAATATTTTCCCATCTTTCGTTCTTCTACCCTGTTTAAAAAAAACAGGGCCTTTAGAATCTAGTTTTATTGCTATCGAAACAATAATCCATAAAGGAATTAACAAGACAATTAAAATACCAGACGAAACAATATCAAATAATCTTTTTAATATTCTATTAATAATCATAACTTGCTCCTAAAAATTGTATGTATGAAAAATATCGTCAAAAGTCTCAGCACGTTTAATAACTTCTTCTTTTCCATCAGAAATATCTAATACAGCAAAGTTAGGAAGAATAAATGCTGGTTTCATAACTAACGAATATGAACCACAATTATTAATAACAATCATATCTCCAACCGCTAGTTTTCCATTATATGATTTATATAAAACATCATTTTCAATACATGTAAATCCAACAAAGTCTAAATCATTATATATTTCTTGTTTATCTGAAGCATTAAATACATCAATTGGAGGATTAATACCAGTCATACTTACATTTTTTTGACTACCCAATACAGAAGCAATGTACTTACCACGAATATTCTTTATGCTTTTCACTGTTCCTACAAACTTCATACAGTCACCAACTAATGCTGATCCTGGTTCAATAATTAATTCAGGTAATTGATCACAACCTTTAAATTTCTCCATAAACAATGGTGCTACAGCATTAGCATAGTCTTCATATTTTGGAATTTCAGTTGTAAATTGATTTTTTAGAGAATCAGGCATTTTGCCAAATAATCCCCCACCTAGATCAATTCGTTGAGGAATAATACCGATACTATCAATTAAATCAATCATTCCTTTTGCTCTATTAGGCCAATAATCTAATTGTCTTTTAGCAAAATGACATTGTAAACTAATTAATTTTACATTTGGTTTTTTTGTTGTAAATTCCAATACTTGTCTAAAATCTTCACTGTTTACATCAAAACCAAATCGTGATACCACCCCATCACTAACATCAAAATTACATCTTATGCCCAGATTAAAATACTGATCTGGATAACAATTTACAATTTCTTTAATCATTTCTAATTCTTCTAACGAATCAATATTAATTGTTCCGCCATTAATTAGAAATTTTTCTACTGTTGATTTTGTTTTAATAGGACCATTCCAAATAATATTACTATAATCCACCCCAATTCGTAATGCTAATTCTAATTCCATTTCAGAAACAACCTCAGCATAACCGCCTAATTCATTTACAATTTTACATAACTTAGGTGTATAGTTTGTTTTATATGAGTAAGCAATATTAAAGTTTGGATATATATTTGAAAAAGATCCTTTCAACTCTAAAAAATTATCTCTAAACTGGTTACTATCTAACAGATAGTATGCATCACCATATTTATTTTTTAAATCCAATAACTTTCCTTTATTTAATTCCATTACAATTTCTCCCATGTTTTACAATTTGCTCCACCAGCCTTTGTACTTCATTACTGTTATTTATAAATTCCTCTTCAGTTTTATACTCCAGTGATTTTTCAAAATTTTTCAATATTTTCATATTACTAGAAAAAATATATTCGACTTTTTTAATATCATTTATTTTTTTATAATTACAAAAGCTACGAGATAATATTGCTCTTGTTGAGCCATACTTAAAATGCTCCATAATAATTCTTTCTGCTGGTAAAATTCCCTCCCCTAACTTTGCAATTCCTCCAAATCCATAAGGAATACCTTTAGCAGCTATTTTCTTACACAATTTTTCAACTGTCCCATTACTTAAAAGTTCGAACATGAAACTTAAATTATAGGACAAATGTAAATCATTTAATCCAATATGAATTTCATCCATATGACATAATTCTAAAATTTTATCTAAACATTCAACTGCTTCCTTTGTTTCTAATAAAAGTGTTGTCTTAACTCTGCCATCTACAATTGATAAAAAAGTATTTACATCGTCAACTGATTTCCACATAGGTAACATAATAATATCTGCTCCGGCATCAATTACTGTATTAATTTCATTTTCAGAATTTACATTTATTGGATTTATTCTAACTAGCATCTCTGACTTAGTAAGTAATGGTGCTATTTTTTTTATATCTTCAATTGAATGATTAGATTTAACACTATCCATATTTTTTTGGCGCTCCTCTTTGCCCAATGTCTCTAAATCAATCCAAATTCTATCAACTCCATATTTCTCAGCAATTAGTGCAACATTTACATCATTAGTTATATACATAAATTTTAATGTCATTTACTATCCTCCCTATTTCATAAAATAACTAAAAAAATATCATGACAACCAGCGCCTAAAATCAAAAGCCTCACACAATACAAAAACAGTTCGGTTCTTCACCAAACTGTTTTACATATTCTTCTTCCCATGTTTCATCAATGTCCTTGTTTCGATAAACTTGACCATAATCAACTATAGTATATCCAGGTATCTGAGCCATTGATGATACTACTGCCAAATCATTAATATAGCAATAATTGCGAGCAATGGCATCATGATCAATTACAGCACCAGTTGAAATAATACAGCCACTACCAATACCGGCATTTGCATTAATTACAGCATTTGGAAAGACTACTGTCCCCCCCCTTTTAATAAGGGCATATTTAGAAACAATACTCCTAGGTGAAATTAATGGAATCTCATTAAATCCTACTTTTTTTGCTCTATCACTTAACTCTTTTCTAAATTTATTATTTCCTACTGCAATAAAAATATTTTCATATTCTAAATAAAAAGCATTCATTTCTGCAATTGAAACAATTACCTTATAATCATTAATTGTTTCATCAATATGATTGTCATCAAAAAAAGAAATCTTATCAAAAATATCCATATCTCTAGCTATATCAAGACAACATCTCTCATGTCCTCCAGCACCTATGATCAATAATTTTTTCATCCTACCTTTTCCTTTTTATATTTATATGTCGGTACCAGTTCCTGTACCATCGGCCTAATATCTTCAATTTCTTCATAAACTTCTTTTTTAAGATTCTTAAGTTTATCAAAAAGTATCCTCTCATCCAATTCAATTGGTTTACCAATATGAATCATTCTATTCGAAGTCTCTTGTAGTCCTTCTTCTTTCATTAATAGTTCTTCATATAACTTTTCTCCTGGTCTTAAGCCGGTAAATTCTATTTCTATATCTACATTTGGTTCATATCCAGATAGCTTTATTAAATTTCGCGCCATATCAACAATTTTTACTGGTTTACCCATATCAAGAATAAAGATTTCACCACCTTTAGCATATGCGCCTGCTTGTAATACTAGTGACACTGCTTCTGGAATTGTCATAAAATATCTAATAATATCAGGATGCGTTACAGTTACCGGTCCCCCTGCTTTAATTTGTTTTTTAAATAATGGTATTACCGAACCATTTGAACCAAGAACATTTCCAAATCTTACCGCAACATATTCAGTTTGTGATCTTTTATTATATGTTTGAACGATCATTTCACATAACCGTTTTGTTGCTCCCATAATATTGGTCGGATTTACTGCCTTATCAGTCGAAATAAGAATAAAACGCTGTATTTTATATTTATCAGCTGCTTTTACTACATTTAAAGTACCAAATACATTATTTTTAACAGCCTCGTTTGGAGCATCTTCCATCAAAGGAACATGTTTATGTGCAGCCGCATGATAAACAATATCAGGATGATATATTTCAAATATTTTATCAATTCGATCTGCATTTCGTACCGAAGCAATCAAAGTTTCTAAATTAAGATCAGGATAATCATGTTGAAGCTCAAGCTGAATGTTATATGCGTTATTTTCATAGATATCAACAATAACTAATTGTTTTGGATGATTAGCAGCGATTTGCCGGCATAATTCAGAACCTATTGAACCACCGCCCCCTGTTACCATAACAACTTTGTTGGTTACATAACCCATAATATCTTCTAAGCTAACCTCAATTGTATCACGCCCCAATAAATCTTGAACCTCAACATCTTTAAAATCACTGATTTGAAAACCATCATTAATAAACTGATACATCCCTGGCAATCTTTTAATATGACATTTAGTTTCCTTACAAATATTTAAAATATCAGCTAACTCCTTTTTATCAGCTGATGGAATGGCAACAAGAATTTCATCAATTTTATACTTTTTAGCCATTTCAATGATTTTATTACGATTACCAGCGATAGGAATGCCATGAACCGTTAATTTATATTTACTTAGATCGTCATCAATAAAACAAACAACTTCTTTATATACATACTGTGAATTAAAAATTTCATTAAGAACCTTTTCACCTGCCATCCCTGCACCGATAATCATTACTTTTTCCAAGGAGCGTCGCTCTTTATAATTATCACTGCCCTTTTCTGTTCGATATAATCTAGTCATTCGATAAATCAATCTTGTTATCCCTAAAAACATGGTAATCAATAAAAAATATATAAAATAGCAACTTAGCGGTAAACTTTTATCGGCTATTTCAAATAAAAAAACATTAGCAATACTATCAATTACTGCAGCGCTAAGAATATTTTTAAGCTCATTAATTGAAGCAAATTGCCATAAACTACGGTAAAGTTTAAAAAGATAAAAAATCACCAACGAGATAAAAATCTCCAGTCCCATTAAATTCTTTAATATATTAAAATAATAGCTTGGAATCTCTCCATTAAACCTAAGAAATAGCGCTAAAAAACTTGCTAGAATAATGCAAATTAAATCAATTAAAATTAAAATAATTCTTCTTACACTAAACTTTCTCATTGCCCCTCCTTAATAATAGTAATAATTATTGTATTTATCCTTTTCAACTTCTACTTGACTTAATACTGTTCCAAGGATATTGACATTATTCTTTTGTAAGATTTCGATTGAAGCCTTAGCATCTTTACGACCAGTTAGTTGTGATGAGCAAACAAAAACCGTTCCATCAACCACATTACCAATCGGAATAGCATCACTAACTAACATAACTGGTGGACAATCAATAACTATAAAATCATACAGCTTCATCAGCTCATTAATAAACTCTTCAAAGATATCACTACTAATTAACTCACTAGGATTGGGTACCCTAACACCGGTAGTTAGTACTGATAACTTTCCCTCAAATGATTCATCTTCAATAAATTGAAAATATTTTGAACTAATTTTTTTAGTTTCACCATATTCGATCAAAGCGTTAGTTAATCCTCGTGAGTTCGATAGTTTTAAATAA
>ENA-OQKE01000008-OQKE01000008.1-human-gut-metagenome-genome-assembly--contig:-NODE-8-length-196605-cov-43.413310_pt1 | contig 196605 bp, 168 predicted proteins | sample MGYA00242620_ERZ504787 | MGnify/ENA primary metagenome ERZ504787 (study PRJEB26092, sample SAMD00036349) | human gut metagenome | host: Homo sapiens | study: EMG produced TPA metagenomics assembly of... | reverse complement strand
TTCCTCCATAGCTCAGTCGGTAGAGCGCATGACTGTTAATCATGATGTCACTGGTTCGAGCCCAGTTGGGGGAGCCACAACAGAGTAGTCTTTTGACTACTCTGTTTTCTTTTTTATCTAAATTGGCTCAATTTCAATAGTTGGGGTAACCCGAAAAATAGAATATATGATAATTACAAGCGGCAGAGAATTATTCTGTCGCTTGTTTTTTAATCATATTAAGGTGTAAAAACATTAGTTGACAAAATTAACTTTATGCGTTACTATGAAAATGTAGAAATTACACAAAGCATAAAAATACAGTTTATAGATAAAGGAGGTAATTATGAAAAAAGCATTTTTATTGTTCCTTATGTTAATAATAGCTTGTTTTATTATCATCGGCTGTAAAGACTTTTCAAATAACACCAATAATTCGAGTAATGCAAATGTTGGAGTGTTAAGAGATTTATCTGTGAATTTGGAAAAGAACTATAGCGTTCCCGATTCTGACAGCAATGTAATTGAACTTACTTCAACACCTGATGAACTTTATCAAAATGACCTTAAGAAATTAATATCAATATCGGATGATGTGATCCGTGTAACAGTTCAAAATGTAGCTTATACAAGCTATGAAGGCGTTGCTTGGACAAAATTAGATGTTCTGATAACTGATACATTAAAAGGAGATTTAAAAGTCGGAGATGTAATATCAGTATTTAATTTGGGTGGATATATTCCGCTTAGTGAACATATTGAAGGACATAATGATGCGTTTCGATTTAAAAATTTAAGTGCAGAGGAAATTAAAACGACTTTTCTTAAAGAAACAATTGACGGTGAAAAAACGGTTCAAAAGTCGGATGATTTGATACTGTGTTTAGTCCAAACTCCTAAGAATAGTCCGTTGCCGAACGGTGCATATGAAAGAGTTTCTTATACAGGTCAGTTATATGCTGATGGCGACAATAAATTTGTTCAGTTGATTACTGACAGTTCCGAAACAACAGAGAAAACATATTCCTATGACGATATCAAGAAAATGACTGAATAGGAAAAGTTATAAAATAAATAGCGATAATCATAGCGTGTAATGGTAGCACTACATCTAATATCAGACCATGTGTTTTCATTGATTCCAATGTTTGTTTGCGAAAATTCTCTATAAAACTATCATTTATTATGAAAATAATAAAACAAGGAGGTGTTTCTATTGAAAAAAGCAATATGTTTTACTTTATGTCTGCTTACTTTTTTCTTTATCAGCGGTTGTAATAGTATGAATTTTTCTAAGAAATCAACCGAAACAGAAACTTATGTCAATGATGAAGTGTCGCTTGAGATAAAGAATGATAGTGTTGATAATTCGGGGTTAGTGTTACTGATTTCAAACAAAACAAACACCGATCTTACTTATGATTCAACTTATTATATAGAACAAAAAAAGAATGGAGTTTGGTATTCATCAGATAATGAACAATATTTTAATGCATTAGCGATATTGTTGGAATCAAAGGCTACGAATGAATTTGAAGTGGATTTTGAGACTACTCTTCCGCAAGGGGAATATAGAATAATTAAATCCATAAATGTTTCAACTGGAAGCATTCCTTTGATGGTAGATTTCAAAATATCCTAGCATAATGAGAATATCCGGATTGCGATAGTAACAGGCTTAATGTCAATAGTTGGGGTAACCCGAAAAAACAGAATATATGAGAATTACAAGCGGCAACGAATTAAGCTGTCGCTTGTTTGGCTGTTAAAATACAAACCATACTATTTAATTTTGCATTGAATTTAATTGAGAGGTGCTATATAATTAATATCAGAGTAATAAAACATTAAAATTCTGAATTTAAAGGGTGATTATTATGCCGTTGCAGATTGTTCGGAATGATATAACTAAGATGAAATGTGACGCAATTGTTAATGCGGCAAACAATTCGTTGCTTGGCGGAGGCGGTGTTGACGGTGCGATTCACCGTGCGGCGGGGAATGAATTGCTTAATGAATGCAGAAAACTTGGCGGTTGCAGAACGGGTGAGGCAAAAATTACGGGTGCGTACAAACTGCCCTGTAAGTATGTTATTCACACGGTCGGTCCTGTATGGCAAGGCGGAAATTATCATGAGGAAGAACTGCTTTCGTCATGTTATTGTAACTCGTTGCAGCTTGCAAAGGCTTATGAATGCGAATCGGTTGCCTTTCCTTTGATTTCATCGGGGGTTTACGGCTATCCGAAAGAACAGGCATTACAGGTGGCAATCAACGAAATATGTAAATTTCTTGCAGACAACGATATGCTCGTTTATATTGTTGTGTTTGACAAAGACGGATTTCGTGTCAGCAAAAAGCTTGTTCGTGATATTGCCGAATACATTGACGAACACTATGTTGAAACGCACTATTCCGAAAACCGCAGTCGTGGATTATCCCGTCTTTTAAGACAGCCGGAGACTTATCCAATGCAAACCGCATCTTTGAATTTAGCTGATGTTGTAAATCAGCTTGATGAAAGCTTTTCTCAGATGCTTTTGCGTAAAATTGACGAAAAAGGTCTTACGGATTCTCAGTGTTATAAAAAGGCGAATGTTGACCGCAAGCTGTTTTCTAAAATAAGAAACAATGTCAACTATAAACCTAAGAAAACTACCGCAATTGCCTTTGCCGTTGCACTTGAACTGTCGCTTGATGAAACTAAGGAAATGCTCCAAAAAGCCGGCTATGCACTTTCGCACTCGAATAAATTTGATGTTATCATTGAATATTTTATTCAAAAGGGCGAGTATGATATTTTTACTGTAAACGAGGCTTTATTTGAATTTGACCAAGTTTTGTTGGGTCAGTAAATGTCGCATTTCAGGCGACCATATGTTATCCCGAAAGTTATATGATTAAGTCAAGATAAAAAACTTAATTACTTTTGGAGGTAACAACTATGAAAAACAACATTACAGAATTGGTATTCATTCTTGACAGAAGCGGTTCAATGTCAGGACTTGAACAGGACACAATCGGCGGATTTAATTCCCTCATTGAAAAGCAACGCAGACAGAACGGCAAGTGCTATGTTTCAACCGTATTGTTTGATCATGAAACCGAGGTTCTTCACGACAGGGTTGAATTGTCGGAAATTTCAAAAATGACTGAAAACGATTATACGGTTCGTGGCTCAACTGCACTCATTGACGCTATCGGCGGTGCAATTCATCACATTGGCAACATTCATAAGTATGCAAGAAAAGAAGATGTTCCCGAACACACCTTGTTTGTGATTATGACCGACGGAATGGAGAACGCAAGCCGTATCTATTCAAGCAATAAGGTCAAGAAAATGATTGAGCGTCAGAAAAATCGCTACGGCTGGGAATTTCTTTTCATCGGTGCAAACATTGATTCCGTTGAAACCGCTAAGCATTTTGGAATCAATTCCGACCGCTCCGTTAATTATCACGCTGACGGTCAGGGTACGGCTGTTGTTTTTGACGCAGTATCGAAAACCGTGTGCAATTTCAGAAAAAGCAGACCGCTTTCATCGTCTTGGAGTGATGAGATAGACAAGGACTACGAAAGCAGAAAATAAGAGACAAATTAGTTTTAATTTCTGCATTTATACCATAAACAAAAGACCTATATTTACTTTAGAATAAGTAAATATAGGTCAAATTTATTGAAGTCACATTGGAAAGAATCAATCTTTTTATACTTGAAATTACTTTTAATGCATTTTGGCATTTTTGTGAGTTCATTTTTTACAAACCAAATTTTATGATTTGGGTCAACTTTGTCTGCAATTTCATTTTTGTTTATACATTCAACATTTTCAAATGCCTCAAACCAGTTTTCTTTGTAGGTGCAAAGGTGGGTGTTGTTCGGATAATAATACGACATAATTCCGAATGCACTGTCGCAGTAAACAAAAGTGTCTGATTCTGACTGTTGAGAACTGAATCTTTCACGAAAATTTGTCATTGACGGATTATATTCAAACAATCCTGTTGCAACAAGACAGCCGATATTTAAAACGCAAAGCAGGGTGCATATTACTTTGCTCGGCTTTGGTTTTATATCTTTTACGCCGAAAGCAACAAGAATTGCAAAGATACCGAGAATTACAACGCTGTATCTTGCAATGTAAAACGGGCGTATAAAAACGGTTACGAACAACCCGATTATTTGAATCCCCATAACGCAGACATCTGCGAAAATTATACACAATTTTCGGTTGCTCTTTTTCATAAGAACAAGTGCAGATACTGCTATGCCCGATATGAATACAATTACAGACAACGGTTCAACTCCGCTGAGCCAAAAATTACTTGAGGCTGATTTTGTTTGATTTAAAAGAGGAATTATCCAAAATGAATATCCTGCCACCATAATAAGGTCTGCAATAATAACACGCTTGAACAAATTTCTGTCTTTAATGAGCAGATATATATTTGCAAAAGCAAAGATAATTGCAACTGCAAGAAGTGCATAGATGTGATTGTATGCAGCCCCAAGTCCCGCTATAGCAAATAAAATGCAGTGATGAAACTTTTTGTTTGCTATAAAAAGCAGGGACTCAATAAAGCATAATGTAACAAAAAATATGCTCCATGAGTATGACCTTTGCTGAACGCTGAAATAGAGCATCATTGGCACAGCTCCGACAGTCAGCATATAAATTATTGATGTTTTACTGCCGTAGTGCTTTTTTATGATTGTGCATCCCAAAAACAGCGTTGCAATGTAACCGATTGCCGAAAATATTTTTGTTGTTGTTATTGAGTATCCAAAGATGCTACAAAATGTTTTCAGCGACAAAAAATACAGCGGTGGGTGCATATCGGATTTCAGAATATTGATTATGTCTGAATAATTGTGCTGAATCAGCGACAGCGTGTACGCCTCGTCAAACCATATATTGTCATTAAATATAAGTGTCAGGGAAAACAATGACAAAACAGCAAATATGATATATACCGTATGATTTGCTCTGACTTTTAATTTGTGCATCATAATATCTCCGTTTCTGAGTTTATAGGATAATTTTACCATTACAGGGCTATAAATTCAAGATTAACGGAAAACGGTCTGTCTGTGATAAGTGTTTTACACACCTGAAAAGCTGAGAACTTTTTCGACTGATTTTGAATATACTTTCCATTCCTCCTGCTTTTCTTTAAGGCGTTTTGTGCCTTTGCGGGTGAGGTGGTAGTATTTACGCTTTCTGCCGTCAAATTCTTCCCAGTAGCTTTCAAGCAGATTTTCTTCTTCAAGTGCGTGAAGAATGGGGTAGAGAGTACCCTCTTTAAGCTCAAACACGCTCTCGCTCTGTAATTCAAGCTCTTTAATAATTTTGTATCCGTACATATCGTTTTTCTTTAAAACGCTCATAACAAGCATTGCTGTACTGCCTTTGATAAGTTCTTTACTGATTTTCATTTTATTTGCTCCTTTCCAATTAGCTCTGAATGAAAAAATTAAATCCGGTTTCGTATTCTTTTTTATGTTCAATAGGTTCGCATATCTTGGATATTTTACCGTCCGAAACACTTATGTCAATTGTTTTGTATGTTTGACCTTTTTTGTCGATAACAAATGTCATACAGGGGTACAGACTGTATTTCGGGTTTCCGAGATTATCATTAGCATAGTATATTTTTGAGATTGCCGAAGCCTTATAGATAAGAGATTTTTCGTATAATTTACTGATTGAATCTCCAACCTTTAGCTTATTTATTGCGTCAACCTCTTTCGTGGTTAATAACAAATCGTCATAGAAAATTGATGTGTTTAAAGCGTTATAATCAAAAGATAAATACATATTGCAATTGATGTCTTTGACTGAAATCATATTGCCGTTATGCCGATATACATACTCTTTGTCTGAAGAATCAAATGTCGGATGTTTGCCGTATTTGAAATTCAGTCGGAAGTCAAATCCGTTTGCTTTTGCATTGTCCAAAAATTCATTGCTTGTGGTTTTTAGATTGGCATTCATCACAAAATCAATTATTTTTTCTCTTTCGGCAAGAATTTCGGTAGATTTTGAATTTATCTCTACTCTTGAAATAACCGCACAAATTCCCATGATGAGAAAATTGACAGAGAGAAATACAATGAAAATATTTTTGAATACTTTAGTTATTTTCAGATGAATTTTTCTGCCTTTCATCCGCTCGTTTCCTCTGATTTTAATCAGAACCGCAATTGCCCACAGCAACAACAGTGCCATAATTATAAAAGAAATTGCCGTGTAGCACCACTCATTGACTGCCGAATACTCAATATTTTCATATGCAAACAGACTGTCAATATACGCAATCGGACCTTTTGTGATGATAGTCATAATCGCATAAACCGCAGGTTGGAAGATTGACGAAAATTTGATTATAAGAAGAAATGAGCCTTGCAATGTTATTGAGATTGCAGACATTAAAACCTGAAAGCCGAGCGATATTATGATGAAGATTGCAACCGATTTGTGACTTTTCTTTTGACTGTAAATTATCATCAGCACATATGCGGTAAGAATTATCAGCGACCAAAAATCAAACATTGCGTAATGCGTCAAGTTTGAATATTCTGCAACATAGCAGAATAGCGGTGATGCGTTTACAGTTGCCATAAAAAGTGCGGTAACAGCCACAAGACAAATGAATGTGAATACTCCACGATATTTATTTTGGTGAAGAGCATTCAACGGCACGGCGGTGTAATCAGGATTGCCCATTTCTTCGGTGGCACGCTTTTCGGCTTCTTCTTTTGAATATCCTATGTCAACATAATAGTCGATTTTGTCAAGCAAGTGCGATTCAAGCTCGGCTGTGATTAGCGTTCGGGAGTGTTTGTCGCTAATTTGTTCGGCAACCTTTTCTATAAAACCGTTAGTCATAATATCCCTCCTTTCAGAGTTTTCTTTTAATCACAATAATCAGTAACTTTTCCGTCCTCTATAGTCAGATTCTTAAAGAAAAAGTTTGAGCCGTCATCAGAAGTATCATCGTATCCTTTAAAATAAATTGTAAAGTTTATTTCATATACTGTTTTCTTCTTATCTCGATAATATGTTTTGCATATTCCATTAGCCCATTTTAAAAGTCCCGATTTTTTTATGCTTTCAAAGTCATCTCCCTTGTCAATCTTTTTGATTGCATCTACATCGGACAAAATTTCGGGAGTTTTATCGTATATATCCCTCTCATTAATGAAAGCTCCTACGCTTTCATCGTATGTAATAAATTCATTGCTCAAATTGTATGAAAGGGTTGTGTATCTTCCGTTATTATCCATACCAGAATCAACCGATATTGTGCCGCCTTTGCCGTAAAATTCGGCAGGGATTTCTGTATCCGCATAGTATCCCTCAAGCGTCAGTTCATCTATAATTTCAGACTTATCTCGTGTTAAATCTGCATTAAGTACATATTCCGACATTTTTTCACGGCTTGCAGAATAACTGTTTCCTGTTGCAAAATCATTGACAGTTCTGTATGCTGTGGCGGTGACCGTTATAATAAGATTTACGGACAAAAATACGCTTGCACATATTTCTATAAGGCGGATAGGTATGTTGTATTTTTTACGATTGTCAACTCTTTCTGCTTTCAATATTTTAATGAAAAGTATGATTGACCATATTATAAATAATAACCCTAAAATATAGGGCAAAACATTAAAACAGAAAGAATCGGTTTCGGCAGGAACTTCAATGAAAATACATTTTGAATACGCAACAAATCCCTCTGTAACTGTTTTTACAATTGCGTACATTACTGGCTGGTAAAAATAAAACATATTCGGCGGTGCTGTTGATGTGAGTGCAGCCTCGTTGTAATCGTAAATAATAACGGAGAAAAATTGCAGGATAAAAGAAATTGCGACAAACAGCGGAATAATCTTTATATTCTTTTTTCCGGATATTATTAACATAACAGCATATGCAATCAGAAAAGCAAGCGAAACAAAATCGCATAGTATGCTGTGCCTGTATGTGTTTAATTCAAAGCTGTATATAAAAGCGTCACGAAACCATATTGTGCAGAGAAACATAATTACAATAACACCGCAACATATGAATGATATTAGGTCACGAAAATTATTGTTGTGCAGAGCATTCAACGGCACGGCGGTGTCATCGGGATTGCCCATTTCTTCGGTTGCACGCTTTTCGGCTTCTTCTCTTGAGTAGCCTATGTCAATATAGTAGTCGATTTTGTCAAGCAAATGCGATTCAAGTTCGGCTGTAATTAGCTTTCGGGAGTGCTTGTCGCTAATTTGTTTGGCAACCTTTTCTATAAAACCGTTAGTCATACTATCCCTCCTTTCAGAGTTTTCGTTTAATCACAATAATCAGTAACTTTTTCGTCCTCTATGGTCAGGTTCTTAAAGAAAAAGTTTGAGCCGTCATCAGAAGTATCATCGTATCCTTTAAAATAAATTGTAAAGTTTATTTCATATACTGTTTTCTTCTTATCTCGATAATATGTTTTGCATATTCCATTAGCCCATTTTAAAAGTCCCGATTTTTTTATGCTTTCAAAGTCATCTCCCTTGTCAATCTTTTTGATTGCATCTACATCGGACAAAATTTCGGGAGTTTTATCGTATATATCCCTCTCATTAATGAAAGCTCCTACGCTTTCATCGTATGTAATAAATTCATTGCTCAAATTGTATGAAAGGGTTGTGTATCTTCCGTTATTATCCATACCAGAATCAACCGATATTGTGCCGCCTTTGCCGTAAAATTCGGCAGGGATTTCTGTATCCGCATAGTATCCCTCAAGCGTCAGTTCATCTATAATTTCAGACTTATCTCGTGTTAAATCTGCATTAAGTACATATTCCGACATTTTTTCACGGCTTGCAGAATAACTGTTTCCTGTTGCAAAATCATTGACAGTTCTGTATGCTGTGGCGGTGACCGTTATAATAAGATTTACGGACAAAAATACGCTTGCACATATTTCTATAAGGCGGATAGGTATGTTGTATTTTTTACGATTGTCAACTCTTTCTGCTTTCAATATTTTAATGAAAAGTATGATTGACCATATTATAAATAATAACCCTAAAATATAGGGCAAAACATTAAAACAGAAAGAATCGGTTTCGGCAGGAACTTCAATGAAAATACATTTTGAATACGCAACAAATCCCTCTGTAACTGTTTTTACAATTGCGTACATTACTGGCTGGTAAAAATAAAACATATTCGGCGGTGCTGTTGATGTGAGTGCAGCCTCGTTGTAATCGTAAATAATAACGGAGAAAAATTGCAGGATAAAAGAAATCGCCACAAATAACGGAATGATTTTAATGTGCTTTTTTCTTGCCAATATTAACATTACAACATATGCAATCAGAAAAGCAAGCGAAACAAAATCGCATAGTATGCTGTGTCTGTATGATTGGTTATCGTAGCTGTATATAAAAGCGTCACGAAACCATATTGTGCAGAAGAACATCAGTATTATAACACCGCAACAGATAAATAACAGCAGGTCACGAAAGTTATTGTTGTGCAGAGCATTTAACGGAACAGCCGTGTCCTCGGGATTGCCCATTTCTTCGGTAGCACGCTTTTCGGCTTCTTCTTTTGAATAGCCAATGTCAACATAATAGTCGATTTTGTCAAGCAAGTGCGATTCAAGCTCGGCTGTGATTAGCTCCCGAGAGCGTTCATCTTCAATTTGCTCGGCTACTTTGTCAAGAAATTTATTCTTCATACTACCCCTCCCATTTCTATAATACCTCGCAGTTCTATATACATAGATTGTCTATGCATATAGAATAATACATTTTTAAAGTATAGTCAAGGGGGAAGGTAAAAATTTTCGAGTGGAATTTTATAATAAATCAAATTATATAAAAGCCGCAAAGCTATTGTCATACATTAGCTGCGAACCTTGTTCGCCATTTGTTTTGTGTGTAAACACAAAACAATAAATATCTGTATTGAATTTGTAGTTAAATAATCATTTTGCCCCAAGCTTACGCTTGTGACGATTGGCGAACACGGTTCGCCGCTACAAATGAATACATAATTTCCATAATATCAAAACATTTTTGTAAAACATAAAATTTCATCAAGGCGGGCGTCCAATGAACGCACCTACAGAATTGATACAGAAAAACACAGCTTGTTCATTTTCCGAACAAGCCGTGTTTTATATCAAAATATTTAAATTACTGTTCTTTCAGAACACCGTTGCGGTAGGCGCAGAGGAGCATTGAAAGTCCTTCAATGCGGTTACGGATTGTCTGACCGTCATCGGTTTGTGCAACACGGATTCGGTTTTCCGAGGTGTCAAAAACTTTTGTTGTTGAGAGAATGTCCTTGTTCGATTTGATCGCGTTGTCAATTCCCGCAAAGGGTTCGTGGGTGACAATTCGCATACCGTAGGAATTATAGACAAGCGTGTAGCCCGCCGTGCCTGTTTTGTCCTGATATGCTCTGCAAAACCCGCCGTCAATCACAATCAGCTTGCCGTTAGCCTTTATCGGACTTTCGCCCTTTTTGCGGATAACGGGAACATGACCGTTGATTATGTGACCGTGATTTTCCGAAAGACCGAATTCTTTCAAAATCTTCACGCAGGCGTCTTCATCGTGATAGAGCGTGTAGTAATGGTTGCGTGTTTCCGTGTGGGTTTCGGGATCGTCAATAAAGAAACGCTCAAACGAACACATCTTTTCTCTGCCGAAAAGCGGTGAATGTTTTCCGCACCAGAGATACCACATATAGTCGTTGCCCTTTTGCCTTTCGGGAGAATTTTCGGGGGCAGAGTGTCCCTGACGAACAATCTTTTCAAGCTCATCAAGCAATGCTTTTCCCGAAAGCACGCAGTTGCCCGTGTCAAATTCCATAAAACTGCCGTCCTTGTTCATCGGAATACAGCCGTGGAGCAAAAGATTGTTGTTGCAACACTTGTACATTCCGCCCTTGGCAAACAGAAAATCAATGTGTCTTTTCAGTTTTTCACTTGCCATAAAGGCATTTTTAAGCTGTTCCATAACCCGTTTTTCCGTCTTTGTCAGTTCATACGGATAGTCATGGTCAACTGTGGGGAAGAAGGTGTCGGAAATCGGATACTTCTTTTCACCGACAGTTACGGTCGCATTTTCAAAATCAATCTTGTCAAGCAATCGCCTGTCGCTCATATTAAAGTTAGGATTGCGGCTGACAAGCTGACCTTCAAGCTTAAAGAGAATAACGGCAATCGCCTTGTGCATATCGGCAACAAGCAACGGATCGTTTGAGGTGTAGGGCGAATCCGCAAAAGGACCTTTCGGCATAAAGCGTTCAACATTTCCGCCGCCGTAAACATCCTTTGCAAAAAGCGAGAGGTCACGCAGACTTATTCCGTAGCCGACCTCGATTGTGTCAAGATTGCCGTATGAAAATGCGTTGTTAAGCGCAGCGGCAATGCAAGCCATACTGCCCGATGCCGCACCCATCCAAAGAATATCGTGATTGCCCCACTGAATGTCAACACCGTGGTGCATCATAAGGTCGTCAAGCACAATGTCAGGTCTTGCACCTCTGTCGAAAATGTCGCCGACAATATGGAGCTTGTCAACAATAAGTCTTTTTATCGTGTCACAAAGCGAGAGTATGAAAACATCGGCTTGTCCTGCCTCAATAATTGTGTGCAGAATATTTTCGTGGTAGGTTTCACGGTCTTTTTTGCCTGAATCACCGAACATAAGCTCCTCAATGATGTAGGCATAATGCTTTGGCAGAGTTTTACGAACCTTGCTTCGTGTGTATTTGGAAGAAATGTGTCGGCAGATTGCAAGCAATCTTATGAGTGTTAATCTGTACCATTCTTCAATGTCGGTTATTTCGCTTTTGTAAACACCGAGTTTTTCCTTTGGATAATAAATCAGCGTTGCAAGCTCGGCACGCTGTTCGGATGTGAGAGTATTTGAAAAAAGGTCGTCAATCTTTTCTCTGATTGAACCCGATGCGTTGTTAAGAATATGTCTGAATGCCTCATGCTCACCGTGAATATCGGAAAGAAAATGTTCCGTACCTTTCGGCAAATCAAGGATTGCGTGAAGATTAATCATCTCTGCCGCCGCCGACTGAATGTTCGGATACTGCTCCGAAAGTGCCTCAAGATAGAGAATGTTTTCCTGCATTTGCTTTTCATCGTAATGTTTCATCAAGTCCGCCTCCGAAAAAACTTTTACTGAAATCAGTGTATCACAACGCAAAAATTATATCAATATTATTGCAAAAGATTTTGCGGAATTTTCTGCAAAAACAAAACACCCGATTTCCGTTTTGGTCGGAAATCGGGCGTAAAATGTTTAGTTTAGTGTGAGATTTGTGATTTGCACCTGTATCGGCGGTTATTGCCGTACAGTAGCGGCGATCAGTGATCGCCATTTGATTTGCGGCAAACGCAAATCAACAATTTACATAATTGAGCAGACAAGGTCTGTGTATTCGGACGGATTTTCAAGCGGAAGTCCTGCGATTAGAAGTGCCTGACTGTAGAGAACTTCGGCATACTTCTTTGCTCTGTCAACATCGCTCTTGATAAATTCTTCCATCTTCTTAACGGCAGGGTGTGAAAGGTTAAGCTCAAGCACACGCTGAGCCTTCATATTTGCGTCAGGCTGAACTGAGTTGAAATACTTTTCCATTTCAAATGAAATGCCGCCCTTTGCCGTAAGGCAAACAGGATGTGAAACAAGTTTCTTTGATGCGGTAACCTCTGCAACCTTGTCACCGAGTGTTTCCTTAACAAATGTAAGAAGTGCGTCCTTGTTTTCTTCATCCTCTTTATTTTCCTCGGTTTCAATGCCGAGGTCATCGTTCATTGCTGAGCAGAATTTCTTTTCCTTATATGTCATGAGTGACTGTAGAGTAAACTCGTCAATCTCCTCTGTGCAGTAAAGAATTTCGTAACCCTTTGAGCGGATAAGCTCTGTCTGCGGAAGTGTGTCGATTGCAGCGGCATTTTCGCCTGTTGCAAAGTAGATGAACTTCTGATCTTCTTTCATTCTGTCAACATATTCCGAAAGCGTAACAAGCTTTTTCTCGCTTGAAGAATAGAACATAATAAGATCCTGAAGCTCTTCCTTGTGCATACCGTAGTCCGAAACAACACCGTATTTTAGCTGTCTGCCGAATGCGTTGAAGAATTTTTCATAATTCTCACGGTCATTCTGAAGCATTGAAGTAAGCTCGTTTTTAATCTTCTTTTCAATGTTCTGAGCAATTGTAATGAGGTGACGGTCATGCTGGAGCATTTCTCTTGAAATGTTGAGCGAAAGGTCTGCGCTGTCAACAATACCCTTTACAAAACGGAAGTGCTCGGGCAAAAGCTCTTCGCAGTTATCCATAATAAGCACACCGCTTGAATAAAGCTGAAGTCCCTTTTTGTATTCCTTTGTGTAGTAGTCATAAGGAGCAACAGACGGAATAAAGAGCAATGCCTTGTAGGTTACAACACCCTCAACAGAAGTTACGATAGTTTTAAGTGGTTTGTCCATAGCCATAAATTTTTCGCTGTAGAACTTGTCGTATTCTTCCTGAGTAACATCTTTCTTTCTTCTCTGCCAAAGAGGAATCATGCTGTTGAGTGTTACGGTTTCCGTGTAATCCTCATATTCGGGCTTGTCGCTGTCCTTGGTTTCTTCCTTAACTCTGCTCTTTGTCATATCCATAACAATCGGGTAGCGGATGTAGTCGGAATACTTCTTGACAAGTCCCTGTATTCTGTACTGCTCAAGGAATTCGTCATAGTTTTCATCGTCTGTGTTATCCTTGATTTCAAGAATAATCTCTGTGCCGGCATTTTCCTTTTCAATCTCGCTGATTGTGTAGCCGTCTGCGCCGCTTGACTGCCAGCAATATGCCGTATCCTCACCATATTTCTTTGTGTTTACGGTAATCTTCTTTGCAACCATAAATGCCGAGTAGAAACCAACACCGAACTGACCGATAATGTCAATGTCGTCCTGCTTTTCTTCCATGCTCTGCTTGAATTTGAGTGAGCCTGAGGATGCGATTGTGCCGAGGTTGTTTTCAAGGTCATCCTTGTTCATGCCGATACCGTTATCCGTGATTGTAAGAGTACGGCTTTCTTTGTCGGGCTTTAAAACGATTTTGAAATCGCCTCTGTCAAGACCGACCTTGTCATCGGTAAGAGAAATGAAGCAAAGCTTGTCGATAGCGTCGCTTGCATTTGAAATAATCTCACGAAGAAAAATTTCTTTGTGAGTATAAATTGAGTTAATCATAAGGTCAAGAAGTCTTTTTGACTCTGATTTAAACTGTTTCTTTGCCATAAAAATCTTCCTTTTCATAATAATACATAAATTAAGAAGCCTTGTTCAAAACCGCAATTTGCATAGCTTTTCACACAAGCCTCTCATTAAACTATAATTATACTACAAAAGGTCAACTGTTTCAATATATAAAAAGTCCGAATGTGTCATATAAGGCGAATTTTGGTTAAATTTGTCATTGCAATGGCGGCGTTTTAGTTTTATAATCTACTTAATAACTGCATTGAAAAAGAAAGGAGAATTAAATGACATATTCAGACGGTACAAACAGCGGATTTTCAAGAAGAAATCACTATGTGGGACAGCCTGCCGTAAAAGTCGGAAGTTCAAATTTTGACTACTACAGAAAGCCTGAAAAAAGTCATGGCTTTGCAAAGAGAGTCGCATTTTTTGCGTACTTTCCGCTTTTGATTCTATGGCTTGAAACCAACCTTAAAATTGCGTCGGGGTTTGATGTGCTCGGCGGTTTTGCTTTCACATTTCTGTTCACAATCGTGCTTTCGGCGGTACTTGTTTTGTTGTGTTCTTTTTCAAAACGCAGAGGGGTAAACAGAGGAATTGCAACCGTACTCACGGCTGTGCTGACGATATGGTACGGTGTGCAGATGATATACTATAATGTTTTCGGCACAATGGTTGTTGTAAGCAGCGTTACAAACGGCGGTGCAGGGCAGGCATTAAATTCAATTGATATGATCATGACTGCGATAACAAGCAGAATTGTGTTTGTTGTTTTACTTTTTGTTCCTCTTGCTTTCTTTATAATTTTCGGCGGAAAGCTGTTTGACTTTTCAAAAGTAAAGTTAAAGGGTAAGCTGATTGTGCTTTTGATTGCGGTGGTTTTTCAGATTGGAACTGTCCTTGCGGTAGGCATTGACCGTGATTCTTCCGACACAAAGAGCAACTACAATCTTTATTACGGTGAATTGCAACAGGTTGCCGTGTGTGAACGCTACGGACTTTACACAATGCAAAGGCTTGACATCAGCCGCCTTATGTTCGGTTACAAAGCGAATATACGCGCAAACAGCAAGCCGAAAAATAAAGAATCGACTGCCGATGAAATTACAAAACCAGAGCAGAAAGCTCAGATTATGAGTGCTGATTTTTCAAAGCTTACAAAGAGTACAAATAATGATGAGTTAAAGTCGCTTTATGAATATTTTGACAGCGAAGAACCGAGCTATACCAACGAATACACGGGTATGTTCAAGGGCTACAACATAATTTTCATTACAGCTGAAAGCTTTTCGCAGTATGCAATTGACAAGGACCTGACTCCGACGCTCTGTAAAATGTATAACGAGGGATTTCAATTTGAAAATTACTATTCGCCTGCGTGGGGTGTAAGCACAACTGACGGTGAATATGCAAATCTTACAGGCTTGATTCCAAAATCCGGTGTGTGGAGCTTTTCAAAGTCAGCCGAAAATAATGTCAGCTTCCCGTTCACTCTCGGTGAGCAGAGCAGAAAACTCGGTTACAAAACAGTTAACGCTTACCACAATCACACCTACGATTACTACGACAGGGACAAGTACCTTACAAATATCGGCTATGATTATTCTGCAATCGGAAAAGGTCTTGACCTCGGTGAAAATGTGTGGCCGAATTCCGACCTCAAGATGATGCAGAAAACTGTTGACGATTACATAAATTCCGACAGCTTCAGCGTTTATTATATGACGGTCAGCGGTCACGGCGGATATTCATACAACACCATGAGCGAACGCAACGCAGACCTTGTAAAAGACCTGAAATACAGCGATGAGGTCAAGGGCTATCTTGCCGCAAACATTGAGCTTGACAAGGCAATGGAATATCTTCTTGCAAGACTTGAAAAAGCAGGCAAGCTTGACAACACCCTTATTTGCCTTACGGACGACCATTATCCGTATTCGCTTGATGAATTTGACGGTGTGTCCGAACTTGCGGGTCACAAGGTTGACACAACCTTTGAACAGTACAAAAATGCATGGCTGTTGTGGAGCGGTTCAATGAAAGAGCCCGTCAAGGTTGACACATACTGTTCAAGCCTTGATATTCTGCCTACGCTTTCAAATATGCTCGGCCTTGAATATGACAGCAGAATGTTGGCAGGTACGGATGTTTTCGGAAACAAAGAACCGTTCGTTGTGTTTGCCGACAGAAGCTGGATTTCTCAGAACGGAAAATACAATGCGTCAACAGGCGAATACACCGCTTTCAAGGGTGCAAAGGGCAAGGATGATATTGACGAACTCAATAACAGATGCAACAACCTCTTTACCGTTTCAAGAATGATTCTCGACAACAATGTTTATGCCGAGGTTTTCGGTGATACCCATGTTACGGGAAAGTAGTTTAATGCTCAAATTTGCATTGACTGCAAGGCGAAAATAAAGTAAAATAGAACATGACAAATCCATACGGCGACAGTCAACTTTGGCTGCTGCCGTATTCTGTATATGAAATAAATAATTTAAAATAAAATTGAGATGATTCTTTGAAAATATATAAAACTGCCTTAGTTTGTTTAATAACCTGTGCGGTTGCATTTTTTGGCTGTTCGTGTTCGTTGACGGATGATTCCGAAAGCAGTGAACCAAAGAGAAGCTCTATCATAGAAAAATCCGTTACAACTCCGAGTGCACAAGATGTTGAAAACGACAAGGATTATGCAGATGTAAAAACCGATTATGCCTACGAGACGCTTACCGATGATTATGTAAAAGAACTGTATATGAGAATCGCAAAGAGCGTTGATACCGTGTATGCACCAAACATAACAACAACAGGCACGCTTTCCGACTATCAGATTACACAGGCTGTTGAGGCATACAAAAACGACCACCCCGAAACTTTTTGGCTCAAGGGGTCAAGTCTTTTTGTTCCGTATGGTGACACAACAAGCGTAAAGCTTGATTATACTGTTCAAAATGATAAGCTTATAGCCGCCAAGAAAAAATTCAATATTGCCGTTGCTTCTGTTTTGAAGAATTTGCCCTCAGGCAATGATTTTGAAAGAGAAGAATACATTAACAACTATATAATTGACAATTGCAGGTATGACGATGCAGCGGCTGAAAACAATGATGTTCAGGGCAATGAAAACGATGCCTACGGTGCGTTGGTTGACGGCAAAGCCGTGTGTGAGGGTTACGCAAGAGCCTTTCAGCTTTTGTGCAACAAGGCGAATATTGACTGCGTATTACTTTCGGGAACAGCCGATTCAGACAATCACGCATGGAACGGTGTAAAAATCGGCGGCGATTGGTACCAAATTGATGTTACATGGAATGATACCGACGGCGAAAATAATTATGCGGAAAACGATTATTTTAACCTAACCGATGACCTTATGTTCAAGGATCATAAGCTGTCATATAAGTATTCCGAGCTTAATTCACAAACTTATTTGAGCGTTGCTACATGGTGTAATTTTTATGTTCCAAAGTGTACGGCTGAAAAGTACAACTATTTTAACTATAAGTACCCGACTGTTTCAGATCCTGATAATGCCGATGATGTGAGCCAAGCTGTTGCAAATGCTGCAAAAAACGGGGATGAATATTTCAGCATTGTTGTTGATAAGAACACCGATTTCAATTATATGTATGACAGGATGATGAATGACGGCTATCTTTATAACTGGGTTTCAGAGGCTAATGAGATTAACGGTTATTCACCAAGGCTTGCGGAAAGCTGTTATGTTTATCGCAAGGATGAGTTAGGTGTGCTGACTGTTGAACTTGAATATGTTGATTAACGGCGATGTGATGAGATGTTCACTTTTGTCCGCAATGCAGGGACACTCCGATTGGAAATTGATTTGTTATGAATTGATTTTATATAAATAAAGCTAACCAAAGGAATGATATTATGAAAAAGTATGATGTTCAAAAGTTTGAACTTTTGTCAAACGAACAGATTGCAGACGGCATTTTTGATATGAGGGTAAAAAATGACGAGCTTGCTCCGCTTGCAAAATGCGGACAGTTTGCCCATGTTTATGTTCCTTCAAAAACTCTGCGCAGACCTATTTCGGTTTGTGACAGCGAAAACGGTGTTCTCCGCCTTGTTTATCAGGTAAAGGGTGAGGGAACAAAAATTATGTCCGAGATGAAAAAGGGCGAAAGCGTTGATATTCTCGCTCCTCTCGGCAACGGCTTTAAGATTGAAAAGGGCAAGCGTTATTGCCTTATCGGCGGCGGTATAGGCGTTCCTCCGATGCTCTACACAGCAAAGCAGTGTGAAAATCCGCTTGTTATCACAGGCTTCAGAAACAAAGACCTTATTATTCTTCAGGATGATTTCAAGAAAGCCGGTGCAGAGCTTGTGCTGACAACAGATGACGGAAGTGCGGGAATCCACGGCTTTGTAACAGATGTTCTCAAAGAAAAAATCTCAGAGGTTGACGAGGTTTGTGCATGCGGTCCTACCCCGATGCTCAAGGCTATTGCCGATGTTTGCAAAGAGGCAGGAAAGCCGTGTCAGATTTCTCTTGAGGAGAGAATGGCATGCGGAATGGGCGCATGCCTTGTGTGCGCAGTAAAGGTAAGAAAAAACGGTGAAGAAATTATGCAGCATGTCTGCAAAAACGGCCCCGTATTTAATGCTGAGGAGGTAGTTTTCAATGGCTGATTTATCTGTAAAAGTTTGCGGAGTGGAATTTAACAATCCTCTCATTGCCGCATCGGGAACATTCGGTTTCGGTATGGAATATTCAGAGCTTTATCCCCTTGAAAAGCTCGGCGGTATTTCATGCAAGGGTATCACACTTACCCGCCGTGACGGCAACCCTGTTCCGAGAGTAGCCGAAACTCCTTCCGGCATTTTGAATGCAGTAGGACTTCAAAACCCCGGTGTTGATGTCTTTATCAATGAGGATTTGCCGTGGCTCAAAAAGCAAAATACGGTTATCATTGCAAACATTGCCGGCAACACTCCCGAAGATTATTGTGCAATGGCTGAAAAACTCAGCGAAACCGATGTCGATATGATTGAGCTCAACATCTCATGCCCTAATGTCAAGAGCGGCGGAGTGCAGTTCGGCACAAGCTGTGAATCCGTAGGTGCAATTACTGCGGCTGTCAAAAAGTATTGCAAAAAACCGCTTATCGTAAAGCTCAGCCCAAATGTTACCGACATTGCATCAATCGCACAGTCGGCAGAGGCAAACGGTGCAGACGCAATTTCAATGATTAACACGCTCACAGGTATGCGTATCGACATCAACTCACGCAGACCGATTATCCGCAACAACACAGGCGGAATGAGCGGCCCTGCAATTTTCCCTGTTGCAGTAAGAATGGTTTGGCAGGTTGCAAACGCAGTTAAAATTCCGATTATCGGTATGGGCGGTATCTCAAGCTGGCAGGATGCAATCGAGATGATGATGGCAGGCGCAACCGCACTTCAAATCGGTACAGTCCTTTTTACAGATCCGTATGCGCCTATTAAGATTGCCGATGGAATGAACGAATGGCTCGACAAAAACGGAATCAAGAGCGTTTCGGAAATCACAGGCACAGTTAAGCCTTGGTAATTTTGCGGAATAAAAAATAATTTAAAGTCCATAATAACCCTATCGGAGGGGATATTATGGACTTTTTGCGTGCATTAATCACGGCGCCCGTTTCAATTATAGTATTGTTCCTGCTGTCAAAGTTCATCGGCAACAAGCAGATGTCAAGCCTTAATCTTTTTGACTACATCAACGGAATCACAATCGGTTCAATCGCAGCGGAGATGGCAACAGCCGAAATGTCAGACTTTTGGGCGTGTCTTGCGGCACTCATTGTTTATGTAATAATTGTTATGCTTTGTTCGTGGCTTTCGCAAAAATCAACAATGCTACGAAGATTTTTAACAGGCAAGTCTATTGTGATTTTCGACAGAGGAAAGTTGTACAAAAAGAATTTTTCGGTTGCAAAAATTGATATAAACGAATTTCTTACACGAATGCGTGAAAAGGGATATTTCAGTCTTGATGATGTCGAAACGGTTTTTCTTGAACAGAACGGCGATTTGTCGGTTCTGCCAAAGGACAAAAAGCGCCCTGCAACTCCGGATGATTTAAAAATCATTGTTCACCAAACCAGACCCGAGTCCGTGGTTATTACGGACGGAAAAATTCTCGAGAAAAATCTTGCCGAATCGGGCTTTAATCTTGAATGGCTCAAAAAACAGCTTGACAACAACCGCAAACGGCTCAAAGATGTTTTTCTCGGTGTGTGTGATGATACGGGAAACCTCAAGATTTACCAAGACGGAAAGTCTGAAAGCAAGAATGATATTTTTGACTAATAAAGCGTAAAAGAATAAAATTTGCACCTTTACAGGCTCGTAAAGGTGCTTTTTTAATGTGCAAAATAAAATAATACAAAAATAAATTTTACCATTGCAATAACCAAAATTAATGTTATACTAAAATCGTAAGTGCGTGTCGGCAAGATTTTGTAGAACGCTTTGAAAAAATCGGAAAATTTTAATAAAGAAGGAAGTGCTTTAATGATTAAAAAGTTTACATCGGGCAACCCGATTGATACGCAGGCTGTTGTTGAAAAATTTAACGCTCTGCCTATTGCGGAATTTCCGCTCGGCGGCAAGTTTGAGAACGGAAATTTTGTCTTTGAATTTGATATGGCAGACAGCGACATCGTCTACGGTCTCGGCGAAGCTCCGAGAGGAATCAACAAGCGTGGTTGGGTGTATAACAGCTTTTGCAGTGATGACCCGTTCCACACCGAAACAAAGTCATCCCTCTATGCCGCTCACAATTTTCTTATGCTCAGCGGTTCAAAAACTTTTGGTATTTTTATCGACTTCCCGTCAAAAATCCGTTGGGACATCGGCTACACAACCACAAACAAAACCGTTATCACAATTGACGGCACGAATTTTGATATATATTACATTGACGGCACAAAGCCGCTTGAAATCGTAAAAGAGTTCAGAAAATCAATCGGCACAAGCTATGTTCCGCCGTTTTGGGCATTCGGCTATCAGCAGAGCCGTTGGAGCTATCACAATGCCGAAGCTGTTGACGCTGTTGTTGACGGTTACAACAAGGCAGGGATTCCACTTGACTGCGTATATCTCGACATCGACTATATGGAGCGTTACAAGGACTTTACTGTTGATGATGAAAAATTTCCGAATTTCAAGGACTATGTTTCAAAGAAAAGGGAAGAAGGAATCCACCTCATTCCGATTATTGACGCAGGCGTTAAAAAAGAGAACGGCTACGATATCTATGAAGAGGGCAGAAAGAACGGATACTTCTGCAAAAACGAGGACGGCACGGATTTTGAGGGCGGTGTATGGCCCGGTATCGTTGGCTTTCCCGATTTTCTCCGTCCTGATGTGAGAAAGTGGTTCGGCTCAAAATATAAAATTCTCACAGATATGGGAATTGACGGCTTCTGGAACGATATGAACGAGCCTGCAATTTTTTATTCGGTAAAAGGACTTAACAAAGCACTTGATAAGGCGGCTTCTCTTAAAGGGCAGAACCTTGACCTTTCAAAATTCTTTGAGCTCAAGGACACATTCGCAGGTCTTTCAAACAGTCCTGAGGATTATTCAAGCATTTACCATACAGTTGACGGCAAACAGGTTTGCCATGATCAGGTTCACAACATTTACGGTGCTAATATGACAAAGGCCGCCGGCGAATATTTTGCGGAGGAGTTCGGTAAAGAAAAAATTCTTATGTTCTCCCGTGCGTCATATGTAGGCGCTCACCGTTCAAGCGGTATCTGGTTCGGCGATAACCACTCTTGGTGGTCGCACATTCTTCTTGACCTCAAAATGCTCCCGTCGGCAAATATGTGCGGCTTTCTTTACTGCGGTGCAGATCTCGGAGGTTTTAACGAGAACGCAACCCGTGACCTTGTTCTTCGTTTCCTTGCACTCGGTGTGTTTACTCCGCTTATGCGTAACCATGCCGCTCTCGGCACAAGAAATCAGGAGTGCTACAGCTTTGAAAACAGCGATGATTTCAAGGATATTGTTGAGGTTCGTTACAGACTTATTCCGTACCTTTACAGAACATTCAAAAAGGCAAGCGAAGAAAATGATATGATTTTCAGACCGCTCTCGTTTGATTATCCCGATGATAAAATTGCCCGTGAATGTGAAACACAGCTTATGCTCGGTGACGAGTGCATGATTTGCCCTGTATATGAGCAGAATGTAGGCGGAAGATATGTTTATCTCCCCGAGAACATGACTTTTGTAAAACTCAGCGGTACAAGCATTACGACAGAAAAAATGAGCAAGGGTATTCATTATATTGAGGTTGCTCTCAATGAAGTTCCGCTCTTTATCAAAGACGGCAGGCAGATTGAACTCTGCAAGCCCGCAATGAGAACTTCACAGCTCGACACAACAGACACAGTTATGATTCCGTAAAATTTTATTTGTACGATTATCTGTTTGCATAATCTATGGGCGAATAACTATGTCAACAACATGGTTTACACTTTATACAAGGACATAATTTACAGCAAAATCAAACACGGCAGTTTTTTATCAACTGCCGTGTTTTTGTATGTCTTTAATTCAGTTTTAATCGTCAGAACTTTTTCTTTCGCTTTTGAAAAGCTTGCAGATTTCATAATAAATGGGAATTGTTAAAAATGCAATCCAACCAAATGACCAACCGCCGCAGATGTCGAGAAATCCGAAAAACATATACACAATAACGACAAGCAGGGGATAAGCAAAATGACTCGGCTTGCGTTTGTAGATTGCGTCAACAAGTGTGTAATAGAGAGGAATTGTCAGAAAGCATACCCAGCTGAGTACCCAACCGAGCAATACTCCGCTGAATCCCCAAACGAGGAATCCGATAACGGCAATCAACCAAAACGGAAAGTGTTTCCAAAAGCGGTGCGACTTTGAATGTTTATGCTCTTCAATGCTTTCATCATACATAACATTTCCGTTTTCGTCTGTATAGACTTTTGTTTTGCCGTTTTCTTCAACATGAATTCCGTTCCAGCCGACATCAACCTTTGTACCATCTTTATCTTTAACATGGATTCCGTCCCTGAAATTAAGGTGAACAGAATCACCGTCCTTTGAGTCAACATGGATTCCGTGTTTGAACGAAACCTTGTCTGATTTTTTGTATGTTGTGTCGCTGTCGGGATTATTTTCGGCATTATTTTCGGGTTCTTCCGACTGTGTTTCGCTTTCGGTTTCTTTTTCGCCTTTAAGCAATTCATCAAGCGAAACACCGTAGATATCGGCAAGAAGAATAAGATTATCCGTGTCGGGCGATGCCTCTGCACGCTCCCATTTTGACACAGCCTGACGGCTTACACCTATTCTTGCGGCAAGCTCCTCCTGGCTTAGATTCATCTTTTTTCTGTACTGCAAAAGTCTGTTGGCAGTTTCAATGTTCATAAAATTTCCTCCTCAAATATTGCTTTAGGGTTTTACCTTGTGAGAAAATTATATCGGTTGCCTGCCCCAAAAAACAATACATTTCGGGTTCCATTGTCGCAACTCTCGGTTGCAACCCGTAGTTGCGACAATAAAAATCAACAAAAACGCAAAATATTCCAATATCAGAGGTCAAGACCTGTTGTAGTCTTTAAAAATTCACCAAGCTTGTCGCAGATGATTTTTACACCGCCCTCGCTGTCACTTTCAACATTGAGGGGCATAATCGGATCGTGTACCGAAAGTCTGAGCAAGAACCAGCCGTCACCGTTATCCCTGTCAAACGAAACTCTGATGCCCTCACGGTTATCATCGGCAACGCACCAGCCGTCCTGCTCCTCGGCATACTTTGTAAGGTCGGCAATAATTTTTTCACCGCAGGCTCTGAAATCTTTTTCAAGAATTTTGTATCTGATTTCTGTGCTTTCAAGCGGTTCTTTGAGTGAGGCGGTAAGCTCGTCAAGCTCCTTGCCCTCTTTTCTCATCTGAGCGGCCTTGATAATAATTTTTGTGCAGAGATATGCACCGTCATCAAGAAAGTAGTTTTCACGCATTGCGGCATGACCCGATGTTTCGATTGCAAGAGGACAGTTGATGCCCTGAGCGTTGAGCTCAAGAGCCTTGTCGATAACATTCTTATAGCCTCTGCGATAGCGGTAATGCTTTCCGCCGAGGTCATTTTCAATAAATTGTTTAAGACCGCTTGATGTGATTGAGTCTGTAACAATCATACCGCCGTCATTGCCCTCAAGAGCAATTGCCGCCGCAACGGCTACAAGTCTGTTTCGATTGATTTCGTTGCCCTTGCTGTCAACAGCACCGCCACGGTCAACATCCGTATCAAAGATTACGCCAAGGTCTGCGCCCGATTCTCTGACAGCCTCACAGATTGAATCCATTGCCTCTTTAGCCTCGGGATTCGGCACATGATTCGGGAACATTCCGTCAGGTTCAAGATAACGGCTGCCTGTTGTGTCTGCTCCGAGAACAGAAAGCACCTTGTCGGCATAAAATCCGCCTGCACCGTTGCCTGCGTCAACAACAATCTTAAAGCCCTTGAGCGGATGCTCGTAATCTTCTGCATTAACTTCCTTTTTAATCTTCTCGCAAAGTCCCTTTGCGTAGTCGCTCATATAGTCAACATCCGTAATATTTCCGACGTTGCTTTCTTCGGGATGTTCACCGTTTTGTGCGTAGAGAAGAATTTCCTCAATGTCACTGCCCTCAAGACCGCCCTCACGTGTGAAAAATTTAAGACCGTTTCTGTTGAACGGGTGGTGACTTGCGGTAATCTGAAGAGCACCGTCACATCCGAGGTCAACGGTTGTCATAAACATTGACGGAGTTGACGCAAGCTGACAGCAGAGAACTTCTGCACCGCAACGCTTAAAACGCTCGGTTGTGATTTTCATTATATGCGGTCCCGAAATACGGCTGTCACGACCGACAGAGATTTTGAGCTCGCTCGGCTTTTTTGAAACTTTTTTAGAAAGCCAAAGCACAAAGCCGTCCGCCATATCGGCAACAACATCGTCGGTAAGGTTTACACTTTGTCCCTCAACACCCTCGCTTGCAACTCCTCGTATGTCTGTTCCGCTTTTGAACTGTTTGTAAAAATCGTTAAGCATTTTATGATTCCTTTCTTATTTGTATGATTGCTTTTATTGAAAATTTAATTCGGAGCAATCCTGCATCCTTTTTGATATCAGCCTTCATAACATAGATTATAACTTAAAATGAGCAAAATCTCAATATGCCTATTAAATTAAGTTTGTAAAAAACAGCAGTTATATAATGCTGAAAAAGAAACAAGTTGTTGAATTTACACAATCAAATGTTATGCTTGTGTTAAAACTATATTTCTATAAAAGCAAATACAAAGCATATTGTACAAAAAACACAACAATTTATTGTGCATAACTGACACCCAAATGCATTTGTGAACAAAAATTAATCGCTAAAATTGTTGACTTTTCCGAATGCTTGACTATAATAATAATTGTCAAGTAAATAGTCCGCTTGACTATCGGCTGATTTCCAATTAGCCTTACTCGAGTAAAATTGAATTATCACATAGTCGATAAATTGATCATGATTTTGCCAAATGGTAAATGGCGCACGAAAACAAAACTTTATATTTTTAAAGAATTGAATGGAGGAAATTTTATGACACCAATTCTTAGCTTACACAATGTTGATGTAACCAAATTCCTCGCCGTGCTCGATACCTGCGAGGGCAATGTATATCTCGTTACAAGCGAAGGCGACAGACTCAATCTCCGCAGCAAGCTTTGCCAGCTTGTCGGTCTTACAAGACTTATCGAAGGCGGCAGGATTGCAGAAGCAAGTATTATTTGCGAAAACAAGAACGACGAGAGCAAGCTTTTCAGACTTAATATGTTCGGCGACACAGGTAACGCCAAAGTAGGTTAATTCTGAAAACACTGACTTAAATATCTACGGTTTTCACGTTAATTTCAAAACTTCTAAACCCAAGGACAGCTGCGAGCAATCGCAGCTGTTTTTGGCTTTTACCTTTTAAATGTAAAATATCAATAAAGTGTTGATTTTGCCGATGTTTTGGGTTATACTAAACTTAATTTATTTTATGAGGCGTTAAACGCATTCGGAAAGGAATACGCTATGGCAGATACAAAAAACGAGCTTATGAACGAAGATGATAGAGTTATAGTTACTCTTGAGGATGAAACTGGTGAAAAAGTTGATTATGAATTTCTTGATGTAATTGAGTATGATAATGAAGAATATCTTATCCTTACAAAGTTCAATCCAAATATTGATAGTGATGTTTATGATGTTGTTATTTTCTTAATCAATCCTATCAATGACGAAGATGAAGAGTATATTGCTATTGATGATGATGACACTCTCAATACAGTCTTTGAAATTTTTAAAGAAAAATATGAAGGCGAAGTAGGCTGATTCGTTTTCATTATGAGCTTCCGAGGGGAGGCTCTTTTCTTTTGTGTGAATATAACATTCTCAGCGGGAAAAAATACCGTTGAGGTGTTGTGTATGACAGAAAAAATCGGACTTGAAAAAACTGTTGTGTTTAATTTGAAATCGGCAAATGAATCTGATGTCAATAATATCGTCAATGAAAAAGGTCACGAAAGTCGTTCGTTTTATTACAAACTCGGCTTACTCTATTTTCTCAATATTGTTGACTGGATTTGTACAGAGGCGCTCATCGGCAGCGGACATTTTGTTGAGGCAAATCCCGTTATGCAGCCTGTGCTTGAAAACTTTTGGCTGACATTGTTAATCAAGGGAATTTTGCCGCTTGTGCTTATTCTGGGTTGTGCATTGATTTACAAGCTTGCCGAAATCGGCAGGAGCAAAACGGCTGAAATGCTTTTAACGGTCGGAATTGTGTCTTATGCCCTTGTAAACCTATGGCATATTTTCAATTTTGTATTGCTCTTTTGTCGATTTTAATGTACAATAGTGGGTAGCGAATTTGAAAGGGAGTGTATGTTTTGCCGGCATTATCAGTAAGAAATCTTACAATGACTTTTATCGAAAGAAACCTTTTTACCGATGTTTCGTTTGATGTTGAAGAAAGAGATAAGGTGGGCTTTATCGGAGCTAACGGAGTCGGTAAAACAACTCTCTTTAAGATACTCAACGGCGAAATCAGCCCTGTTTCGGGAACTGTTACCTTTTCAAAAAATGTCCGTCCGGGATATATGGAACAGCATGCCTGCAACAATCCGAGGGCAGATGTGTATCACGAGCTGCTTTCCGTGTTCGATTATCTTTCGGATATGGAAACCGAAATTTCCGCACTTGCACACCAGATTGACAACAAGTCGGGAAATCTTGACGAGCTTGTTGAAAGGCAGACCATGCTTATTGAACAGTTTGAAAGAGCAGGCGGTCTGACCTATAAAAGCAGAACCCGTTCCGCACTTTTAGGACTCGGATTTTCCGAAAATGACTTTACAATGCCTGTCGGCAATTTAAGCGGCGGTCAGCGTTCAAAGCTCTGCCTTGCAAAGCTGTTGCTGTCGCAGAGCAATATGCTCCTCCTTGACGAGCCGACAAACCACCTTGACATTGACGCAATCGCATGGCTTGAAGGCTTTTTGAGAGATTTCAAGGGTGCAATGATTATCATCAGCCATGACCGTTATTTTCTTGATAATGTAACCAACAAGACGATTGAACTTGAACACAACCGTGCTATGGTTTATAAGGGTTCATATTCGGAATTTGTCAAGAAAAAGGAATCGGTGAACGAGTCGCTTAAAAATAAATATGAACACGATTTAAAGGAAATAAAGCGTATTGAGGACATTGTTGAACAGCAAAAACGCTGGGGACAGGCTCACAACTTTATCACAGCCGCAAGTAAGCAGAAAGAGGCTGACAGAATCAAAGACGGGCTTGTTGCCCCCGAAAGCGAGCTTGAAACAATGCGTATGCATTTTGAGCCGAGATGTGAAAGCGGCAACGATGTTTTAATCTGTAAAAACCTTGCCAAGTCGTTTGACAACAAACAGCTTTTCAAAAATGTTGATATACATATCAGAAAAGGCGAGAGAGTGTTCATCATCGGCGGCAACGGTTGCGGTAAAACAACGCTGTTCAGAATTTTAACGGGCAAAACTCCTATGAACAGCGGTGAATATGACTACGGTGCAAATGTTGAAATCGGTTATTTTGATCAGATGCAGCAGAATCTTGACCTGTCAAAAACCGCACTTGATGAGGTGTGGGACACCTTCCCGAATATGACGCAGACCGAAGTCAGAAGTGCTCTTGCGTCATTCCTGTTCAAAGGTGACGAAGTGTTTAAACCGCTTTCAAAAATGAGCGGCGGCGAGAGGGCGAGAGTTTCTCTCTTGAAACTAATGCTAAAGGGCAGTAACTTTTTGCTCCTCGATGAGCCGACAAACCACCTTGACGCATCATCACGGGAAGAACTTGAAAAAACTTTGCTTGACTACAGCGGCACAATGCTGATTGTCAGCCATGACCGTTATTTTATAAATAAAATTGCCGACAGAATTTTACTCCTTACAAATAACGGAGTAAAGGAATATCTCGGTAATTACGATTATTATCTTGAACGCACAACAGCCGAAAAATCGGGTGCTGTTCCGACTGAGAATAAGAAAGATAAAAAAGAAAAAACGCAGAATGATTACTTTTTGCAAAAGCAAAAGCAGAGTGAAGAACGCAAAAGACAGACTAAGCTCAAAAAGACAGAGGCTGAAATTGAGCGACTTGACGAAGAAATCGCCAAAACACAGGAGCTTCTCTCAAGCGAGGAGGTTGCCGCAGATTATGAAAAACTTATGGAGCTTTCAAAACTGCTCGAGGATTTGCAAAAACAGCAGGAGGAGCAGTACGAAATCTGGGAAGAACTCGAAAGTACGGCAGAATGATCGCCTTACAGTCGGGAGGAGCGACAAATTTCCCTTGCTTAAAGTAAAAAATTGTTGTATAATAACCGCATAATATAAGCTAAAGACTGTTGCACAGCAGTTTTTGCAGTTGATTTTCAGATGAAAGATTATGCGAATTAAAAATGAAAAACGGCAGGCAAAATACCCTGCCGCATACATCTGCCCGTGGCGCAATTGGATAACGCAACGGATTCCGATTCCGGAGAATGGGGGTTCAAATCCCTTCGGGCAGGCCAAAACTAAAAGCACCCTTCATGGGTGCTTTTAGTTTTGGTTTGCCAAGAAACCGAAGGGATTTGAAGCCGACCGTAAAGAAAATGCCCCTGTGGGGCATTTTTAGGGAGGAGCGTTTATGGAGGCATAGCTATGCACAGGACGAAACAAGCGAGGCAGAAAGTTTAGGTTTGTACAAAGTACTTCGGGCAGAAGTAGTGATAAGATGAAAGTGTGACACCCTACGGGGGCGTGCTTTTTTCAGCTAAATTATCTTGAGGATAGCTAAATTGTCCTGACGGACAGCTAAAAGTGAATTTAATTTAGCTGTAAACCTAAAGGTTTGCAATTTAGCAACGGAGCGACAAAAAATTCATAGGATATTTTGTTGAAAAATACAATAAAAAATTTTTTGCAAAAACCCTTGACGAATAGGATTGGGGATGATATAATAGTCAAGCTGACTCATTCGAGAACATCTTCAAAAAATGAAAATGCTTCAAAAAAATTAAAAAAATTTGAAAAAAGTGTTGACAAATGATGAAGAATGTGATATATTATATAAGCACTCGAAATTAAAGAGTGAATGCAAGAGCGAAAGCTAAATTTGCTGGTGTAGCTCAGTTGGTAGAGCAGCTGATTTGTAATCAGCAGGTCGGGGGTTCAAGTCCGTCCACCAGCTCCATTGAAGCCTACTGTTTAGGCAGTAGGCTTTGATTTTTGAAAAACTTGATAGGGGAGAATTCCCGAGTGGCCAAAGGGGGCAGACTGTAAATCTGTTGCGTTTTGCTTCGATGGTTCGAATCCATCTTCTCCCACCATCTGGGGTGGACACTTTAGATGTCCACCCCGTTTTTGTCAGTATTCATGCGGGTTTGCGGGCTTTTTAGAGCGCAAAATCCAAAATGATTTTCCATAGATGCCTTTTCCATAAAATGGCAATATCAAGATTTTTCGTGAGCAGATGCGGGGCTTCCGCCTGAAAATTCAGGCCGGAGGCCCCGCTTTTTTGCGTTTACCACCCTTTTTTCCCGTTGTCGGAAATGCAGAAGTTTCCGGCAGTTTCATAGATAGATTGACGAATCCCTAAAACGGGCCAATTTTAAGCCCTCAAGATACAAGGGGGTAGTGCGCCCTTTTTTAGAACCTCTCCGGCAGGCCGCCGGGGAGGTTTTTCGCAGCGATTTTTCGCTTTCCCCCTCTCCCACACCCTCACCCCCTAATTACTTACCAGCTGGGAAAGAACAAGCATTTCTTTCCAGCAAGCATACTCTAAGCCCCCAAACAAAGCCCTCAAGTTTTCAACAACCGTCAAGAAAGGATGAGCAAAACCATGAACATCGGCATAGACCACGGCTATTACGCCATCAAAACCCGGCATTTTTCTTTCCCAGCCGGTATCTCAGAATATTCCCACGAGCCCTACACCCTGCAGAACACGCTGGAGTACGGCGGGAAGTTTTTCGTGTGCGGGACGGGCAGGCAGCCCATCCTGCGAAACAAGATGGAGAACGACAACTACTACCTGCTTACCCTTGCCGCTATCGCCAAAGAGATTAAACAGCGCGGAGAAAAGGCTGAGTGTTCCGTAAACCTCGCAGCAGGGCTGCCTCTGGCCGGATTTGGCCGTGAGAAAAAGCCCTTCCGGGAATACCTTCTCCGTTCTTCCCAGCCGGTGTGCTTCAAATTTGAGGGAATCCCCTACAAAGTAACCATCGAGGATGTGAAACTGTTCCCACAGGGGTATTCCGCCATCGCCATCCATCCTGAACTTATCCAAAACGAACCTTCTGTTCTGCTCATGGATATCGGCGGCTGGACGGTGGATCTCATGCGGCTGGACAACGGCGTCCCGAACGCTTCAACCTGCCGCAGCTTGGAGCTCGGCATGATCCGTTGCATCGACGAAACGAAAGAACAGATCCGCCGGGATGTAGGGCTGTCCGTTACCGACGCCCAAGTAGAGCGCGTGCTGGCTGGAAAAGCCTGCAGCATGGACGAGGACGCCCGAAGCATCATCCAAAAGCAGGGCCGCCTCTACACCGAACGGCTTCTCTCGGCAGCCATGGAATCGGGGTTTGACCTGAAAGCCATCCCGGTAATCATGCTGGGCGGGGGCGCGGCAGTGGTTAAAGGCAATGTGAGCGAACAGGACGGCCTGTGCCGGGTTTTCGCCCTGATAGACGACCGTGTGAACGCCGAAGGATTCGAGCGGATTTTTGGGCATTTGTCGGGCGGTGTGAGCAAGGGATGAACAGGCCCCTATTCGGGTTTCGCCCCAACCTCCAGAATGAACGCCACCGCAGGGCTTGGGAAATCCTGCAGGCTGTGCCGGACGGGCAGAAAAACGCCTTTCTGGTGCAGGCTATTTTGGAGAGCCAAGAAAAGGAAACCTTTGAAACTACCCTGCGGCGGGTACTGCGGGAAGAACTTCAAGCTGTCCCTTCCCAGCCTGTGAAGCAGCCGGAGGAAGCCATCCCGCAGGAGATGATGGGCTTCCTCGGTTCCTTGCTGGGAGAAGATTAACTCTGTTTAAAACGAAAGGAACCGACTTATGAGAAAAGAAATCTACAAAATCAAAAACCCCAAGCATATTGTGTTTGGCGATCCCCTGTATTTCGAGGATTTCAAAGGGGCCGAGCTCAAACGCCTCACCGTGGATTACAAACCGCCCAAATCCTTCGATGCGGCCCGGCTTGTCCTGCTGGAGAAGCCGAATGAGAAATACCCCGAATACACAGACCGGACAATGACGCTTTACCTTGCCCCAAGGCAGACCATAGACATTTATGCCGATGAGAAGATCTACGCCTTCCAAAAAATAGATGGCAAATCCATCGGCGTAGATACCGCCCGCTATTACCTCAGCATTGACGGGCGCGACGATATAATCAGGACCGGCGCGGATGGCTGGTGGGGCAGCTTTGAGGAATACTATCGGGAAAACGGAAAAGGCCGCATTTCAAACGCCGTTGTCCTGACGGTTGCAATACCGGAAGAACAGGATTTTAACTGGATGAAGCAGATGGCCGGATATTTCTTTGAGGATATGCAGCCGGTCACCCCCAAAAAGCAAAAGAAAATGGATGGGCCAAGCCGCTGAAAACCCCAAACATAGCCCTTGTTGGTTGTGACGTTTGTCAGCCCTGCTTTGGCTGAAAGGTTGTTGCTCTTGGTGATAGCTTTATCAGGCGGGTTGCAGTATGCTTGTGTTGCCCGAAAGGGAAAGAAAAGAAAAAGGAGCGACAGAGCATGGAAACCAAGGGCATCACCTGCAAAATCCCATTAGACCTGCACAATCGCATCAGCGAGGAAATCAGGGAAACAGAAAGCACAATCAGCAAATTCATCGAAATGGTCATTATGGAGCACTATGAGAAAGGGGCTGTCAAAGTCATGGAAAAAGGAAGAACATTAGCGTTTCAGGTGAGCGAGGAATTGTTCCAGAGGGTAAAGGAATACCTTGAAAACTACGAGAAAAACTACCACCGCCGCCTTACCCAAAAGGAATTCGTGATCAGTTTGATCGAACAGGCGCTGGAAGAAGCGGAAGAAGAATTCGAAGCCGCCAGAGCCGCCCAAGAGGAAGCACGGGCCAATCGGTTTAATCCTCTGACCGGATCATTTTATGGAGAAGCCGATGATACAGAAGCAGAAAATCCGGCAGAGAGTTTGGAAATCAACGAGGGCGAGGAAATCCCCGCAGAGGGAGATGACAGCGACGAGAACTGCCCCGACGAGGATGATGAGGACGTCATGCCGGAAAGCTGGGAGCAGGACGATGACGAGGAAGAAGAAGCCGAGCCTGCCGACGAATCCCCTGAAGATGAAGAAACCGAAGAATAACCTTACCAACAACACCCCCACAGGACTGAGGTACCGCCTCAGCCGCCTGCGGGGGTGTTTTCATATAGATTTCAGTTCACGAAAAAGGGGCGATGTCCATTGATTGTGCTTTAACGATTCATCAAATCCCTCAAAAGGAGCGTGATATAGAAAACCATACGATATATTGACCTGTTCTCCGGCATCGGCGGGTTCCGGGAAGGGCTCGCCCGCGCCGGAGGGTTTACCTGCGTAGGCCATTGCGAAATCGACGAAAAGGCAAACCAAAGCTATGAAGCCCTGTTCGATACAAAAGGAGAGTGGTTTTGTGAAGATATCCGAAAAGCCGATCCAAACGGCATCCCCGACTTCGACCTGCTGTGCGGCGGATTTCCCTGCCAGTCTTTTTCGATTGCTGGACACCGTGGAGGATTCGACGATCCAAGAGGTACCCTGTTCTTTGAAATTGCCCGGCTGACTGCGGCAAAAAGACCTGCGTATCTGCTGCTTGAAAATGTTCCCGGACTGCTTAACCATGACGGGGGCAGGACATTTGCGGCCATCCTCCATGCGCTGGACGGATTGGGGTATGGTCTGGAATGGCAGGTGCTCAACAGCAAGGATTTCGGAGTCCCCCAATCCCGAAAAAGGGTGTACCTTATCGGATATCTTAATAAAAGATGCAGAGGAAAAGTATTTCCTTTCACCGAAACAGCAGGCACATCTCTTATACAAATCCGCCCCGGCGCGCAGGGAGAGCGAGTCTACTCCCCGGAAGGGGTAAGCTGCACCCTCGCGGCGCAGACGGGCGGATTCGGCGGGAAAACCGGTTTGTATGAGGTGGGCCTGCCCATCAGGGAGAATACAAAAAAGGGGTACAAAATGGCGTATCCCGGCGACAGCATCAATCTGGCGTTTGCTCAGAAAAATACCCGGCGCGGCAGGGTTGGACGAAAAATCGCCCATACCCTCACCGCCAGCAGCGACCAAGGCACCTTGGAGCCGCTCAAGCGCATCCGCCGCCTGACGCCAAGGGAATGCCTGCGGCTGCAGGGATGGGCAGATGAACGGATTGATATCGTTTTGCCTCTCCAATCCGACGCCCAGCTATACAAGCAGGCAGGAAACGGCGTGACCGTTACAGTGGTGGAAGCCATCGGGAAACGGCTTGCCGCCGCCCATCGGGAGGTGACCGCCATCGATTGATTTAAAAGACCAATACTTCGGCTGCGAGATTGAGATGACGGGGCTAACCCGCCAGAAAGCAGCGGAAGCGGTGGCTTCCCTGTTCGGTACCATGGCCCGCCAGACACATGAATCCCGCACCTACGATCCGTGGGAGGTTATAGACAACGAGGGCAAAAAGTGGCGGTTTGTCTACGACTCCAGCATCCATGCTTCTCATCGGATCGGGCGGCAGCAGCTTCCCATAAGCGATGGCACCTACAAGGTGGAGATGAATTCCCCCAAGCTGGAATACAGCGAAATGGGAAAGCTGCAGGAGGTTGTCCGCGCCCTGCGCCATGCGGGGGCTGTCGTGAACGGAAGCTGCGGGATGCACGTCCATGTGGACGCCTCCAAGCATACCCCACAGAGCCTGAAAAACGCCCTCTCCATCATGTATTCCAAAGAGGACATCCTGTTCAAAGCCCTCAATGTCAATGAACACCGGGTGGAACGCTGGTGCCAGAAGGTGCGGGAACCCATGCTGGAAAAAATCCGCAAGCTTCCCACCAATACCACCATGGAACGCCTCAAGCGGGAATGGTACGGCGGGCGGGATGAAAGCTACGAACATTACAACTGGACGAGATATTACGCCCTGAACCTGCATTCGGTGTTCTATCGCAGCACCTTGGAATGGCGCTGTTTTGAAAGCACCCTCCATGCAGGAAAAGTCAGGGCAAATATCACGCTGGCGCTGGCCATCTCCGCGCTGGCCATCAACCAGAGCCGGACGGTGATGCGGAAAACCGAGATCAGCGAAAACCCCGCCTTTACCTTCCGCACCTTCCTTTTACGGCTGGGCCTCATCGGGCCGGAATACAAAAATGTGCGGGAACATCTGCTCTCGAACCTCCCCGGCGACCGGGCATGGCGGTATGACAAAGCCCAATACCCCAGCCTGCAAAACCGCCGAAACCAAGAACGATAACACTGGAGGTGATGAAAACCGAAAATTTCAAAAAGCCAACTGGTACACTGCTGTATTTTGCCTATGGAAGCAATATGAACCTAAACCAGATGGCCTTCCGCTGCCCCGATGCGGAAGTGGTGGATACCGTCCGGCTGGAAGGGTACCGCCTTGCCTTTTGCATGAACGGCGGCGGGAATGGCGTCGCCACTATCCTGCCGGAAGAAGGAAGCTATGTGGACGGTGTCCTCTGGCGGATCTCCGAACGGGATGAACGGCATCTGGACCATTACGAGGGCTTTCCCTACCTGTACGGGAAAGAACCTGTTGTGGTAATAGATCAGGATGGGATCAGGCATGAAATCATGGCTTACACCATGAACAGCCCGTACAAGGATACCCCCGCCATGCCCTCCAAAGCCTATCTGGAAGGAATCCTGAACGGCTGCCGGCAGAACGGGATCGAAACCGCCCCTGTTCTGGAAGCGGTCCGGCTCACTCAGAAGGAACTGCCAAAAAAAGAAATCCCCCATAAAAAACACCACCGCCGGAAACACGGCGAAGAACGATAATCTGAACACTGGCCCCCGTGGGATGGAGAATTTTCTCTCCATCCTGCGGGGGCCTTTTTGTATTTTACGAATAAGGAGAATCGCATGAAAAAACATCTAAAACGGCTGCTGTCCCTGATGATGGCGGTACTGCTCTGTATTGGCGTTATGCCAAGCAGCGCCTTTGCCGCCTCCTACGATTACGACGGGTACATCTCCATGATCGACCATAACACCAGAGGGTATTCCCTCAGTTCCAATCTTCCCGCCCCGTTTGGCGGCTACAGTTCCAATAAGTTCACCGAGCTGCGGATCAACGACCTGAAAGCCTTCCGCACTGCCTACTGCATCCAGTTCAGTGTAGGCGTACACACGGGTATCGGTTATGACCAGTCGGACGATTACGCCGCTTTTACCGCCGAGCAGAAATCCATGATCAACACCGCCCTGACCTTGGGCTACAACGTGGAAACCGGAACAAAATACGGCGGCAGCGCCATCGACGAGTACATTGCCACCCAAATCCTCATCTGGCTGATTGCCCACGAGCAATTGGGGACCGGGTACGAAACGCAGATCGTCAATGAATTTACCGTCAACAGCCCCGCCGCGAAGCCCATCTTCTATCAGCTTCGGGAGAACGTCGTGAATTACCACACCATCCCGTCCTTTGCCACCGATGATCCAAGCGCGGTCGGGGCATATACCCACGCCCTCAAATACAACGAGAGCAATGGGAAAAACGAAACCACGCTGGTGGATGAGAACAATGTGCTGGGGAATTTCGCTGTCAGCTATCCGGGCGTGGATTTTTCCGTCAGTGGCAATGAACTGCACGTCTCCACCTCCGAAACCGAATTCGGTACCATTACCGCCGAAAAGCGGCTGCCTTCCTCTGTTCCCGGCGTGGTCACAGGCGGCACGAAATACTGGCTGCGGGACGAATACCAGAACGTGGTCACCTTCGATGTGGAAGGCTCCGCCGAGCCGGTGAAATGCTGCTTTTCCCTTGAAATCAAGGCAGGCGCCCTGCAGCTTGTGAAAACCTCCGAGGATGGCAAGGTCGAGGGAATCCCGTTCCACATCTCCGGCAACGGCGTCGAAAAAGACGTGGTAACGGGGCCGGATGGCACCATTAAGGTGGATAACCTCCAAGCTGGAAACTACACCGTAACCGAAAAGGCCCCGGACAAATACGTCCAGCCTGCTTCCCAGCAGGTGACCATCTACCCCGGCCAGACCTCCAGCGTGAGCTTTTCCAATATCCTGAAGAAATTCACCGTGGAGATGGAGAAAAAAGATTCCGGCCATAACAAGCCGAGAAGTACCGAATATGAAGCGCAGGGCGACGCCACTTTGGATGGCGCTGTGTACGGGCTGTTCAAAGGCGAAACCCTGCTGGATACCTACACCACGGCGAACGGGGGCAAATTTACCACCAAGGAATACCCCTGCGGACCGGATTACAGCATCCGTGAAATTTCCCCCAGCGAGGGGTACCTGCTGGACGAAACCGTCTACCCGGTAGGCGCGGAACCGGGCAATTTCACCTTGGAGAACAACAGCATCCCCATGACTGCCACAGAGGACGTCATTCTCGGCAGCATCGCCATCACCAAGCATACGGATCAGCCTGCCACCCCGGAACAGGAAGAACCGGTCCCGCAGTCGGAAGCGCCCGACTCCAGTTCTTCGGAAATCCCGGAATCCACCCCTGTGCCGGAAGATGAAGCTGCTTCCTCCAGCCAGCCGGAAGCAAGCGCGGAATCCGAAGCCCCGGCAGAGCCTGCCGGGGAACCGTCCTCTGAAAGCAGCCCCGCGCCGGAAAGCGAGCCGGAGCCTGCCCCAAGCGCATCAATTGTGCCGCAGCTTGTCCCTGCGGTTGCCAGCCTTGCCTCCAAAGCCTCTGTTCTTCCTTTGTCCACCACGTCCTCCAGCGATGAAGTGCAGATCGAGCAGCCGGAGGAAGGCGCGGAGTTTCAGGTTTACCTTGCCAGTGCAGGCAGCTATGGGAACGCCAAGGAAACCGAGCGTGACCTTTTAATCACCGATTCCTATGGTTTTGCCCGGTCAAAGGATCTTCCATACGGCCTGTATGTGGTGCATCAAACCGCAGGGGCTGAGGGGCAGAAATTTGTCCCCGACTTCTCTGTGTTCATTTCCAAGCATGGCAAAACCTACTATTATATTCTGAATAACCCCACCTTTACTTCCCTCATCCGGTTTGAGAAAAAGGATCTGGAAAGCGGAAAAATCATCCCTCTTGCGGGAACTGCTGTCAAAATCCGCAATACCGATACCGGCGAGTGGGTGGTGCAGCACTTGAACTACCCCAGCCCCATCGACATCGACACCTTCGTGACGGATTCCACAGGCACCCTCATGTTGCCGGAACCTCTTCCGTTTGGAAATTACGAGTTGTATGAACAGCAAAGCCCGTGGGGATATGTGTTCGACGGAGAGCCGGTTCCCTTTGTGGTGGACGGAACGCAGGACGTCATTACGGTCGAGAAATACAATATCGCGCAGAAAGGAACCATCACCGTTTCCAAAGAGGGCGAGGTATTCAGCCACGTGGCAGAAGCAGGCGGGCTGTACCAGCCTCAATACGAGGTGCAGGGCCAGCCGGGCGCTGTCTATGACGTCACCGCATTGGAAGATATCGTCACCCCGGATGGTACCGTCCACCTGAAAGCCGGTGAACTGGCGGCTACCCTCACCACAGGGAGCGACGGGACCGCCACCTCGGAACCCTTGTATTTGGGCCGCTATCAGATTTTGGAGCGCACCGCGCCGGATGGCATGGTAATTGATCCAGAACCCAAAGAGGTTACCCTGTCCTATGCCGGGCAGGAAGTGGAGATTACCTCCGCAAGCGTTGGTTTTGTCAACGAGCGCCAGAAGGTGGAAATCAGCCTCCAGAAGCTGCTGGAGCAGGACGAAATCTTCTCCATCGGCATGAATGAGGAATGGAAAAACATCACCTTCGGCCTGTTCGCCGCAGAGGAACTGACTGCCGCCGATGGAACCTCCATCCCGGCAGACGGGCTGATCGAAACGATTGGCGTCGATGAAAACGGCAATGCCATCTTTAAAACAGACGTACCATGCGGCGCTTCCCTGTATGTAAAGGAAATCGGCACCGACGAGCACTACATTTTGAGCGATGAAAAATACCCGGTGGTGTTTGAATACGCCGGTCAGGATATAGCCAAGGTGCAGATTCAGGTCAACGATGGAGAACCCATTGAAAACACCTTAAAGCGCGGCAAGGTTTCCGGCTGGAAGGTGGATCAGGATGGCTTCGAATTGGGCGGTGCTGTCATCGGCCTGTTCCGTTTCGACGAAACCGAATTCACCGAAGAAACCGCGTTTTTAGTTACTGAAAGCAATGAGATCGGGTACTTTGAATTTGACAAGGTACCGGTTGGAAATTGGCTGGTGCGGGAAATCGCGCCTCCGGCGGCCTTCGTATTGACGGAAGAAACCTTCCCGGTTGAAATCACCGAGGACGGGCAGACCATTGAAATCCGTATCGAAAACCAGATCATCAAGGGCATTGCCGAAACCACCAAGGTGGACGCCGACTACCCGGAAAACAAGCTGTCCGGGGCTGTCTTTGAGATTTACGCCGATGTGGACAACAACGGGGAATTCGACGCGGAGATCGATCAGCTGGTGGGCGAAATGACCGAAACCGAGCCGGGGCTCTATCAGATGAAGGATCTCGTGTGGGGAAGCTATTTCCTGCATGAGAAGGAAAGCCCGGAATTTTTCCAGCGCGACGAAAATTATTACCCCTTCTCCATCACGGAAAACGGGGCCGTTGTGCGGATCGAAACCGAAGCTGGCGTGGGCTTCCTCAACAAAGCGCAGACCGGCTCCCTGAAGGTGGTAAAGACAGCCGACGATGACAAGATCGAGGGCCGCACCTTCAAAATCACCGGTACCGACTTCATGGGCAACCCCTATGAGCAGGAATTCCAGACGGATGAGAACGGCGAAATCAACGTCGAGCTCCGTGTGGGCGAATACACCGTAGCTGAAGCAGCTGGCGAGGACGCCGAAAAGTACATCCTGCCCGATGACCAGACCGTAGGAATCAAGGCGGGAGAAACCACAACCGTCAAGATGCACAACAAGCTGGTGCCGGAAGTGCCTACCGTACCGCAGACCGGCGATAACCCGTGGATGCCCGCCCTGCTCGGCGCGCTTGCCCTGTTCGCGGCCCTGTCCGGCGGTGCTTTGCTCTTCCTGCACCATACCGGCAAGAAGCGGAAAGCTGCCGGTGGCAGCGATGAGGATCAGGGCGCAGAAGAATGAAAACCTTTTTCAAAGGTTTTTGCATCGGTCTTTTGTCCCTGAGCCTTTTGGGGCTTCTCTGGTTTCTGGTGCTCCAGCCGGGGCTGACCAATAAAGAAGCGCAGGATTTGAAGGAAGAATACGCACAGCCCCTCCCCGGAGAATCCTCCGGGGAGTTACCGGCTGGGAAAGAACAGGCAGCCTCCCTTGTAAACCTCTCCGCCCTGCAGGCCGAATACCCGGATATTCAGGGCTGGATTTCCATCCCCGGCACCTGTGTGGATTACCCTGTTCTGCAGAGCAGCGCCGATGAACCTGAATACTATTTGCGGCGCACCTACAAGGGCGAGCATCGTACTGCCGGAAGCATTTTCTTTCAGTGGGACTGTTCCCCGGAAAGCCGGAACCTTGTGGTCTACGGGCACAACATGAGCGATGGGACCATGTTCGCTGTGCTCCAGAAGATGGCGGACGAAGCTTTCCGAACCGAGCATTCCAAAATCCTCCTGCAGACCAGCGACGGGCTGTGGGAATACCGCATTGCGGCTGTGCTGAAAACCGATATCACAAAGCTCTCCTTTAACCGCACCGAATTTGCGGACGATGCGGATTTCCTGTCTTTTCAGAAGGAGCTCTTCGCACAGTCGCTCTGCAAAACCGAAACCATACCCGGCGCGGACCGCCGCCTGCTGACGCTCGTCACCTGTTCCTATGAGTGGGAAAGCGCCCGCACGGTAGTCATCGCCACAGAAGTGAGGTGAGAATCGACCTATGGAACCAAAAGCCATTATTTTGATTGTCTTATGCGCTGTCATTTTAGGCGGCCTTGTTTTCCTGCACATCCGCAACCGAAGGAAGAAATAGCGGAAGCGTTTAACCGGGCGGGGCGCTGACAGGCGCTCCGCCTGCATTTTTTATCATACTGGAGGGATTGATTGAAGAAAACCGGATTGTTAGACCTTTTAGCCGAGCAGCACCGCACCTTTATCTCCAACCTGCGCCTGCTGCCGGAGCTCAAGTGGGCAGCCCTGGGGGATTTGTACCGCATGGAAAACAAAGAGCAGTACCCCTTAAAGGAATGGGAAGAAGCCGTATCGTACCTGTTGGGCTGCGAGGTGCGCTTTAACAATTACGAGGAAATCGGGAAAAGCCTCAAGCCTTTTTCCTTGGAGGTGAAATGAGAAAATGAATCAATTTTATACCGCCGAATCTGTGACGGAAGGGCACCCGGATAAGCTGTGCGACATCATCGCGGACAGTGTGCTGGACGAATGCCTCGCCCACGACGCCCTTTCCCGTGTGGCCTGCGAGGTGCTGGCCACCAAGGGGCAGGTTATCGTGGCTGGAGAAATCACCAGCCTGTTTGAGCCGGATATCCCTTCCATTGTGCATTCGGTTTTTAGAAAGGCGGGATATGATCCCGCCCGTTTTTCCGTCCAATGCCTGCTCCACCGGCAAAGCCCGGATATTGCCGCCGGGGTGGACTGTTCGTTAGAGCGCCGGAGAAATCCCTCGGAAGATCAGCCCGCCCTGCAGCTGGGGGCCGGGGATCAGGGCGTCATGGTGGGGTACGCCTGTTCGGAAACCCCGCAGAGGATGCCTCTGCCGGTGGTGCTGGCCCACCGTCTCACCAGCGCCCTCGCCGCCGCCCGGAAAACCGGGATGGTGCGGGGCCTGCGCCCGGACGGGAAAGCGCAGGTCACCGTGGAATACGGCGAGGATGGCAAGCCCCTGCGGCTGGATACCGTTGTGCTGTCTGCCCAGCACAGCCCGAATAAGCCCATGGACGAACTCTGCTGGGAACTCACCGATAAGGTGCTGGCCCCGGCGCTGCAGGCTTTACCCCCGGACGAGGATACGAAAATCCTTCTGAACCCTTCCGGGCGGTTTGTTTTGGGCGGCCCGGAAGCCGACACCGGCCTCACCGGGCGAAAGCTCATGGTGGACAGCTACGGCGTGTTCGCCCCGCACGGCGGCGGTGCGTTTTCCGGCAAAGATCCCACCAAGGTGGACCGTTCCGGGGCATACATGGCCCGGTACATCGCCAAAAACCTTGTGGCGGCGGGCTTGTGCGAAAAGTGCCAAGTCACGCTGGCCTATGCCATCGGGAAAGCCGTGCCGGTCATGGTGGAGGTGGATACCTTCGGCACCGGTATGGTTTGTGCCGACGATTGTCTGGCAGAGGCGGCGCGCTTCGTGTTCGGCTTAACGCCTGCGGAGATCATCGCCCAGCTTGACCTTTTAACGCCAAGATATGCACAGACAGCCGCCTATGGGCATTTCGGAAAACCGGAATTTCCGTGGGAACGCACCGATCAGGCGAAAATCCTGCGGGCGGCTGTCATTTAACCAGAAAGGAGCAGCCCTATGCCCGGAGTAACGGAAGAACAAATCATCGCCGCCAGACGGATGACCGCCATTGAGTTTTTGCGGCGGTACCGGCCCGGAGAACTGGTCAAAACCGACAGCCGGGGGGAGTTTGAACTCCGGGAACACGACAGCTTCAAGATCAATGAAGAAACCAGCTTCTGGCACTGGAAAAGCCGGGACGCAGGCGGCAAATCCGCCCTCGACTATCTCATTAAGGTAGAAGGGGTAAAGTTTGTGGACGCGGTGCTGGCCCTCTGTGAAGAAAACCCCTGCTACATCCCGCCCCCTTCCCAGCCGGAGCAGGAAAAGGAATTCGCCCTGCCCCCGGCATCGGCAAACAACCGCAGGGTGTTCGCTTACCTCCTAAAGCGCGGGATCAGCCGCAAGGTAATAGAAGCCTGCGTCCGGGCGGGGATTCTCTATGAAAGCGCGGACTACCACAACGCCGTGTTCGTGGGAAAGGATGAAGCCGGTACTGCCCGTTACGCCTTCCTGCGGGGCACCTATACCAAAGGAAAGCCCTTCAAGGCGGAGGTGTCCGGCAGCGAAAAGCAATACTGCTTCTGCCTCCCGCCCAAGGGAACAACCAACCGGCTGGCTGTGTACGAAGCAGCCATCGAAACCCTCGCCCATCTGACGCTGGAAGGGACTGCGGATAAATGGCGGCTGTCCCTTGGCGGAATCAGCGCCCCGAAAGAAGGAGAACAGCCACGCTCCTTTTCCTTCAAAAAGCCGCTTGCATTGGAATCCTTCCTCAAGCGGCACCCGGAAATTGAGGAAATCGAAATCTGCACAAACAACGACTTTGCCGGGCGGTGGGCGGCTGAACACTTGGAAAAAGCCTATCAGGGCAAATACCGCATGGTGAAGAACCTGCCGGAAAAAGAGGGCTGCGATTATGCAGATCTGGCAAAAGAACGATATGAGAAACAGGCCGCCCGCCAGAGGGCGGCCTGCTCTCGTTAGAAAGGAGATTGGAACATCGACGCAAACAACATTATATGTAAACTTTATTTCCCTCTTGCCGGGGACTTTATGGATGACGATAGCTGGAACAACGGGACAGCCGACCTTCCTGTACCGCTGAACGGCGCTGATTTAGCCGAATACGAAGGCCCGATCCTTCGCGCTGTGGAAAGCTGCAACAGCTATAACGAGGGGAACCTCATGCTCTGCTTTAGAAAAGAATGGAACCCCGGCGTTAAGGAAAAGGTACTGAGCGCCATCCCCTCGGTGGAGATCCGGGGCGGCGAGCTCATGGCCTGCGCCACGGTTTGTCTGAAGGAACCTCTCACAGAAGCAGAAATGAAAGCCTTGCAGGATCACCTGCGGGATCAGTTTTCGAGCGGCTGGGGAGAAGATTTTGAACAGCAGGAAATCAAGGTTAAAGGCGGCGTAATCAGCGTCCACTTTTGGGAAACCGATCGTTTCTCCATTGAAATGGAGCAGCCTGCTCCTAAACGCCCCAAGATGAAGCTGGAAAAATGGGATGGGGATATCCTCTCCGTCCTCAAAAGGGCTGAACGCCTGCTGATAGAAAATGGGCAGCCGGAACGGGCGAAACAGATGATGGAGCAGTTCCGTACATTTTACAGCCTATCATCCGGCGTCATCAGCCAATACGTGGAAATCGATCTGCCGGAGAAAAAAACGAAGAAAGCGAAAAAGGACCGTGGAGAAGAACGATAGAAAGGGGCTATGACGGATTGAAACACAGCGAACCGCTGATTTTGAACAAGGAAGAATTCTTCGAGGGGTTTGACAATCCCTCTTTACAGGAAAAAGTCGTTGGAATCAAGATCGCCCTTCTTCAGAATGACAACGGCGAAATAGGTCTTGGGCTTGGGATTGAAGCGCCTCCGTTACATTCGAGGGAAATCGAGGAAATAAACCGCTTTTTTGCGAAAAAGTACAATGCCGGCGAAATGATGCAGAAGCTCTTACAGCACTATCAGGATCAGAGGTCACAAAACGCAGACAGGAAAAGCCAATCAGATCAGAAGTATGAGATTACCGATATCGCTCACCCGCAATACCCATGGCTGCACCGCATCCGGGCGTTACAGGACGTTCGGGAAGATGTTCATCAAGGCGACCTTGGCGGCTTTGTAGAAAGCGAACGGAATCTCAGTCAGGAAGGAAGCTGCTGGATCTACGATAACGCGCTCGCCGGGGAAAACTCCCGTGTCATTGAACAGAGCACCCTGCATTGGGCCTGCCGGGCGCTTGGCTCGTCTATCATTTCCGGGGACGCCCGGCTGGATCGGAATGTATGGGTTTTAGACAACGCCATCGTTGCCGCAGGAACCGTTACCAATATGGTTACCATCCAAGGGGACGCAAGAATCCTGCCCGGCTCCGGCCATAGTTCTCCTGTCATTAAGAACGACGCCGTTATCTACGGAACCGTGGTAGGAAATGTGGAGATCTCCGGTTTCTATGAATTGCCGCCGGGAGAAAAACTGGAAAACCACAGCAGAGAACCTTTGAAAATCTATGCCGATGAATATACCGGTCCGCTCATGGGGCTTCGTGAGCCGCAAAAGCCGAAAGGCTTTGTCATGCCGGAACAACAGAAAAAACGCTCCGACAGGGAGCGATAACCAAACAACGAAAGGATGATGCCTCTGAACAAAACGAAAGAGCTCGCACAAGTCGTAGACGAATCCATTTTGCCGTTGGAACATAGCGGCGGGGATGGCTGGACCATCCTGCATGGGGATACCCTGCAGATCATCCGGGCATTCAAGCCGCAGGTGTTCGACGCCCTCATCACCGATCCGCCCTATGCTTCGGGCGGCTGGAAACCCTCGGAGAAAAACCGCACCACCAACCAGAAGTACAGCAGCATGAACCCCAAGAACGCCCTGCCGGATTTCGACGGGGATAACCGGGACCAGAGAAGCTGGACGAGATGGATGGCGGAGTGGCTGTCCGACGCCCGGAAAGCCTGCAGGCCAGGAGCGCCTGTCTGCCTGTTCATCGACTGGCGGCAGTACCCCTCCATCACCGACGCTTTGCAATGGGCCGGGTGGATCTGGAGAGGATGCGTGGTATGGGATAAGATGACCAGCCGCCCGCAGAAAGGCCGATTCCGCCAGCAAAGCGAATATGTGGTGTGGGGCTCCAACGGCCCCATGCCGGTGAACCGCCCTGTGGGATGTTTGCCGGGGGTATTCCGCTACGCCAATCCGCAGAACCGCACCCATGTGACAGAGAAGCCCCTGCAGCTTATGCGGGACTTGGTGAAAATCTGCGTACCGGGCGGGCGCATCTTCGATCCCTTCTGCGGGGCTGGAACCACCGTCCTCGCCGCCAAGCTGGAGGGATATGAAGCCGTGGGCGTGGAAGTTACCGACGCCTACTACAAATTAGGCTCCGACCGGGTGCGCTTTGCCTTGGAAGCCCATACCGAAGCGGAAGAAACCGCCGAATCATCCTGTGGTTGTCCACGTGGATGACCAACAGAAAACCAAACGGCAGGCTGGACGTCCACATGGACAACCAGCCTGCCACCATTTTATCAATACCGATTAAGGAAAGGAAAATCATCATGGAAAAAGCATTCGCCTACATTTGCGCGGCTTCCGATGCCGCGCCCCGCCTATTAAAACGCTACTGCCGCAAGGTTTATGAGCTCGGATACGTCCCCATCTGCCCAAAGCTGAGTGAAGCGCAGTACCTCCAGCCGGACAACGCCGACGAAAAGAGGGATTTCCACAACATCGCCCGCCAGAAGCTGGGCCGGTGCCGTATGCTGGTGGTGTGCGGCAGCGAAATCAGCCACAGTATGTCCGCTGAGATTGGGGCTGCTGAAAAACGCAATCTTATCTGCACCACCCTTGACGGTCTTGCCAAGATCAAGGAAGCGGATGAGAATGGTGGCCTCTGATTCGAGGTCGTTTTTTCTTTGCCAGCCGGTGACTGGTTTTGCAAGCATAGCGTTTGGATATCCAAACGCATCTTGGGGAGAACCCCAAACCCCCGCAGAACCGCACCGGCTGATTTTGTTCAAGAAATGAGAGGTGAAAATACTGAGAGAAAAGCAATACGCCGCGTTCGCGGCAAACGCCAAAATGCTGGACACCCTGCGCCGGAACGAGGTAAACTACGTCCCCGGCGTTTTTGAAGTGGCAAAGGTCATCATTCTGAGCAAAGAGGATTTTGAAAAACTCTCGGAGGACGTTTCCCCGGAATACCCCTTCCTCAAGGATAACCGGGAAATCATGAGCGCCTCGCCGGGCGGGCTGTTCCGCTGCCTCATGGTGCGGGCCGAAGGGGAAAAAGAAAATATGCTGATTGCCCAAGGGAAGGATACCCTGTATCTTGGCTACGGCAGGGATTACCGCAACGTCGACCTGCAGGGAGTGCCGGTAGAACGCATCGCCTTGGAAGAACCGAAAGCCTATCAGGAGCACGCTGTTTTTTACCACAGGCCCAGCCATATCAACGACCTCAATGGGCAGAACCCACTGCGGCCTGTGCCGGAGCGGCAGACCAGTTTTCAGGTGGAACAGGTGGTCGTTCTATGCGATGAGCAGTTCCGGCAGTTTCAGGAAACCGGCCTCAAGGATGACCAGATTTTCCTGTTCGATTACAGCGACAAGATGTGGTTTGATCCGGGCAGCCTTTGCTGGCATTGCGTACTCGTTAAGGGTGAAACCGGTAAAGAGGGCATTCTTGTAGATGCGGAAGGGTATTCCTACGCCCGGTATGCGGCATTCGCATCGGATTGCGACAGGCTGCGCCTGCAGGATATTCCCGTCCATTACGAACACCCTGCCAGAGTGCCGGAGCAGAAGAAAACCCGGAAACGGAAAGAGCCGGAGCGTTAAAAGGAGCCTCGCTATGAGAAAACGAAACCACATCATTCCTCTCCATCTCAACAAAAAGGAACTGGCCCATCTGGAAGCGCAGGTGAAAACAAGCGGCCTGCCCCGTGAGGAATTCCTCCGCACCCTCATCATGGGTGCGGAACTGCGGGCAAGGCCCTGCGACCACCATACGGATCTGCTCCACAAGGTGGCTGGGTTGTGCAACAACGCAAACCAGCTTGCCAAGGTCGCTAATACCTATGGAGAGGCCAGCCAGCAGGATATCGAGGAAATGACGAAGCTGGCCCGGCAGGTTTGGGAAGAAGTAAAGGAGAACTGGTAGCCAACCTGCGGTTGGATGCAATTCGCGCACATAACCAAGACGTGAATCAGCCTAAGCTACCTGCGCCCAAGAAAGGAGAAAACCGCTATTGCCTACACCAGCATTATCCCCGTCCACCGCCTCGACAACGCCATCGACTATACCCTCGACGAGAAGAAATGCTCCCGCAGGGAAAACGAGGAATCGCTGGAAGGGGAAATCGATAAGGCCCTCAACAAAGACAAAACCGAGCAGGATCTGTTCGCATCCGCTCTCGGCTGCACCTGTGAAACGGCTTTTCAAGATATGTGCCGCGTCAAGGAAATGTGGCACAAGGAAGAAGGTGTGCAGGGCTTCCATCTGGTGCAGAGCTTTGCTGCCGGAGAGGTAACGCCGGAACTGGCCCACCAGATCGGGCTGGAATTTGCGGATCGGCTGCTCGGCGGGAACTTTCAGGCGGTGGTCAGCACCCATCTCAACACCAAATGCATTCACAACCACATTGTCTGGAATTCCGTGTCCATGAAAAGCGGCAGGAAATACCGCAGCAATGAAAGAACCTATGTCACACAGGTACGGCAGATTTCCGATGAACTGTGCAGAAAGCATGGCCTCTCCGTTATTCATACGGAGAAATCGGAACGGATTGCCCGTCCCTATGTCCAGTGGCTGGCCGAGCAGAATGGAGCGCCCACATGGAAAACGCCCATCCAGCAGGATCTCAATGCGGCGGTTGCAGCTTCCCTCACATGGAAGCAGTTCCTGCGGACGCTGGAGCAGCAGGGCTATGCCTTTCGGTTTGACCGCAAATACCCCACGCTGATCCTGCCGGGCAATGGGCGCACCGTGCGTTTTAAGACCTTGGGCAAGCAGTACACCCCGGAGGCCCTCCAGCGCCGCATCCTTTACCCCAAGCCACCCCGCCGGGCTGGGAAAGAACAGCCGCCAGCCAGCCGCTTCCTGCTCCTTCTTGGGGAAACGCAGCCCCGCAGGCTTTCCGGCCTGCGGGCTCTCTACTTTTCCTACCTCTACAAGATGGGGGCGCTGCCGAAAAAGCCCCGGTATCCAAGCTATGCTGTGCGGGAGGATATCCGCAAGCTGGACAAACGGATCGAGCAGGCAGAATTCATCTTTAAAAACCACATAGAGGACCGGGGCCAGCTTGCCGCCATTCGGCAGAAAGCGGAGGATGAAATCGCTGTCCTCATAAAGCAGCGCCAGAAGCTCTATCGCTATGAACCGGGCTCTCCGCAGATCGGCGTCCTCACAGAGCGGTTGAAAAAGCTTCGCCATACCGCCAAGCTGTGCCGGAACATCGAAATCCATTCGATAGAGATGGAGAAGCGGCTGCAGGCGGCACAGATGGAAGAACAACGGCGGCGGGAACAACGGGAAAAAGAAGAACAGCAAAAGGAAGCCCGAAATCAAGAAAAACAAAGGAGATGATTGTTTGAACCAACGGCCTACAAGAGAACAAGTGGAACGCCTCCGGCGGCAGTACCCTGCCGGAACCCGCATCACCCTGCATTCCATGGACGATCCGCAGGCCCCGCCGCCCGGCACCAAGGGCACCGTTGCCTATGTAGACGATATGGGCACGATCGGAATTGAGTGGGACAACGGCTCCGCCCTGTCCCTCATCCCCGGCGAGGATTCCTTTTCTAAAGAAGCCTCGCCGGAAAAAACAAAACACAAACGCTCCTGTGACTTGGAGCGATAAAAGGAAGGTGAATTGACTGAACTACGGAAGCGATCCAGCCGACCAGATCGTTCGATTTACCCTTGAGGGCACGGAAATGGCTCTCAAGCTGTCGGGCATGGCGGCAAAAAACTTTGCGCTGTTTGTCTATGCCGTACTGAAGGACCAGAAGAAAACCCACGGCAAGACAAGGCTTGTGCGGATGCTCAGGGAACAGCGCCCGTTCAAATTCTTTAACGTCCCCACGGAAAACATGAAGGAGTTCGCCACGGAAGCCAAAACCCACGGTCTTTTGTATGTTCCCATTCGGAACAAGCAAAAGGCGGACCGCATCGAAGTGGTGGTGTTCGCGGATGACGCCTCTAAGGTACAACGCATTTTTGACAACCTCGGCCTTGACGCGGTCAAAGCGCAGGCTGGCGAAGCCACCATCGCCAGCGTACAGGAGCAGGAAAAACAGGCTCCCGCAGCCCCGGCCCCCGACAAAACGGAAACCGTCAAAACCGAGCAGGGCGAAGTGGAATTTGAGGTGGGCGGTTTTGAGGACGATTTCAATATCGGCCCAACCCAGCAGGATACCGCCGAAAATTTTACTTCTGGCCGGGAGAAGGAATCAAATCCCCCGGCAGTGGAAAAGAGTCCGTCCGAGCCTTCCTCGCCCAGCAAAAGCTCTTCGCCCAACTCAATAAACCCTAAAGAGCCAGAACATAAGCCCTCGGTAAAAAAGGAACTACAGGAGATTAAGCAGGGGCAAGCGAAGAAAAAAGAGGAAAAGGCCAAACAGCAGGAGCGCCAGCATCCCACCCCCAGCCATTCCAAACAGAAGAAAAAGAAAAAACAGAAAGGAAGGTAATGCCCTATCGATTTATCCAGTTTAATCGGCAAAAAGCAGGAAGCCCAGCCTCAGCCGGAACAGCAGTACACCAAGGAAGAATACGCCGCCATGAAGCAGGCCGAACGGGAGGATACCTGGGCAAGAGTCAACGCACAGGCCGAGTCGGTGTTCAAGGATGACGAATCCATGAAAGGCTTTCTCAATTTCATGGCGAACTGCACGCCCCAGAGCACCCGGAATCTGCTCATTCTGTATGAGCAGAACACTGAAATCACCCATCCCCGCACCTTCGATAAATGGAAGGAAGCCGGACGCTCCATCCGTTCCGGCGAGAAAGGGTACACCTTCTTTGCCGATCAGGAATACACCAAAGAGGACGGTACCATAGCGAATGGTTATACCATCACAAAAGCCTACGACATTTCTCAGACCAGAGGCCCCCAGCCCCTGCCGCCCCAGCAGCATCTGCCGGAGGAAATCATCGCCACCATGGTAGAAAACAGCCCTGTTCCGCTTGCCATCTCCGATCAGCTTCCCCAAGGGGTGCAGGCGCAGTATGTGCCGAAACAGCGCACCATTTTTGTCCGAAACGGGATGGATGAAACCGCAACCATCTGCGCCATTGCCCGTGAGCAGGCCCACGCCAGCTTCGATATGGTGGGCAGCGGTTACTACCGGCAGGCGTATGCGGCCCAAGCCTACTGCGCGGCCTATGTGGCGGCGCAGAAATTCGGCTTGGATACCTCCGCCTTTCATTTCGACAAGGTGTGCCAAAGCTATGCGGAAAGGAGCGCGGACGATAAGCGCGGCTTTTTGGGCGACGTCAAACGGGCCGCCTATGCCATCAACCGGGACGTCCAAAGGAGCTTCCGGGATTTGGAGCAGACCATCCAGCCGGATGAGTTCTCCGTCGCAGCGCCCAAGCCCGCCAAGGCTGCCAAATCCAAGGCGGAGAAAGAGCCGGAACGATGAGGGCTGATCGTTTTCCGTTTGTTTTCTTTTGTGCGGTAGCTTTCCGCCAGCCGTTGTGGTATGGTGGTTGTGAAAAAAGAGAAAGGAAGGGATCGCCATGACAAAGCAGCGACTGGTGAAAATGACCTGCGGGGACCGGAACATACTCGTCAAGGCGCTTCGCAGCGCGCAGGAATCGGTTGAGCCTGAACTGTCCGGCAAACTGCAGCTATTTATTGATCGAATCCTCAGCATGCCAAAGCGCAGGCTGTACCTGAACGATGAGGAGTACCAGTACGCCACGCTGTGCTTAAACGGGATGCGGAACGACTATCTGGCGGCAGACCGAAGCTGCGGCGGGATCGACCGTCTGCTCTTAAAACTTGTCCGCGCCAGCTACAGAAGTATCGTCAGCAGATAAAGAACTGCTTTACCCCCGGAGCCTTTGGAAACGCTTTTCCATGGGCTCCGGGGGATTTTTTTGTTTTCACGGAAAGGAAGGATATTTTTTGATTCGATAACCACAAGAAAAAATCCATGGTGGGTGTGGCTTCTGCCGTTGCCCATCGTCTGGTGGCTGGCCCTATTGACAGCCGGAAGCTGGAGCGAAGGGATGAACCTCGTGGATCTGCTGGGGAAGCTCTCAGCCGCCATGAACAGCCCCTTTTCTGTTCATTGGACGGGATATTCCGCCCGGTGCCTGCTGTTTTTTACTCTTGCATATGGAATTGTTGTCCTTGTGATCGTTTCCAGCCGGAAGAACACCCGCAGGGGCGTGGAGCATGGCTCCGCCAAGTGGGGCGATGTATTCCAGATTGTAAAGAAATACCGGGATAAGAAGAACCCCAAGGAAAACCTCATCCTGACCCAGCATTTCCAGATGGGGATGGATGGCCATAAGCACAAGCGCAACACCAACGTGCTGGTCATCGGGGGCTCCGGCGCTGGCAAAAGCCGTTCCTACGCCATTCCCAACGCCCTCAACTGCGGGAACTGTTCGCTGGTCATCTGCGATCCAAAATCCGAAATCCTGCGGAAAACAGGCGGGGCATTGAAAGCCAATGGATACGAAGTGCGGGTATTTGACCTGTTAAACCCCGACGCCTCCTTCTGCTACAACCCCTTGGCCTATGTGCGGGACGATAAGGACGTGCTGCGCCTGATCGAAACTCTCATCCAATCCACCACCCCGCCCGGAGCACAGAGCGCCGATCCTTTCTGGCAGAAATCCGAAACCGCGCTTCTGCAGGCACTGGTTTTGTACCTCATGCACGAAGCGCCGCCGGAAGAACAGAACTTCGCTATGGTGATGGAAATGCTGGCTGCTGCCGAGGTGCGGGAGGAAGATGAGGAATACGAGTCGCCTCTGGACATCCTGTTCGCAAGGCTTGAAATGCGGAACCCGGAGAGCATCGCCGTGAAGCAATACCATGTCTTTAAGATGGGGGCGGGCAAAACACTCAAGAGTATCCTGATTAGTGTGGGCGTTCGGCTGTCGGCCTTCAACCTGCCGCAGATTGCAAGGCTGACCTATACCGACGATCTCCATCTGGAGGAAATGGGCGAGAAAAAGGTGGCCCTGTTCTGCTGTATTCCCGACAGCGATAAATCCCTCAATTACCTTGTAGGCATGATTTACGGACAGCTCATCCAAACCCTGTACTTTGTAGCAGACCGGAAATACAAGGGCAGGCTGCCGGTGCCGGTCCATCTGCTGATCGACGAGGCCCCCAACATCGCCCTGCCCACAGACAACTTTCTGCCGTGGCTTTCCACCATGCGAAGCCGCAACATCTTTTGCAGCTATATCGCGCAGAATATGGCGCAGATCAAGGCGCTGTTCAAGGAACAGTGGGAATCGCTGGTGGGGTTGTGCGACGAGTTTCTCTATCTCGGCGGCAATGAAAAGGAAACCCACAAATACGTTTCCGAGCTCATGGGCAAGGAAACATTGGATACGAACACCTATGGCCGCAGCCGTGGGCGAAGCGGCAGCTTCAGCGTGAACGACCAGCAGACGGGCCGGGAGCTTCTCACCCCCGACGAGGTGCGGATGCTGGACAACCGCAAAGCCATTCTTTTTGTCCGTGGGGAACGCCCCATGATGGATGACAAATACGACCTCATGCGCCACCCCAATATCCGGCTGACCGAAGATGGCGGCGCTGCGCCCTACGATTACACGCAGGCAAAGGACGCCGCAGACGATATCGATTTTTCCCCGGACCAGTACGACGATTTTGAACTGCTGGAGCCGGAGGATTTTCTAAACCCATAAAAATACACTTTGAACTGGAGGAATGCTTCTGAAGAAAACCCTGAATCGCTTTGTTTTGAAGAAAAATCCCAAAAAGAACGATAAGCCCGCAAATGCCCTGCCCCTTGGAAGAAAGGGGCGGCTCGGCTTTTCCGTCTACGCAGCCGCCGTGCTGTGCTTCTGCTGCTTTTCCATCCCGGCCTTCGCCGCCAGCGATCCGTTGGGCGTGGTGAACAACCTGTCCGATTTTATCTTTTCCCTGATCCGCGCCATCGGCCTCATCCTTTTGGGCTGGGGCGTGGTGCAGGTCGGCCTCTCCTTCCAGAGCCACGATCCCTCCCAGCGTTCGCAGGGTTTCCTCACCCTGGCGGGCGGCCTCGTGATTACCTTTGCCAAGGAAATCCTCGACCTTATCACCGCCTGATTTTCTGTATTCCAGTCAAGGGAAGCGCCCGGTGGCGGGCGCTTCCCTTTATTTTTTTTGCAAGGAGGTGACCAGCCGGAAACTGGATTGTTGATAACTTAAATTCGGCGCTGGAAACATGGAACGACAAGCTGGCTGAAATCTGGACGCTGCTTACCCAAGATCCCGCAACCTTCAAAGGCGGCGGGATCTGGCAGGTCATGCTGGACATCAACGGGGCCCTGAAAGCCATTGGGTACGGCCTGCTGGTTTTGTTTTTCGCGGTCGGCGTTGTCAAAACCTGTTCGAGCCTTGCCGATCTGAAGCGCCCGGAAGCGGCATTTAAAATGTTCATCCGTTTTGTACTGGCAAAGGCGGCGGTGGGATACGGCCTCGACCTCATGCTGGCCGTTTTCAAAATCATTCAGGGGATGGTTTCCACCATCATTACCCAATCCGGCCTGTCGGGAAGCAGCGGAACGACGCTTCCGCAGGAGATCATCGACAAAATCAACAACGTGGGCTTTTGGGACAGCATCCCTCTGTGGGCAGTCACCCTGCTGGGCGGCCTGTTCATTACGGTGCTGGCGTTCATCATGATTCTGACAGTGTATAGCCGCCTATTCAAATTATATATGTACACGGCTATCGCGCCCATCCCCATGTCCACGTTCGCCGGGGAACCCACCAGCAATGTGGGGAAAAACTTCCTGCGTTCCTATGCGGGAGTGTGCCTCGAAGGGGCCATCATTGCGCTGGCCTGTATCATCTTCTCGGTTATGGCGTCCAGCCCGCCTGCGGTTGATCCCAACGTTTCGGCAGTTACCGCCGTATGGAGCTACGTGGGCGAGCTCATCTTCAACCTTTTGGTTTTGGTAGGCGCTGTACGAATGAGCGACAGGATCGTCAAAGAATTATTGGGGCTGTAGGCCCAAAAGGAGTGAAGCGATATAGAAGTAAAAGTACCAAAAGAAATCCGGGACTATCAAGAATCTATTTTTTTCGGCCTCTCCACCCGGCAGTTTATCTGTTCCCTGCTGGCCGTAGGCGTGGCAGTCGGCATCTATTTCGGCCTGCGCCCGTTGGTCGGCAGCGAGGAAGTGGGCTGGATGTGCATCCTCGGAGCCGCGCCCTTTGCGGCCTGCGGCTTTTTCAAATACCACGGGATGACAGCAGAAAAGCTGGCTTGGGCGTGGTTCAAGTCGGAATTTTTGTACCCGAAGAAGCTGGTGTTTAAATCCGACAGCCTTTACTATGACGCCATGAAGGACGCCATCGCGGAGGGGGAAAAGCCTCCCCGCAAACGGAAAACCCGCAAGCCCCAGCCACCGGCTGGGAAAGAACAGTAACCTTTTCATTTTTCGCACTGAAAGGAAGGATGCCTATCATCAAAACGCTTCTCAAAGCAACGAAATTAGAAAAAGAAAAATTCAAAATTCCAAAGTCCGTACAGGACGCTATCCCCATCCAGCGCATCTGGCCGGATGGGATTTTTCAGGTAGGGAGCCGGTTTTCCAAAACCTTTTTCTTTACCGACATCAATTACAGCATCGCCAGCAAAGAAGATAAGACGGCGATGTTTATAGATTATTCGGAACTGCTGAACGCGCTGGACTCCGGCGCTTCCGCCAAGATCACCATCAACAACCGCCGCATTGACAAAGCAGAATTCGAGAAATCCCTGCTGCTGCCCATGAAAGAGGACGGGCTGGACCATTACCGGAAAGAGTACAACGAAATGCTGCTCTCCAAGGTAACCGGCACCAACAACAGCGTGGTGCAGGACCGGTACATCACCATCACGGTGGCAAAGAAAACCATCGACGAGGCCCGCACCTATTTTGCCCGTGTGGGCACCGACCTCATCACCCACCTTTCCCAGCTTTCCTCCATAGGCCGGGAACTGGACGCAGCCGCCCGCCTGCAGATCTTCCGGGATTTCTTCAAGGGTGGAGAGCCCGCCGCCTTTGCCTTCGACCTGAAGGAACACATGAAAAAGGGGCACAGCTTCAAGGATTGGCTCTGCCCCGACAGCATGGAATTCCAGAAGGACCACTTCCGCTTAAACGACCGATGGGGCCGCGTGCTCTACCTGCAGGGCTATGCCAGCTACATCAAGGATTCCATGATTGCCGAGCTCTGCGACATGGACCGCAGCCTCATGCTCTCCATTGATATTTTAACGGTGCCCACCGACGAAGCGGTGCGGGAAATCCAGAACAAGCTCTTAGGAGTGGAAACGAATGCGGCGAACTGGCAGAGAAAACAGAACGCCGCCAACAACTTCTCGGCTGTCCTGCCCTACGATATGGAGCAGCAGAGGAAAGAAACCAAGGAAATGCTGGACGATTTGACAAACAGGGATCAAAGGATGATGTTCGGCCTTGTGACCTTGGTGCATTTAGCCGATACCAAAGAGCAGTTGGACAGCGATACGGAAACCCTGCTCACTACGGCAAGAAAGCATCTGTGCCAGATGAGCGTCCTGCGCTGGCAGCAGAAGGACGGGCTGGACACGGCTTTGCCCTACGGCCTGCGGAGAATTCAGGCGTTGAGAACCCTCACCACCGAAAGCACTGCGGTGCTGATTCCCTTCCGGGCGCAGGAAATCCTCCAGAACGGCGGCATCTACTATGGGCAGAACGCTGTCAGTAAAAACATGATTGTGGCAGACCGGAGGAAGCTGCTCAACGGCAACAGCTTCCGCCTCGGCGTATCCGGCTCCGGCAAATCCTTCTCCGCCAAGGAAGAAATCGTCAGCATCGCCCTGTCCACCAACGACGATATCCTGATTTTAGATCCCGAATCCGAGTTCGGCTTTTTGGTGGAAGCCCTCGGCGGCGAGGTCATCCGGGTATCCGCCTCTTCGGATACCCATCTAAACGCCATGGACATGGACAAAGCCTATGGAGACGAGCGCAACCCGCTGATTGAAAAATCCGAATTCATCCTCTCCCTGTTCGAGCAGCTGGTGGGCGCGGGCAACGTGAGCGCCAAGGAGAAATCCATCCTTGACCGATGCACCTACGATGTGTACCGGGAATACGTTGCCAACAACTACGAGGGCGAACCGCCCACCCTGAAAGACCTGTACCACTCTCTGTTAAAACAGCCGGAGCCGGAAGCCAGAGGGCTGGCGCTTTCGTCGGAATTGTTCATCACCGGCAGCCTCAATACCTTTGCCCAGCGCACCAATGTGGATACCAAGGCCCGGATCATCGCCTATGACATCCGGGAGTTGGGCGAACAGCTTATGCCCATCGGGATGCTGGTTACCCTCGACGCCATCTTCAACCGTGTCATTCAGAACTGGAAGAAGGGCAAGACCACATGGGTATTTGCCGACGAGTTTTACCTGCTGTTCCGTTATGAGTACAGCGCCGACTTTTTCTACAAGCTGTGGAAGCGCATCCGCAAATACAACGGGCTGGTGACAGGGTTAACACAGAACGTGGAGGAGCTCCTCCGTTCCGACACCGCCCGCCTCATGCTGGCAAACTCGGAATTTTTAATCCTCTTGAACCAATCCGCCACCGACCGGGACGAACTGGCGGGGCTTCTGCACATTTCCGAAAACCAGCTCTCGTACATCACCAATGTGGCGGCTGGCTGCGGCCTGATTCGCTGCGCCGGGAATATTGTGCCCTTTGAAAACAGCTTCCCCCGCAGCACCCGTCTGTATCAGCTCATGACCACCAAGCCGGACGAGGCCCTGAGAGGGGTGTAACCATAGAGAAAGCCAATTCCTGCAGGGGGCCGCCTTCGGCTCTCTGCTTATTTTCTTTGCACAGGTCGTATAGAGAGGCGGAAAAAGCGCCTGCTGTTCTGAGCAAATATCTGTGTGTATTTTCCCCATTCCCACCACGCATAAATATCGCAATCTTGACGCAGATAGTCATAAACATACCGCATGATTGTTTTTGCGAATTTTCTCCCGTAAGCATAACTTAAATGATGTTGCAGCTTATATCGATATGGAACAGATAGAGATTTGTATGGTGCTTTTTTGGTTGCCTCCCATTTGGTATTAACCATGGGCGTTATCTTCTGATTGTGTGTTCCCATTTTTAGCTCAACTTTATAAATCATAAAATCATTCCTAAAAGGGTCGACAGCGTTCAAGCTGTATGGATGATACACTTTCAATATGCCATATTACAGCGAAAAAATCAACGGCGGATAGACTTCCAAAACACCATTTATATAGAACTTTGGCTGATGTTTAAGATTTTACTACTCTTATTTGCTCGAACTACTATTCTGATAGGGGGCCGCCTTGGACACTCTGCAATCTTTTTTACAGGAGGTATGCCATTGAAAGAAATTAAAACGAAGCCGGAGGGCGGCAAACCTAAACTGCTGGACAAAGCTGCCAAGGCCCCGAAAACAGCCATGAAGGATTTATGGCTGAAATCCAAGGATAAATCCATCTCGGAACTCAAGGAAACGCCCTTCGCCAGCCAGCGCGGGGAATCCTCTAACGCCCCTGCCAATACTGCCGGGGATCAGATGCTGTCCGGGATGGAAACCGCCGCCAAGAAAGGCGCGAACCTGACCTACCGGGGCGGGAAAAAGCTGGCGCAGGCCACGGCCCGGAAGGTGAAAGAAAAAAGAGAGATTTCCCGCACCCTGTCGGGGGCCAAAGATGCAGGCGGCAAGGCTGTCAAAAACACATCTTCAAAAATACGGACGAAGAACACAGTGGCCAAGACTATCAAAGGAAAGCCGCAAAAGGCGGTAAAGACAGCCAGCCGGTCTGTGAAAGGCGTAAAGCAGAGCGCCAAGAGGATCAAGACCGCACAGCGTTCGGCAAAAACAGCACAGCAGGCGGCGAAAGCGGCACAGAAAACAGCGCAGGCCACCGCAAAGGCGGCTAAGGCAGCCGCCCAAGCTGCCAAAGCTGCGGCGAAAGCAGCGGTAACCGGCATAAAGGTGGCGGTCAAGGCAACCGCAGCCGCCATCAAAGCAACCATCGCCGCAATTAAGGGATTGATAGCCCTGATTGCTGCCGGGGGCTGGGTAGCTGTGGTCATTATCCTGTTGATTTGTTTAATCGCCCTGATCGTCGGCTCCTGCTTCGGCCTGTTTTTCGGCTCCGACTCCACGGGGACCGGTACCAGTGTAACGCAGGCGGTGTCTACCCTCAACGGGGAATATCTGGCCCACATTCAGGAGATAGAGGACGCCACCCCCCATGACCGGATGGAAACCACCTCTAACGACGGGAAACTCTCCATCAATTGGGAGGACGTCCTCGCTGTATTTTCCGCCAAGGTTACTGGCGCGGAGGATGGGGCGCAGGTCGCTTCGCTGGATGACGCGCAGGTGGATGAACTGCGAAATATTATGTGGGAGATGAATGCGGTATCCTCCAGCACCCGCACCGAAAGCCATGAGGTAGAAGTTACCGAAGTAGACGAGGATGGGAACGAAACCACCCATACCGAAACGGTGACGGAAACCATTCTGGAAATCACCATCACGCACAAAACCCCGGATGAAATGGCCCGCCAGTACAACTTCAATTCCCGGCAGAACGAATACCTCGCCCTTATGTCGGAGCCGGAAAACCAAAGCCTGTGGGCGGAACTGCTGGGCGGTTACACAAGCGGCGGCGGGCAGATCGTGAACCCCGATGCCGATTGGATAGGGACGGGCATTTTCCAGTGGCCCCTTCCGCAGAGCTACACTATCACCTCATGGTTTGGATACCGGGAAGATCCTTTTACCGGGGAGATCGCCTACCATAGCGGAACCGACATCGCCGCGCCGGAAGGTACGCCCATCCTTGCCGCAGCAGACGGAACCGTCACCATAGCCAACGCCATCGACTCGTGGGGCGGCGGGTATGGGTACCACATCAAGGTAAACCACAACGATACCTTCGATACCCTGTACGCCCATTGTTCCTCCATCTGCGTAACGGTTGGGCAGGAAGTGAAGCAGGGCGAGGTGATCGGCTACGTCGGCACCACCGGAAATTCCACCGGTAACCACCTGCACTTCGAGGTCTGGCAAAATGGGGAACGCACCGACGCCCTCGGTTTCTTTAAGGTAAAGGAATAGCGCCTGCAAATCAAAGAAATGTCACACACGGAAGCAGCAGAGGGTTGTTATATATATGGAAAAACCAGCAGCCTGCAAAAAACAGGCTGCTGGCTTTATTTTGTTTCAAGGCTGTATCCGACATCACGGATACAGCGCAGACGGATACTGGAATCTTTTCCTAAATTCAACTTGCGCCGAATTGACTGCACATGATGGCTGACAAGCTTCCGAGCCTCGCCATAGTCTGGCTCCTTCCAGATTTTTTCGTAAATCTGGTCATGTGTCAGCACTTGGTTTATGTTCTGAAAAAGGTACAGGAGAATCTCATACTCGGTTTTCGTGAGAGGGATCTCCCGCCCTTTGCAGAATACCCGGCGCTGGTTTTCCCTGATTTCCAAAGCAGAGGTACTCTGTTGTGACCTAAACTCCATCAGCTCTATACGAGAAGCGGATTGGGCCAGCCCCTGAACTTTGAGAAACGCATCCTCATCTCCATCCTCAAAGATCAAAAGCATGATTTTCACTTGACCTCTTCGCCCTGCCTTTCAATAGAACGCCTTAGTTTTTCAAAGGCTTCTGGACTGATTCCATGCTCCATCCGGCAGGCGTCCGCTTCCGCAGTTTTAGGATCTACGCCTGCCGCGATGAGCCGTTCCATGAAAAAGCAGTGGCGTTCATATACTGCTGCGGCAACCTGTTCTCCTGAAGATGTCAGGGAAAGTATGCCGCTTGAATCTTTACGCAGATATTTTGCCTTGGTTAATTCTTTTACAGCGCGGCTTACAGAGGGTTTTGTTACTTCCAAATACTCCGCAACATCTACACAACGGACATCCCCTTGTTTTTGAAAAAGGATATATACAGCTTCCAGATAGTCCTCCATGGATGATGTTAGACGCAGTCGGCACACCTCCCTTATCTATTAAAAGTAAAAGAGATAATCTATGAAAAATTACTTTAATTTAATTGCTGCAACGTCAACATGATTTGGAATACTGTTGAATGTGTAGGACTCTATCACCTCATTATTGAACACCGCATATTCGTTTCTGTAGTTCAACGGAATCACAACGCTGCTTTCATTTGCGGAATTAAGGGCAGTGGTAAAGATATTCTGAACAGTATCCGGATCATCTGTCTTGTAAAGGCCGGCAATCAGTTCTTTCGCTTCCTCTTCGCTCATTGTGGCAAGTGCTTTGGCGATCTGAGGATCAGTCGAATAAATTCCACTGGCATCTGTATAATCAGTAGAAGGATACATATTGGCGACAAATGTGTACGGATCATAGGGGAACCAATAGCTCATATACGCGGTGATTTCGTAGTTCCCTTCTGTAAACACCTGTTGCATAAATGCCATCAGGTCAATAGGATTCGTCGTGATTTCAATGCCAAGCTTTTTCATCGAATCCTGGAAGAAAAGCACTACCTTGTCATACACACCCGTGGAGGGATAAGTAATCGTAAAGGAAAGCTTTTTACCATCCTTTTCTCGGATGCCATCGCCATCCGTATCAGTCCAGCCGGACTTGTCCATCAGTTCAATGGCCGCATCCATATCATAGCTCGGAGTTGTCACATCTACCTCGCAATAGGGCATATCCGCAGGCATAACTGAATCTGCTTCCGTTCTCAAGCCCGAATAAATATTTTGAGCGATAGACTCTTTATCAATAGCCATCTGGATCGCTTTTCTGATATTGATATCATCCAATGGAGCCACTTCGTCGTTAAGCGCAATAAACTCTGTGACAAAATCAAAATCGGAAATTACGCCCGTAATGCCTTCCGTGCTGGACAGTTCCTGATAGGAAGCAGCATCCAATGTGTCAGAACCGATAATGAAGTCCACTTCTCCAGCCCTCATTGCAGCGACCTTGGATTCCGGAATAACTTTTACTGTGAAGGAATCTACATCCGGTTCTTCGCCCCAATAATTGGGATTGCGTACAAAAGTGTATTCCGTTGCAGTATCATTCACGCTCTCAAACATATAGGGACCTGTACCCGGCGTATGATTCATCAGATATTCTGAGTTCAAAGAACCGTCCTCATTGAAGGCGGATGCTGAAAGAATCCCTCTCGGCATTACCATGGACAAATCGTTGAGAACATTGTAATAAGGACGAGTCAAATGAAAGGAAACCGTGTATTCATCATCTACTGTGATCTCGGATGTCAACATATCAAGCTGCCCGTAATTGGAACTGGTTCCTATGACAGACTTCATATTGTCGAAATAGAGTTTCACAGCCTCCGCATTGAAGGGTGTTCCATCATTGAACTTTACATCTTCACGCAGATGGAAAGTATAGGTGAGTCCATCATCGGAATTTGTCCAGTCTGTAGCAAGGCAGGGCTGGTACTCTCCGTCCTGATATTTGACCAAAGGCTCATAAAAGTTGTTCATATAATATGTAGCCTCATAGGACTGTACCGCAGGGGCAAAGCCCATCGAAAAGTTTGCGCTTTGCGCAATAGAGATCGTTTGAGATGCGTTCTTGTCTGTTTGGCCATTACTGGAGGATGAGGGATCTGTATTGCTGCAACCAGCAAGAAGCGTCAACCCCATTACACAAGCCAAAAGAAGGGATAAAAGTTTTTTCATGTTTGTGCTCCTTTACATGTTTTTTATTGCAAAGCCTGCCTTTTTGAAAGGGCGGCCTTTACAAGCTCATTAGAATATGGTTCATGAAAATCCGAAAAGCTTTGCGGTTTGTAAACTGTCTCGATTATTTTCCCGAAACGCATCACATGAATGGTATCTGCCATATACATCGCAATGTCTAAATCGTGGGTAATAATCAAATAACTCAATCTCAACTCGTCCCGCAAATTCCGTAACAGATGCAAAATTTGCTTTCTTAATGTAACATCAAGCCCACTAAAAGATTCATCGAAAATAATGTGCTGTGGTTCTGTTGCCAAAGCACGCGCTACACAGAGCCTCTTTTGCTGACCACCAGAAAGTTCATCAGGGCGACGATTCAATATATCTCCCCCTAAATTAACCATGTCCAGCAATTCTTCGACTCTCTTTTTTCTGTCCTCTTTTCCCATATCCAATAAAAGATGGAGAGGTTCATCCAAAATTTGTAATACGTTTTGGTGAGGATCAAGAGAACTGGCTGCATCCTGCATGACAAGCTGCACTTTGCCTCGCATCTTTTGAAGCGTTTTTCTTTTGACGCCTGTCACTGTTAAATTATCTAAAGTAACTTTTCCGGCATCGGGGAGCTCGATATAGGACAAAATTCTGGCAAGTGTGCTTTTTCCACTTCCGCTTTCGCCTACGATGGCCGTGATACTGTTGTCGGCAAGCTCGATAGATACGCCTGACAGGGCTTCCAACAGGTCTTTTTTTCTACCCGGTATTTGATATTTCTTTATAATTCCTTCTGCCTTTAGCATAGCGCCTCCTGAAACAGTATACTTGCTTCCATCAATTGTTTTGTGTAATCATGCCGTGGTGTGGAGAGCACCTCATGGGTTCTACCCTGTTCAATGATTTCTCCCGATTTCATCACCGCAACACGGTCGCACAGTCTCGCTACTACACCAAAATCATGTGTGATAACCAGCATCGATACCCCTGATGTTTTTATTTTTTCCAGTTCATTTAAAATCAAATATTCACTGGCCGCATCTACGGCAGTGGTAATTTCGTCTGCAATAATCAGTTTCGAAGCCTGCTGCATAGTGAGAGCAATCATCACTCTCTGCAGCATGCCGCCCGAAAGCTCATCCGGATAACTGTTAAAAATTTTTTCCGCATCCGGCAAGTTCACACTGGCCAACGTATTCGTAAGTTCTCTACAAAAGTTGTGCCGTTCTTCTCTGGTATTGAATCGAAACCCCATTTCAAGTTGTTTTCCCAGCTTCACCATGGGAGCAAATGCAGTCATGGGATTCTGCGGTATCATACTGATCTGTTTTCCTCGATAGTCAGCCAGTTCTTTTGCATTCATGGAAAAGACATCTCTGCCATTCCAGCGAATTTCCCCTCTGATTTGAAAAGCACGAGAATTTAACAGCCGCATAATACACTTGCTGGTCATGCTTTTCCCGCTTCCGCTTTCTCCGATCAGCCCGAAGGTTTCTCCCTCGCCTACGGAAAAGCTGATGGAGTGAAGCAATTCCTCTTTTGTCAGTTTTGAGCGAACTGTTAAACAGTTGATATCAAGCATTTCTAACCCTCCCGTGGTGCGTAAATATCCCGCAAAGCCTCACCGAACAAATTAAATCCACCGGCTGTAAACAGGATACAAAGCCCCGGATAGACCAGAAGCTGCGGCTGACTGAAAATCAGTTGTTTGGCATTCACGAACATGGCGCCCCACTCTGCTGTTCCCGCCTCCAAGCCCAGCCCCAGAAAGGCGTAACTGGAAATCATAATGATAATGGAGGACAGTCCTGTACTGAATATCACCAAAAGATGTGGAAGGACATTTGGAATAATATGCCGGAATATAATCCGCAGTTCTGAACAGCCTGACATCCGGCAGGTGATAACATAAGGTTTTTGTTTTTCTCTGAGAACGTAGGTACGAACCACTCGTGCATTCCATACCCACATGGCAATTACAATGGATAGAATGATACTGAACACTTTTGATTCAAATAATCCCACCAGAGTAATGGCCACAAGAAAGGGTGGAAATGCCATAAAGATGTTAGAAACAACATCAAAAATCCGGTCAAGTACACCGCCCAGATAAGCGCAGACAGTAGCTACGACCGTACTGACAAGTGCCAAAATGATAAGCGAGGGCAGAGCGATAGACATAGATGACCGCGCGCCATAGAGCAATCGTGAAAATACGCAGCGCCCCATTTCATCTGTTCCAAGAGGATATTCTGAATCAGGTGCAGACAAAGCATGCGCGACGTTTAGCTCTGATGGATCATGCGGTGCTATAAAGGGCGCAAATGCCACAACAAAAAATACAATTAACATCATGGCCAACCCAAGCAGTGCCTGCGGTTTATGTAAAATTTTACGAATCATAAACCTTCTCCTTTGCTTTTCCGTGTGGGTTTAAAGCGATATTGACCAGATCCGCTATAAAATTAACCAGAACAAAAATGGCGGCTGTTAACAAAACACATGCGTTGATTGTAATAGTGTCCCGTGCATTTAACGCTGTTACCAACATAGAACCTATTCCCGGAATAGAAAAAACTGATTCCACCATTGCGCTGCCTGCTATCATAAACCCAAAACTTTGGGCGAGCATTGTTACCAAAGGGGGCAGTGCAAACCGGCTTACCATAAAAGCGATTCTGCGTTCCGAAACCCCACGTGAACGGGCATATAAAACGAAATCCTGACTATATCCCTCCAAAAGTGAAGAACGAAACACACGAATATTACCTGCCGCAACCGGGATTGCCAGAGCCAAAGCCGGAAGAATAAAATCTTTCATGCTGTCTGCCCCCATAATGCTGAAGATCGGAATCTGAACAGAAAAGGCCAGCAGGAGCATAAAACCAATCCAGTAATTGGGCAGAGACATGGAAACGATCCCAAACAAGTAAACTGTTTTATCGAATAATCCACCTTTTTTACTGGCAGATAGCACACCCAGAGGAATACTAAATATGGCTGCAAACAACAACGCCAATGATGCCATTGTGATGGTTGGCCCTAATGAGGCTGTCAGTTCTTCGATGATAGGGCGGCCTGTATTGTAGGAATTTCCAAAATCTCCATGTAACGCGTTCCACAGCCAAGAACCATATTGCTGGATCAGAGGTTTGTCAAGGCCCAATTCTTCCCGTACTAATTCAACCTGTTCTGGAGTGGGTCTTGAATACCGGCGCACAGCCAAAGCCTCAGCCGCATCTACAGGGGATAAATTTGTGTAGATGAAAGTCAAAATCGTGATGCCAAACAGCACAAGGAGAAATAAAGATAAGCGCGTCAATATTTTTTTGCTCATACTCCAACTCCCAAGGCTCCTTCTCCAGCAATACTCCAGCTTTCGGCTTTCTTCCTGCTTTGGACAAAATCCGCATAGATTCCATCCTGCTTTATCAAATCCTCATGTCTGCCGCGCTGTATGATACGGCCAGCCTCCAGAACAAGAATCTGATCCGCATGTTGAACGGTTTTGAGCCTGTGGGCAATCATAATAATCGTTTTATTATGCGTCAACGCTTCAATCGCTTCTTGAAGTTCAGCTTCATTTTCCGGGTCAACGTTGGCGGTAGCCTCATCCAAAATGATGATCGGGGAATCTTTCAACATGGCGCGTGCGATGGATAGGCGTTGACGCTCTCCACCGGAAATAGTAGCTCCACCTTCTCCGATCACCGTGTCGTAACCATCCGGAAGGGCAGAAATAAAGTCATGGCACCGGGCTGCCTTGGCAACCGCCACAACCTCTTCGTGAGTGGCACCGGGTTTTCCAAATTTAATATTGTTTTCAATCGTATCATTAAAGAGGTAGACCGTTTGAAATACCATACTAAAGTTTGCCATCAAGCTGTCCAACTGGTATTCCCTGATATCTGTCCCGCCCAATTTAACTGTTCCACTGTCCACATCCCAGAAACGAGCCATTAAACTGGTAAGAGTTGTTTTTCCTGATCCGGAGGGGCCAACGATTGCAGTGGTAGTCCCTTCCGGTATGGAAAAGCTGACATCATGGATAATTTCCCGTTCTCCATAAGAAAAACTGACATGTTCAAATGTAATATCCCTATTTTTCGTTTCTTGTTTTGTACCTTGTTCATCCATGCGGGGAGCATGATCAATCTGTTCCACTCTGTCAATGGAAGCGTCAATCATCGGAAGCATAAAGAACATTTCTCCGGCTGACTCAAGCTCGCTGTAAACAAGAAAAGCGGAAATCGCCATCATCAAGCAGGTAAATAAAGTCATAGCTCCACTTAAATATAGCCAGATAGAAAGAAGCACAGCCGCTACCGCAGCAATTCGCAACACAATTTGCTCCAGAACATTGTATGGGATACGCTTGCGCTCCAGCTTAAAGTTTTGATACTCCGTTTCCTCTATGGTTTTATTTAATGTTTGATTCGCCGCCTTATCGCCATGAAACGCACGAACAACGCTCATTCCCTGAATATATTCAAGAACGGAATCTACCAATTTGGTTTGTGCCTGCAAACGTCCGGGAGAAAGCTGACGGGATTTTTTCAGCAATTGTGAATTAACAAATAAAAACAACAGTACTCCTAATAAGAAAATCAACCCTATACGCCAATCAAAAAACAGAATCGCAATAGAAAATACAACAGTACGGATGATCCCCACCATCGTTCGGGCAATGACGGCAAACGACATACTCTCCAAATCTTCCATTGTAGAAGTTGCTGCAGCCGTAAGGCTTCCCAAGCTTTGACTATTGAAATAGCCCATCGGCATGTACTTCATACGTTCACCGATCCTGATTCTTTTTTCCTCACACATATGGTAATTGGCCTGTCCTTCACTGTTGTGGGCCAGATACCAGAAAACCGCAGCGCCTGTTACACTGACCAGCATGACGCCCAGTGCGGCCAATGCTGTTTCGCCTGTAACATTTTGTTCTACCAAGGCTCGCAGCACAACCAGCAAAGCAATAAACTGGATAGCTTCAAAAATACTGCGAAGCAGTTCATAACCCATTCCCTTATACCACGTCTTTTTCTGTTTTCCAGCAAAAGCAAAAAAACGTTTATATGCGTTAAACATTCTCAGCGCCTCCTTTCATACCGGCAGAGTCTTTTGCCTGTATATGCGCTTTCCACATATCTGTATAAAGCGGACAATTTTTCAGAAGTTCTTCATGAGTTCCAGTTGCGGCGATTTTTCCGTTTTCTACTACTGCAATCTGCTCAGACTGGATAATAGTCGATAACCTATGTGCAATAACAATCAAGGTCTTTCCTTTAGTAAGCCGGTTCACCGCATCCTGTATAACCGCTTCATTTTCCGGGTCAGTATAGGAAGTCGCTTCGTCGAGGATAACGACGGGTGCGTTTTTCATCATAGCTCTGGCAATGGCAATCCTCTGGCGTTCTCCACCGGACAAATGGCTTCCGGCTCCTCCCACAAGGGTTTCGTAACCGTGTTCGAGGCCCATAATAAACTCATGACAGCCTGCAGCTTTGGCGATTTCCTCCACTTCTTGGTCTGATGCGTTGGGATTACCCATACGAATGTTTTCTCGTACAGACACATTAAATAGAAAATTGTCTTGGGATACATATCCAATTAAATCCATTACTTGATCTGCGGGAATTTTTTTAATGTCAACCCCACCAATCGTAATTGTTCCTTCATCAATATCCCAATAAGAAGCAATCAATTTTGCGATGGTAGATTTACCGGAACCAGAAGGACCAACCAAAGCGGTTGTAGTTCCCTGTTTAATTTTTAAGTTTATACCCTTTAAGACTTGAGTATCCTTATATGCGAATTTCACATCGGTTAAAGTAATATCCAATCCGTTTAAGTTTTTATGTTGGAGTGGACGATCTAAATCCGGTTCTGATAAAATAGAACTGATTTCTCCAACGATGGTACTGATTTTGGAAAAGTCATCGGTTAAAAAGATTGCAGATACCAACGGGCCTACAATACCCAGCGATAAAATCATAATAGTGATGAAGGCAGCTGTGGTAAGGCTTCCGTTCATATAGAAAATACATCCAATGGGGAGTACCCCAATCAAAACAGCTGGCCAGATGGTCATCATAAGGGCTGAATACCCTTGTGTAGATTTCATCCAGTCAAGAATCAATTCTGCATTTTTATGAACAGCCTGCGTAAATTTCCCATAGGACACCGCGCTCTGGTTAAACGCTTTAATGACTTCAATCCCGTTGATGTATTCTACTGTGGTAGCACTCATGTGTTTACCTGCTTGTACGACTGCCCCGTATTTTTTAGGATATTCTTTCATTTGTGCCATATAGCACAGGATACCAATCGGAATAGTAATCAGAGAAACGAGAGCCATGCGCCAGTCTAAAACAAACAAGTAGATAATGACTGCGACAGGAACCAAAAGGTTAGAAGTCATTTCGGGAATGATATGCGCCAATGGAACCTCCATCTGTTCTACTCGCTCTACCATAGAACTTTTCAGTTTTCCCGATGGCGTATCGGTTAGATACCCCATAGAAACCTTTGTCAACTTCGAGGCAATCCTTCGCCGTATTTCAGATAAAACTGCAAACGTTGCTTCGTGCGAAGCTTTTGTCGAAAACCCATGAAATACAGACTTCATGATGAAAGCGACCAAAGCAACAGAACACCACAATAGGTATATAGAAAAATCCTGTTCTCCTACAATAAGCAAATTAATCATCTTTGCGACTGCAAAGTATGGTACAATACCACTGGCCACCCCCAACACAGATAAAACCACGGAGCAAAGGAATCCACCCTTATGCGGACGGATGAAATCCATGATCCCAATAGATGAAGTTTGCTTCATAAAAAATCCTCCTTTCGTTAGCTGTAGCTAACCATTGCATCTAAAAAAGCCGATAACCTGTAAGATTCCTGTCTTACAAATTATCGGCTCTGCGTCTTAGCGTCTGGCTCTAACGATACTATTTTATTTTCTTGAACATCTATGATATGTTCATGTCCACACTTAGGGCAAAACAACGGAAAACGCTTTAATACTGTATCTCTGTTTACCTTCGTTCTCGTTTTATTGCCGCAGACAGGACAATGAACCCAGCCGGATGAATCAATCCACCCACTCAAAAGCATCACCCCGCATTTTCTTCAAAAATCGTCTTCCATCCGGCATTATAAAACCTTCTCATTCTTTGGATATGCTCGACAGCCTGATCTTGGGGCATATCATGAATAACCACTTCAAATAGTCCGGCATAAAAAGCACTGGACAGAAGGTGCGCCAGTTCCGGCGTAAGCCGTCCGGAGGAAAGCGCGTCATTTCCTGTCTGTTCAATAAACTGCATGGTACAGGAAATATCCAATTCAATAATCCGATGGATAAATTCCTGATATGTGCTATTCTCTCCACTGGTAAGAATCAGCTTAAACTCGTCGAAATGATCGTAGATATATGCAATTACCTTAGAAAAGCCGTCGTTTCCAAAGGTCATAACCTTTTCTTTCTGCTCATCTGATGAAAGTATTTTAAAGCGATGGAGTTCCCCTTCGAGTAAATTACAAAATTCATCAGCCGTTGGCCCTACTAAAGCGCAATACAGACTTTTCTTATCAGGATATCGGATATAGATAGCGCCTTTGCTGGAGCCTGCTTTTTCCGCAATCACCTGCAGCGAAGCGTTCTCATATCCACTCTTTAAGAACTCTTTTTTAGCTGATTCAAGCAATTTTTCAGTAACGCCCTCCACACGTTTTGCCATTCCATCAACTCCAAACTCGAATTTATAGGTTGATTTTGTAAACAGATTAAAACCTTCGGTTTCAATCCAACGGTTTTAATATACTGCTTTTTTTGAAAACTGTCAAGTTAATTGTCTCACAAAGTTAGTTTCTTCTAACCTCGAAAAATAATGCAATTTGCACATATAGAAAGAGCCGAATAAAATTAGTTTACTCGGCTCTTTACAGCATAACAGATTCTATTTTTTCTATTTTGCAAACTCCTGCATAATCAAGTTGAGAATTTCCTGCTGACCCGTAGATAATCCCCCGGCCTTCGGCTTAGTGCTTTGTTTCAATTCTTTTACCAGCCGACGAACCAAATCGCGCTGCTCATCCGTCATATCCGTTAAAAGCACCTGATCCTTTTTATCAAACCCAACCAAGTAGTCTAACGAAACATCGTAAATCCTTGCCATAGTGGTGAGGACATCCAGCGTGGGGATTTTGATATTGTTTTCATAGTTGCTGATTACCGATCCGGCCCGGCCTACCCGACGCCCAAGTTCCTCCTGAGAAATACCATGCTTTTCCCGCAGCATCCGCAAATGATTTCCAAAATCAAACATCCCTATCACCTCGCTCTGTCCTGTGATTTCGTGTATAGCTATATTTTACTCCGTTGACCTTCGCGTCTGGCTAAGTGTATAATAAAAGTATTTAGCGAATCGCTAAGATTATGAGCGAATATTTTTCCGATTTGCGATGAAAAGGGAGCCGAGAAGCCCATAAGAAAGGTTTTTTGGCATAAAACCGCCCGAAAGAAATAGGGCGGGCTGTTCGTAAAGAGGGAGTGGAGTAACTGTGGTGAGAGGACTCACACCCCTTTATTTTCCCTGTAATGGCAACACAGAAAAAGGCGCTTTCCCAACCTTTTATGATGAAATCACCCTGCCGAATGTTGTAAAATATACTTGTTATCAAGCTGACGATTTCAAAAGGTCAGATCGGGCTACATTCCCCATTATTGTGGCAGCGTATGCCCAAAACCCTTTATACAAGAGAAATCCATATCCAGAATTCATGCACTGAAAGGAGTATCCAAATGCCAAAAGTAATGATCATTGAATGCAGTGATGAAGAAGCCGACCGTTTGGTTGAGCAGATCAAGAGCATTATTGCCGAACCCCAATACCAGCCATTTCGAGGGCCGGGAAAGGTTTATGAATTCGGCTCATTGCGGATTGACCAGCCCAAGCGGGAAGTAACCCTCCATGGTAATGCTGTAAAACTAAGCCATCGGGAATTCGAAATTCTCGGCTTATTTGCTTCCCATCCGAATCAGGCCCTTTCTGCGTCTTTTCTCCACAATGCCGTCTGGCTTCATCCAGATTCGGAGCATGGAGAGGAAGAAGCTGCCGCCTATGTGCGAAGCCTGCAGGAAAAACTCGGCCTGAATAAATCGAACCCCACCTGCCGGATCGTTGAAGGTACCTGTGCAGAGAAAAAAGGCTGTTGTTTTACCTTTTTGGTTGATTAAATAAATATTCTTGTTCTTTTGTCATGTAATGTAGATAAAAGCACTACGAAATATGCAAATGAAAGGAGAATCGAATCAGAAAAGTAGTTTTTCTCTTTTATACTGTCCCCATCTAAATTTATATGGGGAAATATGGAAATAAAACAACGTCCGCTTTCCCCATGCAGAGGGGATGGCGACAATGCGGCGAAAACCACCGCACACAGAAAGGGCTGCAGCTTCATACGAAGCTGCAGCCCTTTTTCGTTCGACATTATCTCATTTTAATTTACCATTAAATGCCAATTTCGAGGAAACAGCCTCGCTATGCGCATTCGCCTGCGGGCGGGTGCGCTTTTTTCATGTTTTTAGAAAGAGGTCATGGCTAAGAACTCATAGCGGCAGGCCGCCGCCCCGACAATCTGAATTTTTCAAAATTTCAGATTGATCGGAGGAAACAGCCATGGCTTACAACAAAGCCAGAGCCGAAAAACAGTGGCTCAAATGGAAAGAAGCAGAAGAAAGAAAACTCAGAGAACTCGGCGTGGATGAGGACACCATCCAACGCCTGCATACATACGATTGGGCGCAGTTCAATAAGGAACGGCAGTACCTGCAGCGACAGGTAGAATGGTCACATTATGTGGACTGGGTTTCAGCACAGGATCTGGAACTGCCCGTCGAGGATACCGAAGCCCTGCTGGACAGCATCGAGGATATGGAGCTTTTTTCTTTGCTACACAATATGGACAAGCTCACCCTCGAAATCCTCTTCATGAAGATGGACGGATACGGCAGCAAGGAAATCTCAGAGAAAACCGGCCTGTCAGTAAACGCCATTGATCTGCGGATTTTCAAACTCAAGAAAAAATTAAAAAATTTTTTATAAGCGGAAAGATTCCGGCCTTTTTCCTGGGCTATAGGGCGAACGGGGAAAAAGAAACGTTCGCCTTGCAGCTTGAAAAGTAAATACCAGCCATGCGGGTACGTTCCCGCCTGAGCGAGCGACTAAAAGTTTGTTATGCACAAACTTCGGAAAAAGCGCCATGACGAGCCGCACGCAAGCTGCCTCCCTTTTCAGGGATGGCGGCTTGTGTTGTTGGCTTTGAGCGATGCATTTTGACCGGAAAGAGGGGGTAGTTTCCCTTTTCGCCACGACCTTGGGCGGGGTATTATGATACGCGCTATCGTTTTGCCCACACGTCAGATGGGCTGGCCGACCTTGGGTTGTAATCAGCAAGACCTTCGGGGAGCCAGTGAACGGCTTGTCAACTGCAAGCCTGCCCGCATGGTTCCCAAGGTTGCCGGGGGGCGAGCAGCAAATACGGCACATCAAATTCAACCCTTTTATTTTTATTCAGATTGCCGTTGACGGCGAATCCGTGCGGCGCAGGTTTTCTGCGCCGCATCAGTTTGCCGCCAACGCACAAGAGCAAATTGCTCTAAGGAGAATGTGCCGAAATGAACAATAGCCTGAAAGAGCAGGCCCATGGGGAAATCGAACGGATCTTCCGAATCCTTCTCCCTCAAAACGGACTGGCAGTTCGGGAAGAACAGATCACCCTATGCCACGCCATGCTGGACACCCTGCTCAAAAACAATATCGCTTTATGCGACGCGGGAGTCGGGATTGGCAAGACCTACGCCTACCTGACCGCCTGCATTTTACTGAAGAAGTTTGCCCCGCACGGGCCTGCCGGTTCCCAGCCAGTAGTGGTCTCCACCTCCAGCGTTGCCCTGCAGGACGCCATCATCGGGGAGTACATCCCATTTTTGTCCCGGATTTTTCTGGAGAACCGCATTATTCAAAAACCCATCCGGGCGATGGTGCGAAAAGGCAAGGAACGCTTTGTCTGCGATGTCCGTCTTTCTCATCGGTTGGAAGCCGTGAAACATAAGAAAAAGAATGCGGAGCAGATGAAAGCCCTGCTCTCCCTTCGCACCTATTATGATTTAGACGCCGTAACCGGCCTCAGTGGATTTGACAGGCGGCAGGTATGCGTCCCCAAGGTTTGTGAGAAAAGCTGTTCGCTGCGAAATGCCTGCCGGTACCATCAATACCTGAAGGAAGCCCGAAGCGCGGAGATTTTCGTCCAGATCTGCAACCACAACTATCTGCTGGCCGACGCTGCCCACCGTTTGCAGGAAATGCGGCCCCTTCTCAATGATTACCGGGCTTTGGTGATCGACGAGGCCCACAAGCTGCCGGACGCAGCACGCCAGATGTACGGGCAGAGTTTGTCTGCGGAGGATTTCCGTGAACTCTGCGACCTGCTGGCAAAAGAAAAATATATCCTTGCTTCCCAGCGTCTGCGGGAAAAGTTCCGCGCTCTCATGGGGGCCATGTGCCGGGGCGAACTGCTGGAAGAAGCCCAGCGCACCGCCTTTATTTTAACGCCGGATCGGGAAGCGGCCCTTCGAGATTGTCTTTCCCTCCTTCGGCAGCTTCAAAAACAGCTTGCCCCGCACCTCCCACGGTGGCTTCTTTACCGGCTGGGAACAACAGAGCAGGCCCTCGGCCTGTTTTTTACCGGGGACCGAAAATACATCCTCTACATCCAGTACGACAGGGACGGAAGCCCCAGCCTCTGCGCCGCCAGCCGGGAACTGCCGGAGCAGCTGCGCCGGGCGCTGTGGCTGAAGGACGTCCCCGCCATCCTGACCTCCGGCACCCTCATGGCTGGCGGCAGCTTTGAACGCACAAAAAAGGTCATGGGGCTGTCCTTAAATCAGCGGCTGGAGGATTTTATTGCGGTTTCGCCCTTCAATTATGAGGAAAACTGCCTTCTTTACATCCCAAATGATCTTCCCAAAACACAGATGGGCAGTGAACAGGAAGCTAAGTGTCTGGCAGAGCAGATCTGCCGTTTAGTGGAAGCCACGCATGGCCACACTCTGGTGCTTTTTACTTCCTATTCCCTCATGGGCGCTGTTTACAATCAGGTAAAAGACCGGCTGTCTTTTCCCTTGATGGAAGTATGGCGGCACTCGCAGGACGTCATCCACCAGTTCAAACAGGCCAGCAACGCTGTGCTGTTCGCGGCGGGCTCTTGTTGGGAAGGTGTGGACTTTCCCGGCGATATGGTGTCGTCGCTCATACTTGTGCGGCTGCCGTTCCCTGTTCCCGATCCATTGAGCGAAGCGGAACGGGAGCAGTACCCAACGCTGCAGGATTATATCAAAACCGTAGTAATCCCCGATATGCAGGTAAAGCTGCGGCAGGGCTTCGGGCGGGCCATCCGCACCGAAACCGACACCTGCGTGGTGAGCATTTTGGACTATCGGGCAGCCCCCGGAGAACGGTATCACAAGGCTGTGCTGGAAACCCTGCCGAACCTTCGGCTCACCAGAAAAATCGAAGATGTCGAGGAATTCATCCGGGCAAAGAAAGGCCCGGATTATTTTATGCCATAAAGGAGATTGACATAGATGAACAGAAAAACAGAAACGGCGGAATTTCCCTACGCAGACCGCCCCATGTGGTTATACAGCCGCAGCAGCGATAAAAGGATGTTCGTCCTGATTCAGCAGATGCGGAATCTCTTAGAGGAAGCCAATCATCGGGAATATACCGTTGTAGGTACTTCTCAGGATATGGGTACCGGCAGAAGCATGGCCCGCATGGGCCTGAAGCAGATGATGCGGAGTGTGCAGGGCGGCTTCGTCCGCGCTGTGCTTGTGCGGGATTTATCCCGCCTGAGCCACGATCCCGCCATCCTGATTCAAATACTGGAATTTTTGCAGGATCACGACGCGGTACTGATCACCACCGAGAGCGACCTGCGGTATGAGCTTTACGTCAAGGGGCTGGAAAACCGCTTTTTCCAGAGGGCGGCCCAAAAGGGCCTCCATTTGCCATGGTAAAGGGGGCTGAATTTATGCGTGTTACTTACAATCCAGAAGCGCCATCCCCTCTCATAGTCAATGAAATCAAATATTATATGGCGCTTTCGGCCTTGAAAAAGATGCTGGCCGATGGCATCATAACCTCTGAAAATTACAAGAAAGCGACTGTTGCTATTGCCGAAAGATACCGGGTTTTGCGATACGATATTTAGTGGTTATCGTGATAGCTTTGTACCAGCCGTTGTGGTAATGTTGTTGCTGCGGGGTGGTCACAATAGATGCCGCCCAAGAAAGCGCAGAAAGGGCGGTGCGGAGAATGCCACAGGTGCAGATCATAGAACCTACGATAAGACCACAGAAACAGAAAATCCGGGTTTGTGCCTATGCCCGTGTGAGCAGCAACTCCGATGATCAATTGAACTCCTTTTCCGCGCAGGTCGAATATTTCACCCAACTAATACAAGCCCACAGCGATTGGGAATTCATTGACATCTATGCCGACGAGGGCATAACCGGTACCAGAGCCGACAAGCGCGATGATTTCCAACGGATGATGCGGGACTGCAGAGCTGGGAGGATTGACCGCATACTGGTTAAATCCATTTCCCGATTCGGAAGAAACAGCGCCGACTGCATTGAAGCCGTTCGGGAACTGAAAATGTTGGGAATAGCTGTTGCGTTTGAAAAAGAAGGCATTGATACAGGCCGCATGACCAATGAAATGTACTTTTCCATGTACAGTGCATTCTCACAAGAAGAATCCACTTCCATTGCGAAGAATATGCGTAAAGGCGCAGTCATGCGGATGAAAAATGGAACCTACCGTCTATCCCAAGCGCCTTATGGCTACCGCTTAGATGAAAAAGGCGGTTTTCTGATTTGCCCGGAAGAAGCGAAGGTTGTCCGAAAGATATTTGGGGACTTTCTCTCAGGGAAAAGCATTCGAGAAATCGCCAATGAACTTGCACAGGCCCAAGTGCCAAAGCTGAAAGGGAACCCCGTGTGGAGTGCCACCGGGGTTTCTTATATTTTAACCAACGAACGCTATATGGGAGATGAATTGTTCCAGAAACGCTTCACCACTGACGCATTTCCTTTTAAGAAAGTAAAGAACCGTGGCGAGAAAAGCCAATTTTATGCGGAGAATACCCATGAAGCTATCGTCAGCCCCAATGTATTTCGTCTGGCGCAGGAACTTCTAAAAAAGAAAAATCAACTCCATGGACGGAAAAAGGAAATCCAGACCTATACTTTCTCCAAAATGCTGGAGTGCGGCGAGTGTGGAAGCACATTCTGCAGGCGGGTAACCAAAGCCGGAACTGTAGTATGGGCCTGTTATCGGCATTTCCGTGACAAAAAATTGTGCGCCATAGAAAATGTGCAGGAGTCCGAAGTGGAATCCGCATTCGTTACCTTATATAACAAGCTGGGGAGAAATCGCTCAGAGATTTTAACCCCATTCATTACGCAGGTGGAAAAACTGCGTGATAAAAATTTCATGTCCCATCCGGGGGCCATGCAGTTGAACAAAGAAATAGCGGATCTGTTGGAGCAGAATCATGCGCTGGCTACTTTGAGAGCAAAAGAGTGCATTGATTCTGCTTTTTATATGAGTGAAACCAATACCAATAACACCAAGCTGGAAAATTTGCGGAAGGAGCTCCAGCGATACCGTGACTTAAACGACTACCATGAAATACTCAATGGAAGCTACCTGCTTCTAAAAATTTTTGAAGAGCAGGAAAGTATCTCAGAGTTTGAGCCTGTAGCTTTCCGCAATATGGTTATTAAAGTGAGGATTTTTTCAGACACCATCTGTTTCCGGTTAATCAACGGGATGGAATTGGCTGAAAGAAGATAGGAGTTGTACCAATGAAAAAGAAAAGATACCTGCCCTTCGGATATCAAATGGAAAAGGGAGAAATCATCCCGCACCCTGACGAGGGACCTTTGGTACAGGCTATCTTTTCAAAATACCTTGAAAGGACCGCCCTTTCAACACTCGCCAAATATGCCTCCTTGTCGGGCATTCCTTATCGGGAAGGAGCCGGGCAGTGGAATAAAGCCATGGTTTGCCGGATTTTGGACAATTCCAAGTATGCAGGCGATGAAGGATTCCCGCCGCTGATTTCAAAGGAACAGTTGGAAGAAGCAGCTTTCCTCAGAGCAGCCAAGGCAAAGCAATATGGCGGCAGCCTGCCTGTGGAAATGAAAAAAATCCGCCAGCAGATCTGCTGCGGAAACTGTGGGCAAATCCTCAAGCGAGTCAATATGCGGACAGGATACATCTTGTGGGAATGCCCAAAATGCGGGATAAGCACAGACTACATACCAGACGAACTATTGCTGCAAAGCGTGACTGCCCTATTAAACCGGGCAATTAAAAACCGGGAAAAGCTGAAACCGGAAGAAAGGCATTGTGAATGCTTATCCATCGAAGTCCTCCGGTTGAACAATGAAATTGACCGGCAGATGACCAATCCCCGCGCTAATGCGGATCAACTGCTCCAGCTTATCATGGATTGTGCCAAAGCGAAATACGAAGTCAGCGAAAGCGGTGCTTCGGAGCAGATGACTCAGCTTATACAGGAACGGCTGGCCGATCAACCCCTGATTTCCGATTTCGACTACGACCTGTTTAGCAGCATAACAGAGAAAATCCTTATTCAGCCAAATGCTTCCGTTCACCTTCAACTGCGAAACGGAAAAATGATATAGCCTACCGGAAAGGAGCGTTTATATGGAGCCACAAGCCCCCATCAGGCAGAAAATCATCCGGGAGATTAAACCCTCCCCAGTGCTGCAGGCCCGAACCCGCAATCACAAGCTAAGGGTAGCGGCTTACTGCCGAGTCAGTACAGAGCAGGAAGAACAGCAGACCAGTATCGAAAACCAAATCACCTATTACGATGATTTGATTCGTTCAAATCCTGAGTGGGAATATGCTGGCGTTTTTTCAGACGATGGCATCAGCGGAACCAGAGATGAGAACCGCCCCGGTTTTATGGAAATGATAAAGCAGTGCAAAAAAGGGAAAATCGACATGATACTGGCAAAGTCGCTATCCAGATTTTCCCGAAATACCCTGCAATGCATTTCGTACATACGAATGCTCAAGGATCGGGGCATTATCATCCGGTTTGAAAAAGAAGGACTGGACACCTCCCGTGTAACAAGCGAAATATTCTTCACATGGACCAGTGCTTTCGCCCAAGGCGAAAGCGAATCTCTGAGCAACAATGTTAAATGGGGCAAACGAAAAGGGTACAGTCAAGGAAATTTCGCCTTTCCCTATAAGAATATGCTGGGCTATAAAAAAGGAGAGGACGGAGAGCCGGAGATTGTGCCGGAAGAAGCAGAACATATCAAAATGATTTTTAACCTGTTCTTGCTGGGCCGCAGCCTGCGTCAGATCAAGGAAGCCTTGGAACGGCGAAACATACTGACGCCGCGGGGGAATCCAGAATGGGGATTGTCCAGTATTGAACATATCCTGCGAAATGAAAAATATATGGGCGATGTACTGCTGCAAAAGAGTTACACCGTAGACTTCCTGACTAAGAAAAAGAAGAAAAACAACGGGGAGCTCACCCAATATTACATCACTGACAACCATCCGGCGATTATCTCTCGTGAGGATTTCCTAAATGTCCAGCTTGAACTGACCAGAAGGAACAGCAAAAAGAAGGTTTCCCAAAAGAAAACCAAGAGTGCGCTGGGCAAATACTGCAGCAAGTATGCACTTTCCGAAAGGCTGGTTTGCGGGGAATGCGGTTCCATGTATCGCCGGACCACATGGGTAAAAAAGGGCAAGAAGAAAGTAGTCTGGCGCTGCATCAGTCGATTGGAATTCGGAACAAAATACTGCCAGCATTCACCAACCATATCGGAAGAAGCCTTGCATCAGGCAATCCTCCAATGTATTCAAAAAGTGGTCGAGGACAAAGAAGATATCCTGAAAAATCTGCGTGATGTTCAAGAAAACATTATCCTGTTTTCCGGGAATCAAATCACACCGCAATCACTGGAAAAGCAAATAGACAAGTTGCAGCAGGAAATGTCGGCCTTAGTTAAAATTATCGCGCAGGGTGGCGATAGCGAATTCTATGCCGCCAAGTTACGGCAGCTTTCTGAACAGAAAATGGGCCTTACCAGCCAACTGCAGGAAATCCAGAAAAAGAAGATGGCAGATCAGGCACAGGAATACCAGTACCAACAAGCCTTGCTTTATATCAACAATGAGGAAAACTTGAACCTTACTGAATTTAACGATGACTTTATCCGAAGAATTATTGAACAGATAACAGTTCTCTCTGCCACCCAAATCAGAATACGGTTTGTCGGCGGATATGAGCAGGACGCAAACCTGCCATTGAAAAAATAGGTTGCCTGCAAAAAAATAGCACCGATGTCCTCAATACGGGGGCATCGGTGCTATTTTTTTGTGGGTAACTGTTTGGCCCATAACCCTCTTAACATACCATAACATCTCCTGAAATTTTTTTGTCGAAAAGACTGGACAGGACTTGGGATGTATGCTATAATAATTATACAGAAATTTTGTTGCAGAGTTTACCACGATTCCGGTTAAGCCAAGCGCAAAATTTTGGGCAAAAAAATTTATTTTTTAAGTTTTTTGCCGTTTCTCAGTTGAATACAAGGGGGGATCTAAAGTGTCCACCCCTTCCAAGCTAAAAAAACGCCTTAAACATTGAAGTTTAGGGCGTTTTTCTTTTGCGTTCAGCAGAGATAAAACCCCTCTGAAAATCTGTTTGTCTAACAGTTGTCTAACCTAACGCTAACTAAGCAGGCTCAATGTCAATAGTTGGGGTAACCCGAAAAAACGAAATATATGAAAATTAGGCTCAATGTCAATAAATAGGGGTACCCCGATAAAAACAAAGCCACTGCATCTAATTCGAATTGTTTTGTGCTGTTTAGATACCTAACATTAGCGGATATGTTTCCATAAGATATAGCCAAGCATTTGCAGCAGTTGTGCGTATAATTTAAACTGCTGCAAAAGTCAGCAAACAAGCCGAATTTTATATTGCTTAATTATTTTTTTGACATCAAGACTACAGTTTCGATGTGGCACGGTTGTTCGACGAAAAACATACTCAACCCCTATTGTACAAGGGAGTGGTGGAACGCACCTTTTCCCTTAAAATCTAGTGGTTCGAGCCTGTGACAACCTTGAATTGTCCTATAATTTGTATAGGCAAACAGGGTAAAGCTCGGTTCCTTAAACTTCATTTTTCATGTCATTCCTACAAACTGGAAGTTGTATCATCATTTATCTTTTTTTGAAAAAAGAAGACTGCCAGATATACCAAAAGATATACCCAGACATATTCCGATTCCAATTCCAGCCATGCTATTTAAGACATTTATAAAAACAACGCTCCAAAGTATTGCTGCGATTATTCCGATAGTGACTCCTATAATTATCCTTTTGTTGTTCATCAGCTTTATCCTCCATAAATTCCGATTTGTCTAATTTCTATTAACATCTATTTCACTGTTCATGAACCCCTCAAAACGGTCGAATTGCAGGATTGCCTGTCAGCTTTTTGTCCTATAAAATTTTCTCCAAACACCCTGGCATCTAATCCACTCACTCAATTTGCATTATCTAATCCGAGGCTACAACCTGAACGAAATTTTGCGTTGGATATGTTTCTATAAGATATACCCGAGTGCTTTTGATGGTTAAATATATAATTTTAGATTTAGAAAAAGTCAGCAAACAAGCCAAATTTTATATTGCTTAATTATTTTCTTGACATCAAGACTACGGCCTCGATATGTGCTGTGTGGGGGAACATATCTACGGGTTGGATTTTTTTGGCTTTGTAGGGGCTGTTTTGGGTTAGGTAGGCTAAATCTCTTGCCAATGTTTCGGGGTTGCAGGAAACATAGACAACCTTTTTCGGAGACATTTTGATTAGTGAGTCGAGAAATTTTCGGTCACTTCCGGCTCTTGGCGGATCCATGAACACAACATCGGGCTTTTCATCCTCGTCTGCAGCTTCTCTCATGAACTCGCCCGCATCGGCTTTGTAGAAACGGATATTTTTCAGATTATTTGCTCTTGCGTTTACGATTGCATCCCTCACGGCATCGCCGTTAAGTTCTGCACCGATAACATTGCCTGCACCGTTTTTGGCGGCAATTATGCCGATTGTGCCGATTCCGCAGTAGGTGTCAAGCACGGTTTCGTTGCCTTTGAGATTTGCAAATTCAATTGCTTTGCCGTACAAAACTTCGGTTTGAACGGGGTTAATTTGGTAAAAGCTTTTCGGCGAAATTCTGAACCTGCAACCGCAGAGAATATCCTCAATATAACCCTTGCCGTACAGCACTTTCTGATTGTCACCGAGTACAAGGTTGGTGCGGTAGGGGTTTATATTTTGCACAATGGTCGTGATTTCGGGAAACTGTTTCAGAATCGCTTTTACAAAATTGTTTTTTGACGGAAAAACAGGTGTACCTGTCACAAGCACAAGCATAATCTGATTTGTCGCAAAGCCTCTTTTCACAAGAATGTGACGGAGAAAACCTTTGCCTGTGTCCTCGTTATAGGTTGTCATTCTGAAAGAGGGGAGGAGCTTGCGTACTGCAACGATGATTTTGTCGGCAATAACATCCTCTGTCTGACAGCTGTCAATTCCGACAACATGATGACTGCCAGACTGATACACACCCGAAATGATTTTGCCCTTTTTGTCCGTATAAAAAGCCGCCTGAACCTTGTTGCGGTAGTGGTAGGGAGTTTTCATTCCGATAATTTTTTCAACGGTGCAAAAGCGTTTGAGAAGTTTTTCGACTTTTCTCTGCTTGAATTCAAGCTGTTCGGGATATGACAGATTTTGCAGTTGACAACCGCCGCATTTTTTGTAAACGGGACAGCTTTGTTTATTGGTTTCAGGTCTGTTACTCATAATATTTCCTCACATTTTATTGCATTGTATATATCCTTTATTTTATCATCAATCATATTGATATGCAACAGAAACAAACCCTAAATGCCAAAGAAAAACGCAGGAGGGAAATCCGCTCCTGCGCTTTCTGATTATTAACCGGTATATCGAAAAATTGAGGATTATCAGGTTATTTGTAATCAATTAAAGATTTGTGTATCCCATAAGGCTTTCGTCAACCTCTTTGGCAACATCTCTGCCCTCACGAATCGCCCAGACAACAAGTGACTGTCCTCTGTGCATATCGCCTGTAACAAATACATTTTCAACATTTGTCTTGTGTGAGCCTTCTGCTGTTGCAACATTGGTTCTTGCGTTTGTTTCAACACCGAATGCCTTAGTTACATAGTTTTCGCTGCCGAGGAATCCTGCCGCAATGAGTACGAGTTCAACATCGACCTTGTATTCTGAGCCTTCAACCTCTTTCATCATAAGTCTGCCTGTTTTAGCATCCTTTTCGGGTTTGAGCTTAACAAGCTCCGCACCTACAAGATTACCGTTTTTGTCAGCAATGAACTGCTTAACGGTTGTCTGATAAACTCGTGGATCGTGACCGTAGACTTCAATAGCCTCTTCCTGACCGTAGTCTGTTTTGCAGACTCTCGGCCATTGCGGCCATGGGTTATCGGCACTTCTTGTGTCGGGAAGTTTAGGCATCATTTCAAGCTGGAGAACGGATTTTGCACCGTGTCTTATGCTTGTGCCGACGCAGTCGTTACCTGTGTCGCCGCCGCCGATTACCATTACATTCTTGCCTTTTGCGCTGATGAATGTACCCTCTCTGAGGTTGCAGTCAAGAAGTGACTTTGTTGTTGATTTGAGGAAGTCAACGGCAAAGTGAATGCCGTTAGCCTCTCTGCCGGGAACTTTGATATCTCTCGGATTTGATGCACCGCAAGCAAGGATTACACGGTCAAAGTCCTTGAGAATTTCGCTTGCTTTGATGTCTTTGCCGACATTTGAGCAGGTTTCAAAGGTTACGCCTTCTTCTTCCATAATGTTAATCTTGCGTTCGATAACATCTTTTTCAAGCTTCATATTCGGAATGCCGTACATAAGCAGACCGCCTACTCTGTCATTGCGCTCAAATACCGTTACAGAGTGACCGCGCTGATTGAGCTGGTCGGCAGCGGCAAGTCCCGATGGACCCGAACCGATGATTGCAATTTTCTTGCCTGTTCTTACCTTTGGAATTCTTGCGTCTGCAAGACCTTCTTCATAGGCATTTTCAATGATTCCGTATTCGTTGGCTCTTACGCTGACAGCATCACCGTTTGCACCGCAGGTGCATGCCTTTTCACAGAGAGCGGGACATACACGGGATGTGAATTCGGGGAAGTTGTTTGTAACTTTAAGACGGTTGTAAGCCTGTTCCCAGTTGCCCTTGTAGATGAGGTCATTCCATTCGGGAATGAGGTTGTTAAGCGGACAGCCTGAGAATGCAGAACCAATCTGCATTCCTGCCTGACAGAAAGGCACGCCGCAGTCCATGCATCTTGCACCCTGTTTTTGCTGATCCTCTTTGCTGAGGGGATCGTGAAATTCGTCAAAATTTTTGATTCTTTCTTTTACGGAGTATGCCGGGGCATCCTCACGCTTATATTCCATAAATCCTGTTGGCTTTCCCATAAATATCCCCTCCTTATTTATTATTCACAATTTCGTAGAAAGCTTCAATCTGTGCCTGCTCGTTTGTAAGACCTTTTTCTTCATAAGCGGCAATTGCAGCCATCATTCTCTTGTAGTCGTGCGGAATAATCTTCTTGAATTTCGGAAGATACTCGTCAAAGTTATCAAGGATTTTCTTGCCTCTCTGTGAACCTGTTGCTGCAACATGTTCTTCAATAAGCGTCTTGAGTTCGATTATATCGTACTTTTCGGATACTTCCGAGAAGTGAACCATTTCCTTGTTAAGCTTTGTGTAAAGGTCTCTTTCTTCATCAAGAACATAGGCAACACCGCCGGACATACCTGCGGCAAAGTTTTTGCCTGTTTTGCCGATAACAACAACTCGACCGCCTGTCATATATTCACAACCGTGGTCGCCGACACCCTCAACAACTGCTGTTGCGCCTGAGTTTCTTACGCAGAAACGCTCGCCTGCAACACCGTTGATAAATGCCTTGCCGCTTGTTGCGCCGTAAAGTGCAACATTACCGATGATGATGTTGTTACCTGCGTCAAATGTTGAGTTCTTCGGAGGATAAACTACCAGCTTACCGCCTGAAAGTCCCTTGCCGAAGTAGTCGTTTGAGTCGCCCACAAGTTCAAGTGTGAGTCCCTTTGGAATGAATGCGCCAAAGCTCTGACCGCCCGAACCGTTGCAGACTACTGTAAATGTATCGTCATCAAGGTTGTTGTAATGCTTTCTTGTAACCTCAGAACCGAAGATTGTACCGAATGAACGGTCAGTGTTCTTAACATTGACTTCAACCTTTTTCTTTGTGCCTTTTGCAAGAACCTTTGCAAATTCTTTGCAGAGGATTCTCTCGTCAAGTGTTGATTCAAGCTTGAAATCATAAAGGCTCTTTTTGTTGTATTCAACCTTTTCCGAAACAAAGTTTGTATCAAGAATGTTAGAAAGGTCAACCTCGGCAGCCTGTCCTGTGATGCCTTCTTTTCTCTTGATGAGGTCAATTCTTCCGACAAGCTCATCAACGGTTTTTACACCGAGCTTTGACATATATTCACGAAGTTCGCTTGCTACAAACTTCATAAAGTTTATTACATATTCGGGCTTGCCGCAGAATCTTTTTCTGAGCTCGGGGTTCTGTGTGGCAACACCGAACGGGCAGGTATCAAGGTTACATACTCTCATCATTGCACAACCGAGAGTTACAAGCGGAGCAGTTGCAAAACCAAATTCCTCTGCACCGAGCATTGCGGCAATTGCAACATCACGGCCGTTCATAAGCTTACCGTCGGTTTCAATAACGACCTTGTTACGAAGGTCGTTCATAATGAGCGTCTGATGAGCCTCGGCAAGACCGAGTTCCCACGGCAGACCTGCATTGTAGATTGAGTTTCTCGGAGCAGCGCCTGTACCGCCGTCATAACCTGAAATAAGGATTACGCCTGCACCTGCTTTTGCAACGCCTGCGGCAACCGTACCTACACCGCATTCCGAAACGAGCTTAACAGAGATTCTTGCGTCTTTGTTAGAATTCTTGAGGTCGTAGATAAGCTGTGCAAGGTCCTCGATTGAGTAAATGTCGTGGTGCGGTGGGGGAGAGATGAGCGATACACCCGGTGTTGAATGACGGGTTTTTGCAATCCAGGGATAAACCTTTTTGCCCGGAAGATGTCCGCCTTCGCCCGGCTTTGCACCCTGAGCCATTTTAATCTGAATTTCGTTTGCAGATGTGAGGTATCTTGATGTAACACCGAAACGACCTGACGCAACCTGCTTGATTGCAGAACATCTGTCAACCTTCTGTCCTTTTGTGAGAAGTCTTTCAAGGCTTTCGCCGCCCTCACCGGAGTTTGACTTGCCGTGAAGCTGATTCATTGCAATCGCAAGTGTTTCGTGAGCCTCCTGTGAGATTGAACCGTAGGACATAGCGCCTGTCTTGAAACGCTTTACGATTGAATCAACGCTTTCAACCTCATCAAGCGGAACAGGAGTTTCTGCAAAGTTGAAGTCGAAAAGACCTCTGATATTTACAGGATCCATTTCTTCGGAAATCATATGAGAATACTTTTTGTAAAGCTCATAGTCGCCTGTCCTTGTTGCCTGCTGGAGCATATATATAGTCTGCGGATTGTAGAGGTGTTCCTCTTTGCCGCTTCTGAACTTGTGTGAACCACGGGATTCAAGCTCATCGCTTACACCGAGGTCAAGCGGATCAAATGCCGCTGTGTGAAGTTTGTCAACATTCTTTTCAATATCCTTGATTGTGATACCGCCGATTCTGCTGACTGTGCCTGTGAAGTATTCGTCAATAACATCCTTGCCGATACCGATAGCCTCAAAAATCTGTGAGCCCTGATATGACTGGATTGTTGAGATACCCATTTTTGACGCAATCTTTACGATGCCGTGGAGAACTGCGCTGTTGTAATCGTCAACTGCTGCGTAGTAGTCCTTGTCAAGAAGGTCGTCACCGATAAGCTCGTGAATTGTTTCCTGAGCAAGATACGGGTTGATTGCACTTGCACCGTAACCGAGAAGTGTTGCAAAATGATGAACTTCTCTCGGCTCACCGCTTTCAAGTATCATTGCAAGTGAGGTTCTCTTCTTTGTTGCAACAAGGTGCTGATGAAGAGCGGATACTGCAAGAAGTGACGGAATTGCAAGATGGTTTTCGTCAACTCCTCTGTCGGAGAGGATAAGAATATTTGCACCGTCATTGTAAGCCTTGTCAGCTTCAATGAAAAGTCGCTTAACAGCCTTTGAAAGTCTTGTGTTCTTGTAGTAGAGAATCGGGATAACCGCAACCTTAAAGCCCGGAATGTGCATATTCTTGATTTTGAGAATATCGGTTGATGTAAGAATCGGGTTGTGAATCTTCATAACCTTGCAGTTTTCGGGACGCTCCTCAAGGATGTTGCCGTCCTCGCCGATATAAATTGTTGTTGATGTTACAACTTCCTCACGGATTGCGTCAATCGGCGGATTTGTAACCTGTGCAAAGAGCTGTTTGAAGTAGTTGAAAAGCGGCTGCGGTTCTTTTGAAAGAACTGCAAGCGGACTGTCTGTACCCATTGCGGCAATTGACTCTGTGCCGTTCTTCGCCATAGGAAGGATTGATGTCATAACATCTTCGTAGGTATATCCGAAAGCCTTCTGGAGTTTTTGTCTTTCTTTATATGAATGCTCCTCAACCTTCATATTAGGAATTTTGAGGTCTTTAAGACAAACAAGATTACTGTCGAGCCATTCGCCGTAAGGCTGTTTTGACGCATAATACTCTTTGAGTTCATCGTCATCAATGAGTCTGCCCTGAACCGTATCGACAAGGAGCATTTTGCCCGGGCGAAGTCTTTCCTTTGTAACAATCTTTGCGGGATCAATAGGAAGTGCGCCGACTTCCGATGAAAGAATGAGGTTGCCGTCATCCGTGATGTAGTATCTTGACGGACGCAGACCGTTACGGTCAAGAACCGCACCCATAATGTCACCGTCAGAGAAAAGGATTGACGCAGGACCGTCCCACGGCTCCATCATTGTTGCATAATACTGATAGAAGTCCTTTTTTTTCTGGCTCATTGTGCCGTTATTATCCCACGGCTCCGGAATTGTAATCATAACGGCAAGAGGAAGCTCCATGCCGCTCATTACGAGAAATTCAAGTGTGTTATCAAGCATTGCAGAGTCTGAACCCTCTGTGTTTACAACAGGAATAACCTTGTCAAGGTCGCCTTTGAGATGCTCCGAACGCATTGTTTCCTCACGGGCAAGCATCTTGTCAGCGTTGCCTCTGATTGTGTTGATTTCACCGTTGTGAACAATCATTCTGTTAGGATGAGCTCTCTGCCAGCTTGGATTTGTGTTGGTTGAAAAACGGGAGTGAACCATAGCGATTGCAGACTCGTAATCCTCGTCCTGAAGATCAAGGAAGAAGTTACGGAGATCGCCGACAAGGAACATACCTTTATATACAATAGTTCTGCTTGAAAGCGAAACTACATATGTGTCTTCATTACTCTGTTCAAAAACTCTTCTTGCAACATAGAGCTTTCTGTCGAACGGAAGACCTCTTTTTACACCGTGAGGTCTTTTGATAAAGCACTGCATGATTGCAGGCATACATTCAACAGCTCTGTGACCGAGGACCTCGGGCTTTGAAGGAACATTTCTCCAACCGAGAACTGTAAGACCTTCTTTTTCTGCAATGATTTCAAACATCTTCTTTGCCTGATTTCTTGCAAGCTCATTCTGAGGGAAGAAGAACATACCTACAGCGTAATCTCTTTCGGAACCGAGCTTAATGCCGATTTCAGCAGCTGCCTTCTTAAAAAATTTGTGTGAAATCTGGAGAAGAATACCTACGCCGTCACCTGTTTTGCCTTCGGCATCCTTACCTGCTCTGTGTTCGAGAGTTTCAACAATTGTCAGAGCGTTTGCCACGGTGTCGTGTGACTTGATACCCTTAATATTAACAACAGCTCCGATACCGCAGTTATCATGTTCAAACTTCGGAGAATACAGAGTCTTGTTGTTCTCTCTGACTGTCTGTTCCATTAATGATCACCCTTTCCTGTTAATCACAAAAATTATTCAGCGGACTTTTTATATACATATATATGTAAAAGGAAGTTTGCTTTCGTAAACTTATCGGTTCAAAGTGGCAATTAATGTTCTGCCGGTTAATAATCAATCATATATATGTAATTGTAAAATGCCCAATCTCTTCTCAGCGGTAAAACCGCTATGCTCAGCCTGTGCTATATCCTGCAAAGGTGAATGTGCAGGTCGGCTGATGTTCTGAAATGCCCTGTCATCGTTGATCAAGAAAAATCAGCACTTAGATTATATAACTATACATTGTGCTTTGTCAAGGGAAAATAGAGGAAAATTGCAACTTTTAAGGGCAAAACTTTCATTTTACTGTGATTGTTGTAGAAAATATGCAACTCTTATTGGTGTTTCAGCTTAATTTTGCAGGAAATTTAATAAAACTTGCAATTTCAAAACTTTTTTCAAAAAATGTATTGACAAATTCGCAAAAGTGGAATATACTAACAACATCAAAGACAGCAAGGGCGCTGTGAGCTGAGGCTTACAGTGTCCTTTTCTGTTTTTATAAAGCAAAAATCAGACCATTAAAATTTATTTTCAAAATGGATAGGAGAGAATTAAAATGGCAAAAGTTCCCGAAATTTTTGGCAGCATGGTATTTAATGACCAGAAGATGCAGGAAAGACTTCCAAAGTCAACTTACAAGGCTTTGAAAAAGACAATCCAGAACGGTGAACCGCTTGACCTCAGCGTTGCAAATGTTGTTGCGGCTGCTATGAAGGACTGGGCAGTTGAAATGGGCTGTACCCACTACACACACTGGTTCCAGCCGATGACAGGTATCACAGCCGAAAAGCATGACAGCTTTATCGCGCCGAACGGTGAAGGTCAGGTTATCATGGAGTTCTCAGGTAAAGAGCTTGTAAAGGGCGAGCCTGATGCTTCTTCTTTCCCAAGCGGCGGTATTCGTGCCACATTCGAGGCAAGAGGCTATACAACATGGGATCCGACATCATATGCATTCGTTAAGGACGGAACACTTTATATTCCTACAGCATTCTGTTCTTATACAGGCGAGGTTCTCGATAAGAAAACTCCTCTTCTTCGTTCAATGGAGAGAATTAATACAGAGGCTGTAAAGATTCTTCATCTTCTCGGCAAAGAAAATGTTACAAGAGTTACAACAACAGTAGGTCCGGAGCAGGAATACTTCCTTATTGATAAGGACGCTTACGACCAGAGAGAGGATCTTATTTATACAGGCAGAACACTTTTCGGTGCAAAAGCTCCTAAAGGACAGGAACTTGACGACCATTACTTCGGTGCAATCAAGACAAGAGTTGCTGCTTATATGAAAGACCTTGACGAGGAACTCTGGAAACTCGGTATCCTTGCAAAGACAAAGCATAACGAAGTTGCTCCTTCACAGCACGAGCTTGCTCCTATCTTCACAACAACAAACATTGCAACCGACCACAACGAGCTTACAATGGAAGTTATGAAGAAGGTTGCCGAAAGACACGGTCTTGTTTGTCTTCTTCACGAAAAGCCGTTCGCAGGTGTTAACGGTTCCGGTAAGCACAACAACTGGTCAATTTCAACCAACACAGGCGAAAACCTTCTTGAGCCCGGCAAGACTCCTGAAAACAACCTTCAGTTCCAGCTTTTCCTTGCAGCAGTTGTAAAGGCTGTTCACGAGTATCAGGATCTTCTCAGAATCACGGTTGCATCGGCAGGTAACGACCACCGTCTCGGCGCTAACGAAGCACCGCCTGCAATCATTTCAATGTATCTCGGTGATGACCTCGGCGAACTCGTTGATTCAATCATCAATGACAGAGAATATGTAAGCAAGGGTAAGCAGAAGATGAGAACAGGCGTTGATGTTCTTCCTGACTTTATGAAGGACACATCGGACCGTAACCGTACATCACCTTTTGCATTCACAGGTAACAAGTTTGAATTCAGAGCACTTGGTTCTTCACTTAACATTGCATGTCCTAACTATATGCTCAACACTATGGTAGCCGAAGAACTTTCAGAGTTCTACGATGAGCTTAAAGATGCGGATGATATGGACGCAGCTATCAAGGCTCTTGTTAAGAAAGTATTCACAGAGCATCAGAACATTATCTTCAACGGCAACAACTACGCTCCCGAGTGGGTTGAAGAGGCTGAAAGAAGAGGACTTCTTAACCTCAAGTCACTTCCTGACGCAATGGAACACTTCCTTGACAAGAAGAATGTTGACCTCTTTGTTAAGAATAAGATTTGTTCGGCAGACGAAATCCGTGCAAGATATGAAATTGAGCTTGAAAGCTATTCTAAGCAGATTAACATTGAGGCTCTCACAATGATTGATATGGCTAAGAAGAACATTCTTCCTGCCGTTACATCATATGTAAGAGATCTTACGGATACAGCACTTGCCAAGAAGGCACTTTCAGACGCTATTCCTACAAGTGTTGAGGAAGACCTTATTACAAGCCTTTCAAACAAACTTGTATGTTTCTCAAAGAAAACTGCAGAGCTTGAAGAGGCTGTTATCAAGGCAAGCGACTACAGCGATGATAACCTCAAGTATGCTAAGTACTACAGAGAAACAGTATTTGCACTTATGCAGGAACTCAGAGCTGTCGGTGACGCAATGGAAACAGAAACAGCTTCGGAATACTGGCCTTATCCTTCATACGGCGAACTTCTTTTCGGTGTGTGATTGATAGAACCTCTATTTATACTAAATAACATTATTTATATTGTATAACTGGTAACACAACGGCGTGTGATTGACAGAATTAAACTGTCAACTCCACGCCGTTTTTGTTATTTTGATAAAAGGAGAGATTTATATGGCAGAACTAATTTACGGAGGCACAGGCGTCTGGTTTATGATCGGCGCATTACTCGTGTTCTTTATGCAGTGCGGATTCGCAATGGTTGAAACCGGTTTTACAAGAGCTAAAAACGCAGGTAACATCATTATGAAAAACCTGATGGACTTTTGTATCGGTACGGTTGTATTCAGCTTGTTAGGCTTCGGACTTATGATGTCTGAGGACTATGTTGCAGGATTCATCGGTGTTCCCAACCTCAATATGTTCACAGACTGGATGAACTTTGATTGGAACTCATTCGTATTCCAGCTTGTATTCTGTGCTACAGCAGCTACTATCGTTTCAGGTGCTATGGCAGAGCGTACAAAATTCTCGGCATACTGTGTTTACAGCGCAATTATTTCACTCGTTGTTTACCCGATTGAAGCAGGTTGGGTTTGGAACGGTCAGGGTTGGCTTGCAAAGCTCGGCTGTATCGACTTTGCAGGTTCAATCGTAATTCATATGGTCGGCGGTATCTCGGCACTTGTCGGCGCAATCATTCTCGGACCCCGTATTGGTAAATACGGCAAGAACGGCAAGGTAAACGCTATCCCCGGTCACAGCATCACACTCGGTGCTCTCGGTGTATTCATTCTTTGGTTTGCATGGTACGGCTTTAACGGTGCCGCTGCTGAAGACGGCGCTCGTCTCGGTCAGATTCTTCTTACAACAACAATTGCTCCGGCAGTTGCAACAGTAACAACCATGCTCTTTACATGGATTAAGAACGGCAAGCCTGATGTTTCAATGTGTCTTAACGCATCACTCGCAGGTCTTGTAGCAATCACGGCAGGTTGTGCAGATGTTGACGCAATCGGCGCAGCAGTTATCGGTATCGTTTCAGGTATCCTCATCGTAGTAGCAGTTGAATTTGTTGATATCAAGCTTAAAATAGATGATCCTGTCGGCGCATTCTCGGTACACGGCGTAAACGGTATGTGGGGCGGCCTTGCAGTAGGTCTTTTCGCAACAGGTAACGGTCAGAACGGCATCACAGGTCTTTTCTACGGCGGTGGCTTTGCTCAGCTTGGTAAGCAGGCTCTCGGTATTGTTACAATCGTAGCTTGGACAGTTGTTTGCATGATTATCGTATTCACAATCATCAAAAAGACAGTAGGTCTTCGTGTTACAAAGGACGAAGAAATGAAGGGCCTCGATATCTGCGAGCACGGTCTTATCAGCGCATATGCAGACTTTATGCCAATCGGTGTCGGTACAGCTTCACTTGATGAAACATTTGATGTTGACTGCAATGTTCCTGCAACTCAGGCAGTTCCCGTTCAGCTTGCCGGCAATTATGATATGGCTACCGACGGCACAAAGATTACTAAGATTGACATTCTTCTCAAGCAGTCAAAGCTTGAAGCTCTTAAAGAAGAAATGGATAAGCTCGGCATCACAGGTATGACAGTATCTCAGGTACTCGGTTGCGGTGCTCAGAAGGGTAAAGCAGAGTATTACCGTGGTGTTGCTATTGAAAGTAACCTCCTTCCTAAGATGAAGGTTGAAATCGTAGTTTGCAAGGTTCCTGTAAAGGCAGTTGTTGATGCGGCTGTTAAGGCACTTTACACAGGTCACATCGGTGACGGCAAAATCTTTATCTATGATGTTGAAGATGTTGTTAAGGTTAGAACAGGCGAAACAGGCTACGACGCTATGCAGGATATTGAATAATCCCCAATAGCTTAATTAACCCTATCCTTTTTAATTCACATAAACCGAGACGCCCCGAACGGCAAGAGCTGTTCGGGGTGTTTTGGCTCTATACTATATATAGTGTCAAAAATCAAAGTTTACACTATGAAGGATATTTGAATTATACAGCTTAAAACCATAAATAATAATGAAAAGACAATTTGTTGTACAGCCCGAAAAATGTTGAAAAGTGTAAAACAAATTTGCAATGAAAATGTTTTTACAAAATTGTAAAAAATATTGTCATAATTCCTTTAAGTAAATAACAATAGGGGTTAATCTTGTAAAATAATAAGATGAATGAAACAATATGCGGTGGTGAGGTTCTTGAAAAATGCTTTGTTGATTTCACACTCTGAACAGAGTGCCGTTTCTTTGTCACAATTGCTCGGAAGCGAAGGCTATACGGAGATTTCCGTCTGCCAAACCTCACAGGAGGCTAAGGAGCTTGCAAATGGTGAGGTTTTTGACCTCATCTGCGTCAATGCACCGCTTGAAAAGGAAAACGGCATTGAGCTTTCAAAGTACTTTGCCGGAACAACCCGTTCAAGTGTTGTGATTATCGTTCCGCAGCGTAATGCGGATTATGTGAACGATGCACTCACGGAGCACGGTGTTCTTGTTATTGCAAAGCCCGTAAACAAGCACCTGTTTCACCACTTTTTGCAGTTTACGGAATGTTTTAAGATGCGTATGTTCCGTGTGATTGAAGAAAATGAAAAGCTCAAGCATATGGTTGCGGATATGAAGATAATAAACAGAGCAAAGTTCCTGCTTATTACCTGCCTTAATATGTCCGAAGATCAGGCGCATCGCTATCTTGAAAAACAGGCTATGGATCTCAGAACAAGCAAGCTTGAGGTTGCAAAGCAGGTTATCAGAACATATGAAAACTGACTGCGATTTTTTTAGTTTATTGAAAGGAATGTGTTTTTATGAGCCGTGCGGCATACTTAATCCTTGAAAACGGAACAGTTTTTGAGGGCAAGGCGTTTGGTGCCGAAAAAGAAACTACGGGAGAACTTGTTTTTACTACAGCAATGACAGGTTATCTTGAAACACTCACCGACCCCAGCTATTATGGTCAGGTGGTTATTCAGACATTCCCTTTAATCGGCAACTATGGTGTTATCCCTGCCGATTTTGAGAGTGACTCTCCGTCGCTGAAAGGTTATATTGTACGAGAATGGTGCCAAGTTCCTTCAAACTTCCGTTGTGAGGGTGATCTTGACACCTTTTTAAAAGAGTCGGGAATTCCCGGCATTTACGGAATTGACACCCGTGCGCTCACAAGAATTGTGCGTGAATACGGTGTTCTGAACTGCAAAATCTCCTATTCTCCCGATGTAACAAAGGAAGAACTTGACGAGATTAAGAACTATGTTATTACAGAGGCTGTTGAAAGCACTACTATAAAAGAAAAAGAGCATTTTGACGCTGAAAACGGCGACCTCAATGTTGTGCTTATGGATTTTGGCGCAAAGCATAACATCGGCAGAGAGCTTGTTAAGAGAGGTTGTAACCTTACAGTCGTTCCCGCCCACACAACAGCGGATGAAATTAAGGCTATGAATCCCGACGGCGTAATGCTTTCAAACGGACCGGGAGATCCTTCGGACAACACAGAGATTATTGCAGAGCTCAAAAAGCTTTGTGACTTCGGGATTCCGACCTTCGGTATCTGTCTCGGTCATCAGCTCCTTGCACTTTCACAGGGTGCAAAAACAGAAAAGCTCAAGTACGGTCACAGAGGTGCAAACCAGCCTGCAAAAGAGGTTGAAACAGGCAGAGTTTACATTACATCACAGAACCACGGCTACGCTGTTGTAAGCGACAGTATGCCCGAAAACGGCAAAGTAAGCTTTGTAAACGGCAATGATAACACCTGCGAGGGCGTAAACTACACAAATATGCCTGCTTTCTCGGTTCAGTTCCATCCGGAAGCTTGCGGCGGTCCTCACGATACAGCATTTTTGTTTGACCGCTTTATTGAATTGATGAAGAACAACAGAAAATAAGAGTCCGAAATTCGGATTACTATTCAGCATAAGAACAGATACAATAATTACTTGAACGAGGAATGATTATATGCCACTCAAAAAGAATATCAAACGAGTTATGGTAATCGGTTCGGGCCCTATCGTAATCGGTCAGGCTGCCGAATTTGACTATGCAGGCACACAGGCTTGCCGTGCGCTTAAAGAAGAAGGACTTGAGGTTATTCTCGTAAACTCAAACCCTGCTACAATTATGACTGATAACGCAATGGCTGATAAAATCTACATTGAGCCGTTGACGCTTGAAACAGTTAAGAGAATCATCAAAAAGGAACGCCCTGACAGCCTTCTTTCAACCCTCGGCGGTCAGACGGGTCTTACCCTTTCAATGCAGCTTGCAAAGGAGGGCTTCCTTGATAAATACAATGTTCAGCTTCTCGGTGCAAACCCCGAAACAATCGACAAGGCAGAGGACAGACAGCTTTTTAAGGACACAATGATTGAAATAGGTCAGCCTGTTATTCCGTCACTTGTTGTTACAGATGTTGAATCAGCTGTTAAGTTTGCCGATGAAATCGGTTATCCTGTAATTATCCGTCCTGCATTCACACTCGGCGGTACAGGCGGCGGTATTGTCGATAACGAGGAAGAACTTCGTGAAATCACATCAAACGGTCTTGAACTTTCTCCTATCACACAGGTGCTTGTTGAAAAATGTATCTCAGGTTGGAAGGAAATCGAGTTTGAGGTTATGCGTGACAGCGACGGAAATGTTATTACTGTCTGCTCAATGGAAAACTTCGATCCTGTAGGCGTTCACACAGGCGACTCAATCGTTATCGCTCCTACGGTAACACTTGCCGACAAGGAATATCAGATGCTCAGAAGTGCGGCTCTCAACATTATCTCTGCGCTTAAAGTAGAGGGCGGTTGTAACTGCCAGTTCGCACTCAACCCCGAAACATTTGAATATGCGGTTATCGAGGTTAATCCCCGTGTATCCCGTTCATCGGCACTTGCGTCAAAGGCAACAGGTTATCCTATTGCAAAGGTTGCCGCTAAAATTGCTATCGGTTACACACTTAATGAAATCAAGAATGCCGTTACAGGTACAACATACGCTTGCTTTGAGCCGGCGCTTGACTATGTTGTTGTAAAATTCCCAAAATGGCCTTTCGATAAATTTGTATATGCAAAGAGAACACTCGGTACTCAGATGAAGGCAACAGGCGAGGTTATGGCTATTGCTCCGACATTTGAGCAGGCTATTATGAAAGCCGTAAGAGGTGCCGAGATTTCTCACGATACTCTCAACGACAAGGAATTTGCAGAGCTTTCAAACGCATCGGTTTATGACAGACTCAGCGTTTGCGATGACAGAAGAATCTTCTGCGTATATGAGGCTCTCAAGAGAGGCATTACAGTAGAACAGATTCACAACATCACTCTCATTGACGAGTGGTTCCTTGAAAAGCTCAAAAATCTTATTGCCGTTGAAAACGAACTCAAGAACGGCGAGCTTACGGAGGATCTCTATGTTCGTGCCAAGAACAAGGGATTCCTTGACAGAACAATTGAAAAAATCACAGGCAGGAAGGTTGAAAATCCGCTTGTTCCTGTTTATAAAATGGTTGATACCTGCGCCGCAGAATTTGAGGCTGAAACTCCTTACTTCTATTCAACATTTGATAAGGAAAATGAAGCTGAGGAATTCATCAGGGAGCAGAAGAGCGATAAGAAAACAGTTATCGTATTCGGTTCGGGTCCTATCAGAATCGGTCAGGGTATCGAATTTGACTATGCGTCTGTTCACTGCGTATGGGCGCTCAAAAAAGCAGGCTACGATGTTGTTATCGTAAACAACAACCCTGAAACAGTATCAACAGACTTTGATACAGCCGACAGACTTTATTTTGAACCGCTCACAACCGAAGATGTTATGGGCATAATAAAGACAGAGAATCCGTTCGGTGTAGTTGTTGCATTCGGCGGACAGACAGCCATTAAGCTTACAAAGTTCCTCAGCGACAACGGTGTAAATATTCTCGGCACATCATACGATGCCATTGATATGGCAGAGGACAGAGAGCGTTTTGACGAGCTTCTTGAAAAGTATCATATCAAGCGTCCCCGTGGCGTAACGGTTATGACAACAGACGAGGCTCTCGATGTTGCAGACAAAATCGGTTATCCTGTTCTTCTCCGTCCGTCATATGTTCTCGGCGGTCAGAATATGATTATTGCATTCAACGAAGATGATGTCAAAGAGTATATGGCAATCATTCTTGCACAGAATATTGAAAATCCGATTCTTATTGATAAGTACCTTCAGGGTACAGAGCTTGAAGTTGACGCCATTTGTGACGGTGAAGATATTCTTATTCCGGGTATTATGGAGCATATCGAGCGTGCCGGTGTTCACTCGGGCGACTCAATTGCGGTTTATCCGGCATGGAATCTCTCAGACAGAATGACTCAGATTATTATTGAAAGCTCAAAGAACCTTGCAATCGAACTCCGTACAAAGGGACTTGTAAACATTCAGTACCTTATCTATAAAGACGAACTCTATGTTATCGAGGTAAATCCCCGTTCTTCAAGAACAATCCCTTACATCAGTAAGGTAACAGGCGTTCCTATGGTTGACCTTGCAACAAGAGCAATGCTCGGTGAAAAGCTCAAAGATATGGGCTACGGCACAGGTCTTTACAGAAAGAGTCCTTACATTGCGGTTAAGGTTCCTGTATTCAGCTTTGAAAAGCTTATCAATGTTGACAACCACCTCGGTCCCGAGATGAAGTCAACAGGTGAAGTTCTCGGTGTTGCAGGCACACTTGAGGAGGCTCTCTATAAGGGTCTCATCGGTGCAGGCTACAAGATGAAGAAAAATGGCGGTGTGTTCATCACAGTCCGTAATTCTGATAAGGCTGAAATCGGTGAAATCGCAAAGAAATACTACGACCTCGGATTCAGAATCTACGCAACAGAGGGTACAGCGGATGTACTCAAGAAGTACGGTATTGACGCCGTAAGCGTAAAGAAAATTCACGAGTCCAAGACAAACAATACTCTTACACTCATTGAATCGGGTAAGATTCAGTATGTTATTTCAACATCTGCAAAGGGCAGAATTCCTTCAAGAGATTCTGTTAAAATCCGTCGTAAGACTGTTGAAAGAAATATTCCGTGTCTTACATCTCTTGATACGGCAAATGCACTTGCAGATTGCCTTAAGAGCCACTATTCACAGCACAGCACGGAGCTTATCGACATTAACCACATGAGAGAGGAAAAGCTTATGTTAAAATTCACTAAGATGCAGGGTATAGGCAATGACTATATCTATTGCAGCACTTTTGATCAGGAAATCAGCAACCCCGAGGCGCTTGCTGTAAGACTTTCCGACAGACATTTCGGTATCGGCGGCGACGGTATTATTCTTGTTTGCCCTTCAAAGGTTGCAGACGCAAAGATGAAAATGTACAACCTTGACGGTTCAGAGGGTAAGATGTGCGGTAACGGTATCCGTTGCGTAGGTAAGTTCCTCTATGACCACGGTATGGTTGATATCAACGAAAAAGACGAAATTACAATTGAAACACTCAGCGGTATCAAGAAACTCAAGGCTTATACTTCAGGCGGAAAGGTTAACCGCCTCAGAGTTGATATGGGCAAGGCTATTCTTGAACCGAAGGAAATTCCTGTTGTTCTTGACGGTGACAAGGTTGTTGACAGAACTGTTGAAATTGCAGGCAAGAACTATAACATCACCTGCGTATCAATGGGCAACCCACACTGCGTGGTGTTCATGGACGATATTGATAATCTTGACATTGAAACCGTAGGACCGGAGTTTGAAAACGATAAGCTCTTCCCTGAAAGAGTGAATACAGAATTTGTAACAGTTCTCGATGACCATACAATCAAGATGAGAGTGTGGGAGCGTGGCTCAGGCGAAACATGGGCTTGCGGTACAGGCGCTTGTGCCGTTGCGGTTGCCGCTTGTGAAAACGGTTTCTGCAAAAAGGGCGAAGACATCAAGATTAAGCTCAAGGGCGGCGATCTTATTATCAACTATACTGATGAAACGGTATATATGACAGGTAATGCGGAAAAAGTATTTGAAGGCGAAGTTGAGGTGTAATCGTGGAGATAACCGAACATAAGAAGAATAAAAAATATATATTTGTAACAGGCGGTGTCGTATCCGGTCTTGGCAAGGGTATCACAGCCGCATCTCTCGGCAGACTTTTAAAGGCAAGAGGGCTCAAGATTGTTGCTCAAAAGCTTGACCCGTATATCAATGTCGATCCGGGTACAATGAGCCCGTATCAGCACGGCGAGGTATATGTAACGGAGGACGGTGCAGAAACCGACCTCGACCTCGGCCATTATGAGCGTTTTATTGATGAGGACCTTAACAAGTATTCAAACCTCACAACAGGTAAGGTTTACTCAAATGTTCTTGAAAAGGAGCGTCACGGCGACTATCTCGGTAAGACAGTTCAGGTAATTCCTCACATCACAAATGAAATCAAGTCTTTTATCTACAATGTAGGTGAAAAGACCAATGCCGATGTTGTAATTACGGAAATCGGCGGTACGGTGGGCGATATCGAAAGCCAGCCGTTCCTTGAGGCTATCCGTCAGGTATCTCTTGAAGTCGGCAGAGAGAACAGCATCTTTATTCATGTAACTCTCGTTCCCTATATCAAGGGCAGTGAGGAACACAAATCGAAGCCGACACAGCATTCTGTAAAAGAGCTTCGTTCACTCGGTATCAATCCCGATATCATCGTTCTTCGTTGTGACGAACCTCTTGAGGAGAGCATTTTCAACAAGATTGCACTTTTCTGCAATGTAAAGCCGGATTGTGTAATCGAAAATATTACTCTCCCAACGCTTTATCAGGCACCTCTTATGCTTGAAAAGAGCAATTTCTCAAATGTTGTATGTCGTGAGCTCAATATTGTAACAGACAAAAAGCCTGACCTTTCCGAGTGGGAAGAAATGCTTAGCCGTATCAACAACCGTACAAAGAAATGCACGATTGCTCTTTGCGGTAAGTATGTTGCTCTCCATGACGCATATCTTTCTGTTGCAGAGGCACTTCGTCACGGTGGCTATGAAAATTCCGCCGATGTTGAAATCAAGTGGGTCGACTGCGAACTTCTCACAAAGTACAAGGTTGACGAGCTTCTCGGTGATGTTGACGGTATCCTCGTTCCGGGTGGCTTCGGTAACAGAGGTATCGAAGGTAAGATTATGGCTGCAAAATATGCCCGTGAGCATGATATTCCGTATCTCGGAATCTGCCTCGGTATGCAGACTGCAGTAATCGAATACGCAAGAGATGTTCTCGGCTATGCTGACGCCAACAGCGGTGAGTTTACACCCGAGGGCAAGCATAATGTTATTGACCTTATGCCTGAACAGGAAGGCATTGAGGATATGGGCGGCACAATGCGTCTTGGTGCATATCCGTGTGTTATCAAGCCCGATTCGCTTATGGCTAAGGCTTACGGTCAGCATGAAATTTCAGAGCGTCACCGTCATCGTTATGAGTTCAATAACGATTTCAGAGAGGAAATTGAAAATGCAGGCATGAAGATTACAGGTACTTCACCTAACGGACTTCTTGTTGAGGCTGTTGAAGTTCCCGACAACCGTTTCTTCGTTGCTGTTCAGTATCATCCCGAATTCAAGTCGCGCCCGAACCGTGCTCATCCGCTTTTCAGAGAATTTATTAAGGCATCACTTGAAAAGTAATTGATTTTTCCACTTAACTTTCAGATTTAAAGGACTGATTTTAATGAAGATTAACAGAAATTTTGACAATCTCGTTCCTAACTATCTTTTTGCAGATGTTGCAAAAAAGACAAATGCATATATTGCGGCTCATCCCGATAAAAAGGTTATCAAGCTTGGTATCGGTGATGTAACCCTTCCGCTTGCTCCTGTTGTTGTTGAGGCAATGAAAAAGGGTGCAGAGGATCTTGCTCACAAGGAAACCTTCAAGGGCTATCCCGATTATGAGGGCTACGAGTTCCTCAGACAGGCTATTTCAGATTATTACAAGAGCTTTGGTGTTGCAGTAGGCGCTGACGAAATCTTTGTATCAGACGGTGCAAAGTCGGACTGCGGTAACATAGGCGACATCTTCTCAAAGGATAATATTGTTCTCGTAACCGATCCTGTTTACCCCGTATATGTTGACTCAAACATTATGGCAGGCAGAGAAATCGTTTATGCCACATCAAATGAGGCAAACGGCTTTGCCGCTCTCCCTGATGAAAATGTAAAGGCAGACATCATCTACCTTTGCTCACCTAACAACCCGACAGGTTCTGCATACAATGCCGAACAGCTCAAGACTTGGGTTGACTATGCTCTCAAAAACGATGCAATAATCCTCTACGATTCAGCTTATGAGGCATTCATCACAGAGGATCTTCCTCGTTCAATTTTTGCAATCGAAGGTGCAAGAAAGTGTGCAATTGAAATGTGCTCACTTTCAAAGACAGCAGGCTTCACAGGTACAAGATGCGGTTACACAGTAATTCCTAAGGAGCTTGAGCGTGACGGTCACAATATCTATGCAACATGGTACCGCCGTCAGGCAACAAAGTTCAACGGTGTTTCATGGCCTGTTCAGTGTGCTGCTGCCGCTGTATTCAGCGAAGAAGGTCAGAAGCAGATCAAGGAGAACATTTCTTACTATCAGGAAAATGCAAGAATTATCGCATCTGCTCTTGATGAACTCGGCATCTACTACACAGGCGGTAAGAACTCACCTTACATCTGGCTCAAGTGTCCGAACAATATGGGCAGTTGGGAATTCTTTGACCTCCTCCTCAATGAGGCAAATGTTGTAGGTACTCCGGGTGAGGGCTTTGGCGAAAACGGTGCCGGCTACTTCCGTCTTACATCATTCGGTGACAGAGAAAACACGATTGAGGCTGTTGAGAGAATCAAAAAGGTTCTCACAAACCTCTCAAAGTAATTTGATTGAATTCAGATTATTATATTGAATAAAACACACAGCGGATAACCCGAATTTTAAGGTTATCCGCTGTTTTTGTTATCGGTTATTATCAGTAGGGGCACTCATTGGGCGCCCGCTAAGTAACGGCACAATATTTGTGATAAGACAGATTATATAAATGCCACAAAATAATTGTCATACAGTAGCGGCGAACAAGGTTCGCCGCTACTAATTTGTGCCATTTATAAATTCAATCTTGATAGAAAATTTTTCGGCATCCGATGAATGCAATACGCAATAAAAAAGGGACATTCCATTTGGAATGTCCTTTTGATATCATATTAAAATCAGAACTTAATCTTTTCAGCGATATAATCGTTGAGCTTGTCAATCGCAACTCTTTCCTGCTGCATTGTGTCACGGTCACGAACCGTCACACAACCGTCGTCAACAGACTCAAAGTCATATGTGATACAGAACGGAGTACCGATTTCGTCCTGTCTTCTGTAACGCTTGCCGATTGAACCGGCATCGTCATAATCAGTCATAAAGTCGGCTGAAAGCTGTTCATAAACCTTGCCGGCCTGCTCGTTGAGCTTCTTTGAAAGCGGAAGAACGCAAGCTTTGTACGGAGCAAGCGTCGGATGAAGTCTTAACACAACTCGTGTATCCTTTTCGTCAATAACTTCTTCATCATAAGCCTCAACAACAAGAGCAAGGAAAAGACGCTCAACACCGAGTGATGGCTCAATAACATACGGAATGTACTTCTCGTTTGTTGTCGGATCAAAATACTCAAGTGTCTTACCACTTGTTTTGCTGTGCTGTGTAAGGTCATAGTCTGTTCTGTCGGCAACGCCCCAAAGCTCGCCCCAACCGAACGGGAAGAGATATTCAAAGTCTGTTGTGGCTTTTGAATAGAAACAAAGCTCCTCTTTTGCATGGTCACGAAGACGGAGATTTTCTTCCTTAATATTGAGAGAATAGAGCCAGTCACGGCAGAAACCTCTCCAGTATTCAAACCATTCAAGGTCAGTGCCCGGCTTGCAGAAGAATTCAAGCTCCATCTGCTCAAACTCACGAACACGGAAAATAAAGTTACCGGGTGTGATTTCGTTTCTGAAAGATTTACCGATTTGTGCAACACCGAAAGGAACTTTCTTACGGCTTGTTCTCTGAATGTTAGAGAAGTTCACGAAAATGCCCTGAGCAGTTTCGGGACGAAGATAAATTTCATTCTTGCTGTCCTCTGTAACGCCCTGGAATGTTTTGAACATAAGGTTGAACTGACGAATATCGGTAAAGTTGTGCTTGCCGCAGTTAGGACACGGAATCTCTTTTTCCTTGATGTAATTCATCATTTCTTCATTTGTCCAGCCTGCAACATTTGTGCCGTCAAAATCTTCAATAAGGTTGTCGGCACGGTGACGGGTTTTACATTCCTTACAATCCATAAGCGGATCAGAGAAACCGCCGAGATGACCCGATGCAACCCATGTCTGCGGGTTCATAAGAATTGCAGAGTCAAGACCTACATTATATTTGTTCTGCTGAACAAACTTTTTGAGCCATGCGTTTTTGATATTGTTTTTAAGTGCAACACCGAGCGGACCGTAATCCCATGTGTTTGCAAGACCGCCGTAAATTTCGGAGCCTGGGTAAACAAAGCCTCTGTTTTTACACAGGGCAACGATTTTATCCATGGTTTTTTTGCTGTTTTCCATAACTTAACCTCTCTTAACAGATAGATAGATAAAAATAACCATTAAAATAATACAATTATTTGCAACTGTTGTCAAGTAAAAACACCAAATGTTAGCGCATAACAATAGGTTTAAAACAAGAATTAGAAAAAATTTACAAACTTGCCAAAAACCACTTGTAAATGTGAGCATTTTGATATATAATGTAATTACTCGAAATTTGAGTAACAAAAAAGGAGGAATTAGCGATGAAAAAATCATCCAAGGTTCTCAGTTTGGTGCTTGCAGTTCTTATGGCTGTATCCTGTTTTTCAGGCTTGACCATATTCTCTGCATCAGCTGAAGAAACCGACACAAAAATCTATTTTGACGCATCTAATCTCCCTGCAGAGTGGGGAACAACAAAGACAGTATACTGTCACCTTTACGCTGTAGCAGGCGATGATTTACCTGAAACATCTTGGCAGGGTAAGGCAGAGAAATGTAAGAAGGATACTGCTACAGGTCTTTACTACTTCGATACTGCAAAATTGAAGTCAGCTGACGGCACAAATCACGGCGGTCTTAAAGACAACGCTGACTATGCTGTAATTTTCTCAACAATTGATACTAAATCACAGAGTCACCAGACCTGTAATGTAACACTCGGCAAGCCTTGTCTCGGCGACACAATTTACCTCACAGGCGGTACAGTTGAGAATACCGAAGATTCATCAAAGCGTGACTTTGCTGCAACATGGAAGAATAACAGCGATAACTACGGTCCGAAGGCTGCAATCACATCACTCGGTCATGTAACTGAGGGCAGATTCCCGGTTTACTTTTCAAGAGCAGAAATGGTTGCACAGGCTATTTTCAACTGGGCTGTTAAGAATCCTAAAAACTACACTCCCGAAACTGTAGCTGACATTTGTGCACAGGTTGAGGCTGAGCCAATGGATGTTTACAACGCTTATGCTGAAATGTATGCAACAGAGCTTGCTGATCCTGCAGCTTATCCCGACTGTGCTCCGCTTACAACAGTAGCTACACTTCTCGGTGTTGATCCTTCAGGTACAACAGCTCCTGCAACAGAAGAACCTACAACTGTTGAGCCAACAACTGTTGAGCCAACAACTGTTGAGCCTACAACTGTTGAACCCACAACAGAACCCACTACAGAACCTGCAACAGAGCCTGCTGACGCAACACAGTATGTTGTAGCAGGTGTTGAGTCACTCACAGGTTATGAATGGCAAGGTTCTCCTGCACTCGCTCCCGAAAATGTAATGACAAAGAGCGGCGATGTTTATACAAAGACATTTACAGCTGTTCCGGTGGGCAAAAGCTATCAGCTCAAGGTTGTTGCAAACACAGGCGACGAGCAGAAGTGGATCGGTCTTGACGGTACAGACAACAATGTAACTTTCGATGTAGAAAGTGCTTGTGATGTAACTGTAACTTTCAATCCTGCTACAAACGAGATTGCTGTAACAGGTGACGGTGTTAAAATGGTTACAGACCTTGAAATCAACAGCATTACAGTTGTTGGTAACGGTGAAAACAGCTGGCTTAACGGTGTAGCATGGGGCGTTGACGCTGAAGTTAACCACATGACTCAGATTGCTGACAAGGTTTATCAGATTACATACACAGGTGTTGAATCTGCTGATGCTGCATACCAGTTCAAGTTTGCAGTTAACGACGATTGGGCTGCTAACTGGGGTCTTCCTGAGCAGAGCGCAGCTACTATAGGCAAAGATTTTGACCTTACATTCAATGGTGAAAATATGCTCCTTAACACAGTTTCTGCCGGTTATCCGGAAGATTCACTCGTTGATGTAACAATCACACTTGATCTTACTAAGTTTGATTATCCGTCACGCTCAGGTGCTAAGGCTAATATTAAGATTGACGGTGCCCGTGTTCCGCTTCTCGGCGATGCTGACGGTGACTACTCAATTACAGTTGTAGATGCTACAACAATTCAGAAGATTGCTATCAACCTTATGAGTATTGCTGCTGATGATGCAAACGCATTCAAGGCATGTGATGCTAACGAGGATGGCAGAATCTCAATCAAGGATGCTACTCTCGTTCAGAAGTACATCGTTGGCGGTTACGAAACAGGCAATGTCGGTTTACCGATTTCTGTTGAATAATTAATCGCTGTTGATTAAATTCGCAATTGCAATTTACCCCACAGGGTTCTCCTGTGGGGTTATTTTTTGCCGTAAAACAAGGAAATTTTGCCGATAAAGGTGCAAAGTGCAGTAATATGTGGTATAATCATAGTGCAGATGTTCCGCTTTACTCATACGGTGGGTTCGTTCTGAATTTAAACAGAGTTATATTTTTCTTAGACTCTGAGGAACTGATGCTCTGCGTGAATTAAAAATGTTCAAAAAGAAAAGAGGCGAAGGATGTATGTATATTCATGATATTTCGAGAGACACTCTTACAACCGAAACATATCCGGGTGATCCCGAAACTGTTGTGACTCAGCTGAGAAGTATTGATGAAGATGACGAGTGCAATCTTTCGCAGATTTCTATGTGCGTTCACGCAGGCACGCATATTGATGCTCCTCTCCACTTTTGCCCTGACGGCAAAGGGATAACCGATTTAAGGCTCAACACTTTCTACGGAAAATGCACCGTAATAACGGTCAAGGGTGTGCTGACGGGCGAAGATATGGACAAGCTGTTGCCGTATTGCCGAAAACGCATACTCTTTCGTGGAAACGGCAAAACATACCTTTCACATTCTGCCGCAATTGTGCTTGCACAAAGCAGGGTGGTGCTTGTCGGTACAGATGCCGAGTCAATCGCACCTCCGTTTGATGAAGTTAAAACACATCTTGAACTTGGTAGAGCGGATATTGCCGTTCTCGAAAATCTCAATCTTTCGGGAGTGGCTGACGGCGAATATGATTTGTGTGCGTTTCCGATAAAGCTCGGCGGAGTTGAGGCGGCACCATGCAGAGCAATACTTTTTGAACAGGAAAAAGGATTAAACTAAGGTGATATTTATGGTAAAAATGGTAGTATTTGATCTTGACGGCACGCTTATAAATTCGCTTACCGATCTTGCTATAAGTGTGAACTACGGTCTGAAGCTTAACGGTCTTGAAGAAAAGCCGGTTGAAAATTATAAAACATATGTCGGAAACGGCAGAGAAATGCTCATCAGAAGGGCGATGGGAGATGCGTGGACCGACCACGAGCTTTTTGAAAAGGTCAAGGCTGATTACGACAGACACTATGCCGTTCATTGCAACGACCACACTGCCGCATATGACGGTTGTGCCGAAATGCTTGAAAAGCTTGCAAAAAAGGGTGTAAAAACAGGTGTGCTTTCAAACAAGCCCGATGAATTTGTTGATAAAATGCTAAAAAAAGCATTCCCAAATCACAAGTTTACTCAGGCATGGGGGCAGAAACCACAGTACAAGACAAAGCCCGAGCCTGATGCTCTGCTTGCACTCCTCGATATGAGCGGCGTAACTCCCGAAGAATGTTTCTATGTCGGTGACAGCGATGTCGATGTGTTTACGGCAAACAATGCAGGTGTAAAAATGGCAGGTGTTTCATGGGGATTCAGGGGAAAAAACGAGCTTATGAACGCAGGTGCGCCGTTTGTTGCAGACTCAGCCGAAGAACTTTTTGATTACATTTGCAAATTTATATAATAGTATGAACAAGATAAACTATCAGAAAGAACTCGACAGGGTGATTGACAAAATAACGGGGGAGGGAAAAGTCCCGAAGCTGCTTTTGCATGTGTGTTGCGCCCCGTGTTCGTCCTACTGCCTTGAGTATCTTTCAAAATATTTTGATATCTCGGTCTATTTTTACAATCCGAATATTTCGATTGCGGATGAGTATAATTACCGCCTGATCGAAGAAAAGCGTCTTGTGTCGCTTATGCCGTTTGAACATCCTGTAAAGGTGGTCGAGGGCGAATATTTGCCCAAGGATTACTTTGAGTATGTCAAAGGTTTTGAAAATGAACCCGAGGGCGGAGAGCGGTGTGAAAAATGTTTCAGACTGCGACTTGAATCCTCTGCACGCTACGCAAAGGAACACGGCTTTGATTATTTCACAACCACGCTTACAATCAGTCCGCTGAAAAATGCGCAGTTGCTCAATTCAATCGGTGCGGAGCTTGCCGAGAAGTACGGCATTCCGTGGCTGTACAGCGACTTCAAAAAGCGTGAAGGCTACAAGCGTTCAATCATCCTTTCAAAAGAATATGACCTCTACCGCCAAAACTATTGCGGTTGCGTCTTTTCAAAAAGGGATAGTATGCAGAGAAAAAACTAATTAATATACCAAAAGACAAATCCCCGTCAGAATTTCTGACGGGGATTAATCGTGTTTGCAAATTATTTAACTGAGATTAACGCATATTAACTTGGTTGTTTTACACAACCGATTTGAGGTATTCGACAATTTCCTGCTGTGTACTCATTTCAAGCACCTTTGCAGTGACTTTGTCTGCCTCTTCTTTTGTCCATGTGGAAATTATTTTTCTCACATTGAGAACTGACGGAGCGGAAACGCTGAATTCTGTGAGTCCGAATGAAATAAGCAACGGAATCATCAGCTTGTTTGCGGCAGCCTCACCGCACATTCCGACTGAAATGCCGTTCTGAACACCGCACTCAATTGTGCGTTTAATCATTCTGAGAACGCTTGGCTGAAGGGGAGAGTAGAGGTAAGACACATCGTTGTTGCCTCTGTCACAAGCCATTGTGTAGCCTGTGAGGTCATTTGTGCCGATGCTGAAGAAGTCTGCCTCTTTTGCAAGCATATCTGCGATAACTGCCGCAGACGCTGTTTCAACCATAACACCAACCTGAATGTTTTCGTTGAAATTTATGCCCATATTGCGTAAATCGGCTTTGCATTCTGCGACAAGCTTTTTGCCCTCACGAAGTTCATCCATAGTTGTGATGAGCGGGAACATAATCTTGATGTCACCGAATGCGCTTGCACGCAAAATGGCTTTAATCTGTGATTTGAAAAGTTCACGGTTTTTAAGGCAATATCTGATTGCACGGAATCCCATGAACGGATTTTCTTCTTTTTCAAGTCCAAGGTACGGAATGTCCTTGTCACCGCCGATATCAAGTGTTCTGATAATCAGCGACTTGCCCTTTAAGATAAGAGCCGCCTTTTTGTAGGCCTCAAACTGTTCGTCCTCTGTCGGAATTGAAGTTCTGTCCATGAACAGAAACTCTGTTCTGAAAAGTCCGACACCCTCGCCGTCTGCATCAACTGCCTTGACAGCGTCTTCGGGTTTTCCTATGTTGCAGAAAAGTTCATAAGCTTCTCCGCTTGCGGATTTTGTTTCTCGTCCCCTGTAATTTTCAAGCTCTTTGCGTTCTGCAAGAAAAGCGTCACGCTTTTTGGAGTATTCTGCAACTGTGTTATCATCCGGATTAACAATTACAGCACCCTCACTGCCGTCAACTACAACTGTGTCGCCGTTTTTCAGGCTTGATGCGACACCCTCAACACTGAGTACGGCGGGAATCTCAAGCGCTCTTGCAAGAATTGCAGAGTGGGAAGTTGTTCCGCCTGTTTCAGTAATAATGCCTGCTATGTTTTCTTTTACAATACCTGCCGTAACAGAAGGAGTAAGCTCCCTTGCAACAAGCACAGTGCCTTTTGGCGCATCGCTTACTTTAATTTCGTTTACTCCGAGAAGAATGCCGAGAACACCGCTCTTGATATCTCTGACATCAGCCGCACGCTGTTTTGTAAGCTCATCGTCAGCTGCCGAGAACATTGCAATAAACATATCGCACATATGCTCAAGAGCAGATTCCGCACATTGACCGTCTGCAATCAGCTTTTCAATTTCACCGCTGAGATACGGATCTTTGATAATCTGAATGTGACCTGCAAGAATTTCTGCCTCTTTTTCACCGGCTGAACTGCGAAGATTTTCTGCCTGTTTTTCAGTATTGTAGCAAAAAGCATCTACTGCTGCTTTAAAACGCTGTGACTCTGCCTCAGTATCTGTTACTGTTCGTGGAGTGTATTCAAGCGAATGTTCTTCAATAAGCATTACCTTACCGATTCCGATACCCTCGGATGCGGCTGTTCCGTGTAGCATAATCTTCACCTCTTGTAACTGGTCTGTCGGGGCCATTATTCGCCAAGACCGCTCTCAATGAGCTGTACTGCCTCTGCAAGTGCCTCGTTTTCGTCAGCACCGTCGCAAACAACTTCAATTTCACTGCCGCACTTGATGCAAGCCGCAATAATGTTGAGGAGGCTCTTTGCGTTGTACTGATTGCCGTTGAATTTGATTGTTACATCACAGCTGTATTTGCCCATAGCTGTTGCAAAAACCGATGCCGGACGCATATGGAATCCCTGCGCATTTGTGAGTACGAGTTCTTTTGATACCATAATAAAATCTCCTTTATAAAATAAATTTGTGCTTTGAAGTTTTGAATCTAATGTCGTGAAAGTTCTTTGAGTTTTGAGGGGTGGCACCGGCTTTTACACCGGTGCCGAGGAACAAAACATTTCAAAAAACGGGTAATAGCAAATTAATTATTTTTTAATCGGTCTTTTGAGAAGTGCAAGCATAAACATTGAAACTACTGCACCGATTGCAAGAGCAAGGAGGTAGAAATACCATGTACCCTGCATTGTTGCGAATACGAAGATACCGCCGTGAGGAGCCATAAGCTTACAGCCAAAGAGAGCTGAAAGTGCGCCTGCTACTGCAGAACCAACGATACATGAAGGGATAACCTGAAGCGGATGACCTGCTGCGTAAGGAATTGCACCTTCTGAGATGAATGAAAGTCCCATTATATAGTTTACGGGAGCATTCTTTCTTTCTTCATCTGTCCAACGATTCTTGAAGAATGTGTTTGAAAGAGCGACTGCGATTGGAGGAACCATACCGCCGATCATAACTGCTGCCATAATGATGTATGCCTGATCGTCTGCGTTTGCAAGGTTAAGTGTTGCGAATGCATAAGCTGCCTTGTTGAAAGGACCGCCCATGTCGATAGACATCATACCTGCGAGGAGCGCACAGAGCGGAACCATCATTGCAGGGTTAGAGGCAATAGCGTTAAGGCCGTTTGACATACCTGAGTTAATCATACCCATGAATGGGTTGACTGCGCACATTACAACGAGAATACCGCCGAGTCCGAGAAGCGGATAGATGAGAACGGGCTTGATACCCTCAAGAGCCTTAGGCATCTTATCGCACATTTTTTCAATACCGAGCATTAAGTAACCGCCTACGAAACCTGCAAGCAAGCCGCCGAGGAAGCCTGACGGAACTGTTTCTGCAGCGGCAGGATCCATAAAGGTTGCGCCTGATGTTGCAAGGAAACCGCCTACAAGACCAACGAGAAGACCGGGACGGTCTGCAATTGACATTGCGATAAAGCCGGAAAGGATAGGAACCATAAGGTTAAATGCCACACCGCCGAGTGTCTTAAACCATGCGGCTGCTGGAGTTACCGTACCGAATGCACTGCCAACCTCCTGTGCGTTTACACCGCACGCAATATCAATGAGGAATGCGATTGCAATGAAGATACCGCCTGCTACAACGAACGGGAGCATATGTGATACACCGTTCATAAGGTGACCGTAAGTGCCGCCTCTCTTCCTTGGAGCATCTGCAGAACCGCCTTTGTGATGATATACGGGAACTTCTTTGTTTACAATCTTGTTGATAAGCTCTTCCGGCTTATGAATACCGTCTGAAACGGCACACTGTAAAACGGGCTTGCCGTCAAAACGGGCAAGATTTATTGTGATGTCAGCGGCAACGATGATACCGTCACAATTTGCAATTTCTTCTTCAGTAAGCACATTCTTTGCACCGCCCGAACCGTTTGTTTCAACCTTAATCGGAATGTTAAGGCTGTCGCCGGCTTTCTGGAGTGATTCAGCCGCCATATAAGTATGAGCAATACCTGTTGGACAAGCTGTGATAGCAAGAACTCTGTAACCCTTCTTTGCAGGAACTTCTGCCTTTGGTTCATCGGGGAACTTCTCTGTTTCTCTTGCGTCAATAATCGAGATGAATTCTTCCGGAGTTTTTGCGGCTTTAAGCTTTGCGGTAAAATCTTCATGCATCAAAAGCTGCATAAGTCTTGCAAGAACTTCAAGATGAACATCACCGTCTGTTGTTGCGGCAATCATAAAGAGCAGCTTACAGGGCTTACCGTCGGGCGAGTCATAATCTACACCGTCTGGAACTGTGATAGCCGTGAGGGCGGGAGCTTTTACAGCTTCGCTCTTGGCATGGGGAATTGCAACCTCCATACCTACGGCTGTTGTGCCGAGTTCTTCACGTTTGAGGATTCCCTCTTTGTAGGCTTTAACATCCTTGAGGTTTCCGCATTTTTCATGTAATGAAACAAGTTTGTCAATTGCTTCGCTCTTGTCGGCAACTTTAACGCCGAGAGCAATACCCGATTTTTTTAATAAATCTGTGATACGCATATTTTTCTCTCCTTTTTAATTGAATTTTGCAAGCAATTCATTTATTTTTTCTTTTGTGGCAAGTCCGTCAAGAAATGCCGTTGCATTTCCGCACACACTGCCTAATTTCAGCGCATAGGGGTAGCTTTTTGTTTTTTCATATCCTGCCACAAAGCCTGCTACCATTGAGTCGCCCGAACCGACTGTGTTAATTACCTTTTCTTTGAGGACTCCTGCTTTGTGTCTTTTTCCAAATTCGTCAATGAGCATTGCTCCGTCACCGCCGAGTGAAATCAAAACATTTTTTGCACCGAGTTTCTGCAACTCTTTTGCATACTTTTCAATATCATCCTCGGTGTTGATTTCAACTCCGAACATTTCGGAAAGCTCCTGTCTGTTCGGCTTGATGAGGAACGGCTTGTACTTGAGTGCGTTGAGTAAAAGTTTTTTTGTTGCGTCAACTACAATTCGTACATCCTTGCCCTTGATTCTTTCAAGGATTCTTTCGTAAACATCATCAGGCATCGTATTCGGAATGTTTCCTGCAATTACGATTGTGTCGCCGTCGGATATTCTGTCGATTTTTGAAAACAGCCTTTCAAGTTCGCCTTCACTTATGTGAGGTCCCTGACAATTGATTTCTGTTTCAACGCCGGCTTTGATTTTTATGTTGATTCTTGAAATTCCACTTTCAAGCTTAATAAAGTCGGTGATAATCCTGTCGTTGCGAATACCCTTTTCAATGGCGTCACCCGTAAAGCCTGCAACAAATCCGAATGCCGTACTTTCAAGGTCAAGCTCTGCAAGTACGCATGAAACATTGATTCCCTTACCTCCGTAGTAATATTCTTCGGCGGTTGTTCGGTTTGTTATTCCCGGAACAAGCGAATCAAGTCTGACAATGTAGTCAATTGACGGATTAAGCGTTACGGTGTAAATCATTTTTTACCTCCTTTATCACCGTTACCTGCGAAAAGTCCGGCGTAGGCAGTTTGTCGGTGATTATACAACATTTTTGCAGAGGGGCAAATGTTACGGAATACACCCTGCGAAATTTTGAATGGTCTGCAAGAACAAATGCCATATAAGATTTGTTGATTGCCGTTTCCTTTATAAGACCTTCTTCAATGTCGGGGGTTGTGAATCCCGAACCGATGTCAATTCCGTTTGCTCCCATAAAAGCTTTTGTAAAGTTAAAGCAGTTTATGCTTTTTATTGCTTCGGCACCCACAACAGCCTCGGTAAGCGGTTTTATTTTTCCGCCTACTATATATGTCTGCATACCCTTGTGGATAAGCATTCTGGCGTGTGTTATGCCGTTTGTAACATATGTTGCGTTTGTATTTGTAATGTGGTCAACAAGCTTTAATGTTGTTGTTCCTGCGTCAATATAAACAAAGTCAGAGTCATTGATAAGCTTTGCACAGTATTCCGCAACCGCATCTTTTTCATCGCTCATAACGGTTTCACGATTGCTTACCGCATCTTCAAAAACACCCTCGTTTCTGGTGATTGAAGTTGCACCGCCGAAAACCTTTGTGAGCTTTCCCATCTCATCAAGAGCGGAAAGATCTCTTCTTATTGTTGACTCGGATGAGTCAAGCAACTTTGTTAATTCCGACACCGTGACCGAATTTTTTTCTTCGAGCAAATCAAGTATTGCACGATATCTGTCCTGTGTAAGCATTATCCTCACCTCTTGACTTATATTATAACACCCATTTTTTAAAAGTCAAGCAAAATCGGTCAAAAAAATTCAAAAAAATTTAAAGACAGCAAAATTAGCTAACAAAAAAGTGTCGAGCATTATTTAAAAACAGTATAATTTTACCGTTTTTGCAATTAAAATTGGTGTTTTTGTTTTTCTTCATTCAAAATCAGTCAAATTAATTATTTTGACTATAATTCTTTTAGCGTGTTGACTGCAAGGTGTTTTTATACTACAATATTAATCGTTGTGTACAAAAAAAGCCTGCAAGTTTTTTGCAGGCTCAAAACGGCGGAATCACGCATTTATATTTTTTGTTTTTTATGTTTTTTTATACATATATATGTTATATGTCATTCTGACAAATCTTCAATGACTGTGATTTTTCGTTTTTCGGAGATTATAATATTTTCCTCATTCATCTTTTTTATTTCACGCATCATTGCACTTCGGTCAACAGAAAGGTAATCTGCAAGGTCGGAAAGAGGGAGAGGAAGATAAAAGGTGTTTTTTCCTTTTTCGGTTTTAATGTATTCAAAAAAAGTCAAAAGCTTGCTCCTCAGCGTCTGCTGACAGAGAATGTCTGTGTGAGCAAGACTTTTTTTATGAGATTTTTTGATGTATGCACTTATAATTCGCTGGTGTTTACTGCAATGCTTTTCACAACAGGCTGTAAATTTTGAGTATTTCACGAAATCAATTTTGCAGTTTGTTTTGGCACTCAGATAAAAAATTCTGTTGTCTGATTCGGGTACAATGCAGGTGACGATTATGTCGCCCTTTTCATAAAAAGAAATAATTCTCCGCTGATTTTCGGCATTGTCTGTTGTCAGATAAACAGTTCCTTCTTTTATGATGCAAATTGTGTCATTTTCGGGTGAATATGTAGTTATGATTTCACCCCTTTTATACTCTCTTTCAATAGGTTTAAAACACTCGTTTATCCCGATGAAATCTGATTTTTTAAGCTTTGCACCGCCTATTTCTTCTATCATTTGCAACACTCCATAATGTGTGGCGTTTTTTATCTTACCACAAGATATAGTATAGTATATCACATAATTGTTGCCTGTGCAACAGTATTTATATTGCAATTATTGTATAATTGGTCTTGCATCGCAAGGATAGTTTGGTTCCTTGCAATTTTATTGCATAACGCATTTTTTAAACAGCATTATTGAAAAATTTATTTTTTTATTCGGATTAACAGATATAGGATATTTTTACCAAGGAAGTACCGCAAAATAATAAAAAGGGGAAGGATTATGAGAATTATTAAGCGTAACGGCTCAGAAGAAGATTTTAACATTGAAAAAATTATTAATGCCGTTAAAAAAGCAAACGGTTCGGGGGAACACAAGTTCCTTACAGACGAACAGATTGAGGATGTTGCCGACTATGTTGAATATAAGTGCAACAAAATCAGGAGAGCAGTGTCCGTTGAAGAAATTCAGGATATGGTTGAGGATCAGCTAATGGCAAAGGGTGCGTTTGAGCTCGCAAGAAGATATGTGCGTTACCGCTACAATCGTTCGCTTGTTCGTAAGGCAAATACTACCGATAACAGAATTCTTTCGCTTATCGAGTGCAATAACGAGGAAGTAAAGCAGGAAAATTCAAATAAGAACCCTACCGTCAACAGCGTTCAGCGTGACTATATGGCCGGTGAGGTTAGTCGTGACCTTACAAGAAGAATGCTTTTGCCGGCTGATATTGTTGAGGCTGATAAGGAAGGTATTATTCACTTCCACGATTCGGACTATTTTGCACAGCATATGCACAACTGCGATCTTGTAAACCTTGAGGATATGTTGCAGAACGGTACCGTTATCAGCGATACGCTTATTGAAAGACCGCACAGCTTTTCAACGGCGTGTAACATTGCAACTCAGATTATTGCACAGGTTGCAAGTAACCAGTACGGCGGTCAGAGCATAAGCCTTGCTCATCTTGCACCGTTTGTTCAGGTTTCCCGTGAGAAAATCCGCAGAGAAACTCTTGCGGAAATCGAAGAACTCGGTGTTCATCCCACAGAAGAGAAAATCAACGATATCGTTGAGCAAAGACTTCGCAAAGAAGTAAACCGTGGTGTTCAGACCATTCAGTATCAGGTTGTTACTTTGCTCACAACAAACGGTCAGGCTCCGTTTGTAACCGTGTTTATGTATCTTAACGAGGCTAAAAACGAGCAGGAAAAGCACGACCTCGCTATGATTATCGAAGAAACACTCAAACAGCGTCACAAGGGCGTAAAAAATGAAAAGGGTGTGTGGATTACACCTGCGTTTCCAAAGCTTATTTATGTGCTTGAGGAGGATAACATAACAGAGGACAGCAAGTATTGGTATCTTACGGAGCTTGCTGCAAAATGTACCGCAAAGAGAATGGTTCCCGACTATATCTCGGAGAAGGTTATGCTCCAAAGCAAAATTGATAAAAACGGCGAGGGTCATTGCTTTACCTGTATGGGTTGCAGAAGCTTCCTTACTCCTTATGTTGACGAAAACGGCAAGCCGAAATATTACGGCAGATTCAATCAGGGTGTTGTGACTGTAAATCTTATTGATATCGGACTCAGCGCAGGCAAGGACCTTGATAAATTCTGGAAGATTTTTGACGAGAGAATGGAACTTTGCCACAGAGCATTGCAGTGCCGTCACGAGCGTCTTACAGGCACTCTTTCGGATGCCGCTCCTATTTTGTGGCAGTACGGTGCTTTGGCAAGACTTAAAAAGGGTGAGAAGATTGACAAGCTTCTCCATGGCGGTTATTCAACGCTTTCACTCGGTTATGCAGGTCTTTGGGAGTGCGTTTACAGCCTTATCGGCAAAAAACTCACCGAAAAAGAGGGCAAAGAACTCGGCCTTGAGATTATGCAGAAACTAAACGACTATTGTGCAAAGTGGAAAAAGGCTGAAAACATTGACTACAGCCTTTATGGTACTCCTCTTGAAAGCACAACATATAAGTTTGCAAAGTGTCTTCAAAAGCGTTTCGGCATTATCAAGGGCGTAACAGATAAAAATTACATTACTAACAGCTATCATGTTCATGTTACCGAGAATATTGACGCATTCAGCAAGCTGAAGCTTGAATCCGAATTTCAGGCTTTGTCACCGGGCGGTGCAATCAGCTATGTTGAAGTTCCGAATATGCAGGATAACATTCCCGCTGTTTTACAGGTTATCAAGTTCATTTACGATAACATTATGTATGCAGAGCTTAACACAAAGAGCGACTACTGTCAGGTTTGCGGTTATGACGGAGAAATCAAGATCGTTCACGATGACGGCAAGCTTGTGTGGGAGTGTCCTAACTGCGGCAACCGTGATCAGGATAAGATGAATGTGGCAAGAAGAACCTGTGGATATATCGGAACTCAGTTCTGGAATCAGGGCAGAACTCAGGAAATTGAGGAAAGGGTGCTTCACCTTTGATGAATTACGGAGAAATTAAACTCTGCGATATTGCAAACGGTGAGGGAGTAAGAGTATCGCTCTTTGTATCCGGCTGTACGCATCATTGCAAAAACTGCTTTAATCCGCAGACATGGAGTTTTGATTACGGCGAACCTTTTACAAAAGAGGTTGAGGATAAAATTCTCAAAGAGCTTGAACCGTCATATATTGACGGCTTGTCATTGCTCGGCGGAGAACCCTTTGAACCTTCAAATCAAAGAGCCTTAGTGCCGTTTTTAAAGCGTGTCAGAGAAAAATATTCCGACAAAACAATTTGGTGTTATTCGGGCTATTTGTTTGACAAGGAGCTTCTTTCCGACAGCAGAGCAAGATGTGAATGTACGGATGAAATGCTTTCAATGATTGATGTGCTTGTTGACGGTGAATTTGTTGAGGCTCTTCACGATATAAGCCTTGCGTTCAGAGGTTCGTCAAATCAGCGTATTATAGATGTAAAAGCGTCACTCAAAGAAAATAAAATAATTCCCCACAAGCTTATGAAAAGGGGAGTGTAATAAAAAGCGACAGCCGTAAAACTGTCGCTTTTTGTAATATTATTGAATTATTGCGTGGAATGTTGTTGATTTTGTAAGGCAAATAGTGTAAAATGATAGCATACTATTTATAGAATATTATGCAAGGAGCGATTATATATGGTATGTAAAAATTGCAATCACGAAATTGACAACGGAGCAATGTTCTGTACTTACTGCGGAACACCTGTTGAGCAGACTCCAGAGCCTGAAACACAGCCTGTTGAAAATGCTTCAACCGAAGATGCTGCGCAGAACCCTTACGAGAATGTGCAGACTGCACAGCCTGAGGTTGATAACGCACAGCCGACTGCCGACAGTCAGCCACAGCAGAATCCGTATTCTCAGCAGTACGGTCAGCCAAATCAAACTTATTATCAGCAACCGCAGCCTAACAAAACTTCATACGGTCAGCAGTTTACAAACTCACCGAACAATGATTACGGCGCAAATCAAAGCAAGTACGGCAATCAATATCAGAGCTACAACAACGGCTATAATCAGCAGTACAACACGCAGTATCAGCAGACATACAACTCACAGCCTGTACCGCCCGTTGCACCGCCATATGGTACTCCGGATACTCAGCCTGTAAGTATAGGCGGTTGGATCGGCGTTATGCTTTTAACCTGTCTGCCGATTGTAAACCTCATTATGCTCTTTGTCTGGGCATTCAGCTCATCAACAAAGAAGTCACTCAAAAACTACGCAAGAGCCGCTCTTATCCTGGCTCTTATCGGAGTTGTGCTTGTGGTAGTTGTTTCAATTATACTTGCAGTCTGCGGTATCAGTATCTTCAACGAATTTTCCAATTCAGGATATTACTATCATTAAATTTAACGGTGAATCGCTGTACCAAATTCGTACAGACAGCTTTATAATGTCAAAAACAAAGTTTACCGATACAAAAAAATCCCTGTCCATAACGGACAGGGATTTTCATTTACGTTATAAAAAAGTTTTAGGGTTGCGAACTTCGGCTCTTCTAATGTCAAGCCTCGTTGTTCTCCGCTATTTCTAAAATAACTTCCGCTCGTCTAATCCGTTTCAATTACTTGCGTAATTTTCACGGCTTAGTCCTCGCCGGTCGTTATTTTAGGGCTACGAACCTCGGCTCTTCTATTAATCAAAGAATTTGCTGTGGATAGCGCTTACAGCCTTGTCAGCGTCTGATGAATCAATAAGAACCGAAACCTTGATTTCGCTTGTGCTGATCATCTGGATGTTGACCTGAGCGTCATAAAGAGCCTCAAACATCTTTGTAGCAACGCCTGCGTGGCTTTCCATACCTGCGCCGACAATTGAAATCTTAGCTACCTTATCGTCATAGAGAATTTCCTCTGCACCGAGGTTCTCTGTGTATTCCTTCATAAGAGCAACAGCCTCTTCGCCTCTGTTCTTGGCAACTGTAAAGCTGATGTCCTTCTTACCGTCATGACCGATTGACTGAAGAATAATGTCAACATTGATATCTTTAGCAGAAAGCTTTGAGAACATCTTAAAAGCAAGACCGGGGATATTCGGAACACCCATAACAGAAATTCTTGCAACATCTGTATCTTTAGCAACACCGCTGATTAACATTTTTTCCATTTTAGTTTTCTCCTTTACAATTGTACCCGAAGCCTTTGTCATACTTGAAAGCACTTCAAGCTCGATATTATATTTTTTAGCCATTTCAACCGAACGGTTGTTAAGAACCTGAGCACCGAGTGTAGCAAGCTCAAGCATTTCGTCATAAGAGATTTCCTGAAGCTTCTTAGCGTTCTTAACCTTTCTCGGGTCAGCTGTGTAAACACCCTCAACATCGGTGAAAATCTGACAGAGATCAGCGTGCATTGCAGCCGCAATAGCTACGGCGCTTGTGTCTGAACCGCCTCTGCCGAGTGTTGTAATATCGCCGTATTTTGAAATGCCCTGGAAGCCTGCAACGATTACAATGTTCTTCTTGTCAAGCTCTTTCTTAATTCTGTCAGGCTCAACTTTTCTGATTCTTGCGCTTGTGTGAGCAGAAGTGGTATTGAAACCTGCCTGCCAGCCAAGAAGAGAAACAGCGTGGTAACCGAGCTTTTCGATTGCCATTGCAAGAAGTGAAATAGAAATCTGCTCGCCTGCGGCAAGAAGCATATCCTTTTCTCTTTTTGAAGCCTTTGGATTGATTTCGTTTGCCTTTTCAATGAGATCGTCTGTTGTGTCGCCCTGAGCGGATACAACAACTACAACATCATTGCCCTTTGCGTAAGTGTCTGTTACGATTGATGCAACATTCATTACTCTTTCGGCATTGGCAACAGAGCTGCCGCCAAATTTCTGAACTATCAAACTCATGTACTTAATACTCCCTCTGTAAAATTATAAATCAGCCACACGGATACTTGAAAGTACCGAAACACCGTCAGCCTCAAGCTGAGCAATCTTCTCGGCAAATTCGTTGTACGGCATAGCCTTGACAACAAATGCTTTTTCGTCGGCAGGTGCGTCAGCCTTATTGATTACTGTTACCTCACCGAATAATTTTTCTGCCTTTTCTGCAACATTACTGCCGTTTGCACGAACATACATGGCACGGCTTGACTCCTCCCAAGGAAGAATGTTTTTGCCGTTGCCGTCTGCCCAGTAAAGGAACTTTCTTGTCTTGAGGTGCTTACAGCAGTCGATTACATCGGCTACAACTGCGCTTGCTGTAGGAAGCTTGCCTGCACCCTTGCCGTAGAATACTACATCGCCTGTGCAGTCGCCTCTTACCATAATGCCGTTGAACTCATAGTCAATGTTAGCAAGCTGGCTCTTGTTCGGAACGAGCATAGGAGCAACGATAATGTCAATCTTGCCGTCCGCAAGACGCTTAACACTGCCGATAAGTTTAATTACGCAATGGAAAGCCTCAGCGTATCTTACATCTTCAAGTGTAATTTTTGTAATGCCCTCTGTATGTACAGAGTCGGGATAAACATGCTTTCCGTATGCAAGAGATGCAAGAATACAAATCTTACGGCAAGCGTCGTGACCTTCGATATCAGCGGCAGGATTTCTCTCGGCAAAGCCAAGCTCCTGAGCAAGCTTGAGCGCATCGTCAAACTGCATACCGTCTTCAATCATCTTTGTAAGGATAAAGTTTGTTGTACCGTTAAGAATACCGGCAATCTCGTCAACATTGTTTGCAACAAGACACTGGCTCATCGGGCGGATAATCGGAATACCGCCGCCTACCGATGCTTCAAAGAGGAAGTTTGTGTTTGTTTCCTTTGAAATTTCAAGGAGTTCTGCACCGTGAGCGGCAACAAGCTCCTTGTTTGAAGTAACAACACTCTTACCTGCTTTAAGACATCTCTTTACAAAGTCATAAGCAGGATTAAGACCGCCCATAACTTCAACAACAACTCTTATTTCGAGGTCGTTGATGATATCTTCAAAGTTCTTTGTGAATCTGTCTGCAAGCGGACTGTCGGGAAATTCACGAAGGTCAAGAATCTTCTTGACATAAACCTCTTCACCGATGCTTGCATAAAGCTTCTGTTTGTGTGTTGTAAAGATTTCGGCAACGCCCGAACCTACAACACCGTGACCCATAATTGCTATTGAAACCATATCTAAAAACCTTTCCTTTCGAGTTTTTGGTTTTAACCTGTTATTTTATTCTGCGGCAGGGGGAGCTTCCTCACCGCCGCCTGACGATTCACCGCCTCCGGAGCTTTCGCCTCCGCCTGAGGATTCCCCTCCGCCGGAAGGTTCTCCGCCTGAAGGTTCTCCTCCGCCTGAAGGTTCTCCGCCTGAATTATCTCCTCCGCCTGAGGTGTCGCCGCCTGAATTATCTCCTCCGCTGTTGCTTGTGTCGCCGCCGTAATTGCTACCGCTGTTGTCACCACCGTAATTGGGATTGTAGTAGCTTGAGGAGTCTGAAACATCTGAGCCGTATTCATAGTTACCGCTGTAATATGAACCTCCCGAACTCGGCATATTGTCCTCGGTGTAGTAGCCCACATACCGTCCCGAAATATTATCAGTTGAAACAATAAGTCCCGTTGTAGGATTATATGTTGCCTCAATCAGGTTATCGGATATCTTATATTCCTTATTTTCTTTGCCTTTAAGGTACTTGCCCATAACATTTGCAAAGAATTTTGTTGCCGTTGTTCTTCCGCTGTAGGAAATGGTTTTAGGCTTATCAAAACCGCACCATGTAGCCATTACGGCATATGGTGAACATCCGCAGAACCATGAATCCTTATCGTCATCGGTTGTACCTGTTTTGCCGATAATGTCCCAGCCTGAAATCTGAGCGTAATGTGCGTTTGTGTGAGCACTGTTTGTAACATTGTAGTGAAGCAGTCTGTTCATGATTCCTGCTGTTTCGGCTGAATAAGCCTGTTTCGGAACTGCGTCACGGTTATCAATGATTATGTTGTCCTCTGAGTCGGTTACATAGTAGTATGTGTACGGTTCGTAGTAAAGACCGCCGTTGCCGAGATATGTGTAAGCAGCCGCCATTTCTCTTACTGTAACACCGCCGTTCATACCGCCGATTGAAAGAGCACCCGTATTCTGTGAATCCTGTTCCGTAAGATTCTTGAATCCCATTTTTGTAATAACCTGCTGATATGCAACGCTCGGACCGCCGATAAGCTCCATGGTCTGAGCGGCTGTTGCGTTTGATGACCACTCGATTGCATCGGGAAGACTCATATTGCCGTTGTAGTAGCCGTATGCGTTGTTAGGACCCGAAACAAGCTGACCGCTTTCATTTGTACGATAGTTGTCAAGCGGTTCATCGAGAACCATTGATGAGAAATAAAGCTTCTTTGATTCGATTGCATAAGGGTAAACAACAACAGGCTTGATTGAAGAACCCGGCTGAAGTACGGAGTTGTAGGATCTGTCCCAGCTGAGAGCGCCCTCTTTCTTTGTTGAAGAACCGACTGTTGCAATTACTCTGCCGTCATATCCCATAATTGTTGACGCAATCTGAAGGTCGGAATCATTTGATTTATCAATATTGAGTGCCGCATTTTCAAGGTAGGTCTGAGCATTTTCATCCATTGCACAGTAGATTTTAAGTCCCTCTGTGTAAAGCTTTGAAGATGCCGCAGATTCGCTTATGTTGTAATATTCTGCAATGTCCTTTTGAAGATCACGAAAGACCTGATCAATATACCAGTTCTGAACATCAGCCTCGTCATTGTCGTCATCGTCATCGGACGCCTGCCAGCCGACAAATTTCATTGTGGCACTTTCTTTCATAGCCGCATCAAATTCGTCTTTAGAAATTTTTTTCTGATCATACATTTCATTGAGAACGATTTCACGGCGCTCCTTGTTGTTTTCGGGGAAAACAAGCGGATTCCATCTTGACGGGTTTTGTGTAATTCCCGCAATTGCCGCACATTCTGCAATTGAACAGTCCTTTATGCTTTTGCCAAAGTAAAGCTGAGCCGCAGATTCAACACCCTGACAGTTATTGCCGAAGTTTACAACATTGAGATAGGCTTCAAGAATCTGATCCTTTGTATACTCCTGCTCAAGCTTTAGTGCCTTTGTGATTTCACGAAGTTTTCTTGTAATTGAAACCTCGTTGTCATCTGTAATGTTCTTAATGAGCTGTTGGGTGATTGTTGAACCGCCGTATGAGTCCGAACCGGTTGCAAGATTTGCAACGGCGGAAAGAGTTCTGCCCCAGTCAACACCGTTGTGGTCAAAGAAACGCTTGTCCTCAATTGCGACAACCGCATCTTTCATTGCCTGAGGAATATCCTGATTGTCAACCCAGATTCTGTTCTCGGTATCGTATAGTTTCTGATACTCCTTAAATTCCTTTGTATCCTCATTCTGAATATATATTCGGCTTGTCTGGTTCATAGACTTTGCCTTGAGGTCGATGCCCGTAGGCTCGGACGCAATGGTGAAAATGTAGACAGCAAGTGAAATGCCCGTAATAAGCAGAGCAACCAGGCATACCGAACAAACGGTAATCAGGAACTTGCCAAAACCCCTGAAAAATCTTTTTACACCTCCGTCAGCTTTTTCGGATAATTCATTTTGCTGAATATCCTTCTTATACTGACTGATGTCAGTTTCACGCTTGTTTCGCATATTATCTCCTTTATCAATTCACAATTTACGGTTAAACGAACAACCGTCGGTTTGTAATTTGTCTGAGTGATTTGCACAAACGCAGTGCGCCGGCTGTAATACATAAATTATATAATAACATATATGTTCAAAATTACAAGCAGAAATACTCATTTGATTATTATATCACCTGAAAAGAAAAAAATAAATATATTAATGCAAATTTCTCTTAAAAAATATGCAGAATTAAGGCGGCCTTTTGGTTGGAATTTTATAAAAATGATGAATATAACCGTTGGTTCGGGAAAAAATAAAAGTAAAAACTGACAGAAAGAGTGCTGTAATATGAAAAAAATAGTTGGATTAACAGGTGTGATTCTGATTGCGTGTATGATGATAAGCTCGCTTTTTGCTCCCGTAAATTCTGCGGAAAACACCTCTGCAACAGGCAATTATTCGTCGTCGCAGAATAACGGTACAACGGAAGGCGACTACATCATAAAAGCTGAAAAAGGGTACATTGTAGTGTACAAAAAAGGCGAGGACAAAGCGTATCTGACAACCGACTGCAGAGTATCAAATCTTCCGAAAGGCGACGCACTTTACCTTGAAAAAGGAATTGAAATAAAGGGAAAAGAAAACCTTATGAGGGCTCTTGAGGACTATTGCAGTTAAAGACTTAATGGTAAGATAATTCTTCATATATATTGACTTTTCTGTGCTTTTATATTGACTTTTCTGTGCTTTTGGAGTAAAATCAGACTGATATGCCATAAAGTATGGTATCAGGTGCAGAATTTGCCGTAAATTTTTCAAAATAATGAAATCTTGCAAATTTTCTGTTTCTGAAAATCAAGTAAAAATGCAGAAAAGGAGATATTACATATGATTTCTACTGTCATTGACCAGTCGCTCGGTCTCGAGTTCCCTATTTTTCAGGGAGGCATGGCTTGGGTGGCTGATGCATCGCTTGCCGCAGGTGTTTCAAACGCAGGCGGTCTCGGCATTATTGCAGCTATGAATTCCAACGGCGAACAGCTCCGCGAGGAAATCAGAAAGTGCAAAACAATGACCGATAAAATTTTCGGCGTAAACATCATGCTTATGAGTCCGTTTGCAGAGGAAGTAAGCGATGTTGTAGTTGAAGAGGGCATCAAGGTCATCACAACAGGTGCAGGCAACCCCGGCAAGTACATGGCAAAGTGGCTTGAGGCAGGCATCAAGGTTATTCCTGTTGTTCCGAGCGTTGCGCTTGCAAGGAAAATGGAAAAAGACGGTGCTTTTGCCGTTATCGCAGAGGGCGGCGAGTCAGGCGGTCATGTCGGTGATCTCACAACAATGGCTCTTGTTCCTCAGGTTGTTGATGCAGTAAATATACCTGTAATTGCCGCAGGCGGTATTGCAGACGGCAGACAGATTGCCGCAGCATTTATGCTCGGCGCTCAGGGCGTTCAGGTCGGCACAAGATTTCTCGTTGCAAAGGAATGTACTATCTCTCAGGAATATAAGAACAAAATTCTCAAAGCAAGAGATATTGACACGGTTGTAACAGGTAAAAGACTCGGTCATCCTGTTCGTTCAATCCGTAACTCGTTTACCCGTGAATATACAAAGGCTGAATACGATTCGGCTAATGTTTCCGATGAGGAGCTTGAAAATATGGGACTCGGCAGACTCAGAAGAGCCGTGAGAGAGGGCGATGTTTCTCAGGGTACCGTTCTTGCAGGACAGGTTGCAAGTATGGTTAAAAAGGAACAGCCGGCAAGAGAAATGATTGAAGAGATGTTCTCACAGGCAGAAGAAGTATTGAACGGAGCAACAAAATGGGTAAAATAGCATTTATTTTTTCAGGTCAGGGCGCACAGTACAGCGGTATGGGCAAGGATCTTTACGATAATTCGCCTGCCGCAAAGGCTGTTTACGAAATGGCTGATTCTATAAGAGAAAACACTTCAAAGCAGTGCTTTGAGGGTACAATGGAGGAGCTTTCAAAGACAGTAAATACACAGCCGTGTATTTTTACTGCCGACCTTGCGGCCGCAAGAGCTCTTGTTGAAAAGGGTATCACTCCCGACTGCGTAGCAGGCTTTTCACTCGGCGAGATTTCTGCACTTGCTTTTTCGGGAATCCTTTCCGATGAAGAGGCTTTCAGACTCGTTTGCAAAAGAGGCGAGCTTATGGACAAAGCCGCAACGGAAAATCCCGGTGCAATGGCTGCCGTATTAAAGCTTACTCCCGAAAAGGTTGAAGAAATCTGCTCAAGGTTTGACAAAACATATCCCGTAAACTACAACTCACCGGCTCAGACTGTTGTTGCAACAACAAGTGAAAATGCCGACGCTTTCTGCGAGGCAGTTAAAGCAGAGGGCGGAAGGGCAAAACTTCTTGCAGTAAGCGGTGCGTTCCATTCCCCCTTTATGGCTGATGCCGCAGAGGGACTCGGAAAGTATATGGAAAATGTTGACTTTGCTCAGCCAAAGGTTCAGATTTATTCCGATTACACGGCTCAGCCGTATTCGGGCGATTTCAAAACGCTTGTAAAAGCACAGGTTGAGAATCCCGTAAAATGGCAGACTATTGTTGAAAATATGATTAATGACGGCGTTGACACCTTTATTGAGGTTGGTGTGGGCAAAACTCTCACAGGCCTTGTAAAGAGAATCAACGGAGATGTAAAGGCATTCAAGGTTGAAACTGCGGCTGATATTGACGCACTTGAACTTTGATACTGTTCGGAGGTATAATATAATGAGATTTGAAAATAAAACAGCCGTAGTAACAGGCGGCTCAAGAGGTATCGGCCTTGCAATCGCAACAAAGCTTGCAAAAGAGGGTGCTAACATCGCAATTCTCTATGTTGGTGACGAAAACGAGGGCATTAAGGCTAAGGAAGAGCTTTCACAGTACGGTACAAAGGTTGAGCAGTATTTCTGTGATGTTTCAAACTTTGAAGAGTCAAAGAAGGTTGTCGATCAGGTCATCGAGGAGTTCGGCAGTATCGAAATTCTTGTAAACAACGCAGGCATCACAAGAGATAAGCTCGTTTTAAATATGGACGAAAAAGATTTTGATGCTGTAATCAATGTAAACCTCAAGGGTACATTCAACATGATTAAGCATACATACAAGCACTTTATGAAAAAGCGTTACGGCAGAATCTGCAGCACAGCGTCAATTGTCGGTCTTACCGGCAACGCAGGTCAGGCTAACTATTCTGCATCAAAGGCAGGTATTATCGGTCTTACAAAGTCGGTTGCAAAGGAACTTGCAGGCAGAGGCGTTACGGCTAATGCAGTTGCTCCGGGTTACATTGCAACAGATATGACAAGTGTACTTCCCGATAAGGTAAAGGACGCAATGAAAACACAGATTCCTGCAAAGCGTATCGGTACTCCCGATGATGTTGCAGATGTAGTAGCTTTTCTCTGCTCTGACGATGCCGCTTATGTAACAGGCGAGGTTATCAGAGTTGACGGCGGACTTGCAATGTAATTGATTTGGAGGATATAATGAGCAGAAGAGTAGTTGTAACAGGTATGGGCGCAATTTCACCGATTGGTAACGATGTGCCTACAATGTGGAAAAATATGGTTGACGGCGTTTGCGGTATCGAAACAATCACAGCTTTCGATACAAGTGACCTCAAGGTTCACATCGCAGGTACAGTCAAGGATTTTGATCCCACACAGTATATTGAGAAAAAAGAAGTAAGAAAGCTTGATCCATATACACAGTACGCAATCGCAGCGGCACAGCAGGCAGTTGACGACAGCGGTATCATAGGCAAGATTGACGAGAACCGTTTCGGTGTTTATATCGGTGCAGGTATCGGCGGTTTGCAGACCTTTGTTAAGAATACAGTGGGCATGGAAAACGGAGGCCCGAGAAAGGTTTCTCCTTTCTTCATTCCGATGATGATTGGTAATATCGCAACAGGCAATGTTGCAATCCGTTTTAACGCAAAAGGTGTGTCTCTTTCGGTTATGAGCGCCTGTGCAACAGGTACAAACTCAATCGGTGAGGCTTTCCACTGCATTAAGGACGGCTACGCTGACGCTATCATCGCAGGCGGTGCAGAGGCAGTTGTTGCTCCTCTCACAATTGCAGGTTTCCAGAATATGAAAGCTCTTTCAACAAACGATGATCCAAAGCACGCATCCCGTCCGTTTGACAAGAATCGTGACGGTTTCATCATGGGCGAAGGCGCAGGCATGCTCGTTCTTGAAGAGTATGAGCACGCAGTTGCAAGAGGTGCTAAGATTTATGCAGAGCTTTCAGGTTATGGCAATACTTGTGATGCACATCATGTTACAGCTCCCGATCCTAACGGTGCAGGTCTTGCAAGAGCAATTAAGATTGCTTTTGAGGAGGCAAATGTTGCCGATGACGCACAGCTTTACATCAATGCTCACGGCACAAGCACACATCTTAACGACCTTACCGAAACAATGGCTATTAAAACTGCTCTCGGTGAAAAGGCTTATGATGCAAATATCAGCTCAACAAAATCAATGACAGGTCATCTTCTCGGTGCAACAGGCGCAATTGAGGCTATCGCTTCTGTTATGGCTCTCAATGACGGTGTTATTCCGCCGACAATCAACCTTGACGAACCCGATGAAGGTCTTGACCTTAACTATACACCTAACAAAGCAGTTAAGCGTGATGTAAATGTTGCCGCTTCAACCAACCTCGGCTTTGGCGGACATGACGCTTGTCTTGTATTTAAAAAATATTAAGCGAGGGAATTACTATGAATAAAATAGAAGAAATCAAGGAATATATTTCCCTTCTTGAAAATTCTTCTTTGAGCGTTCTTGAAATTGAAAAAGAGGACGGTACAAAGATTCATCTTGAAAAAGAACATCCGGCACAGCAGATTTTTAATGCATCTCCAATCGGTGCATATCAGCCGACTGCAACAGATGTTCCTGCTCCTGCGCCTGTTCAGCCACAGGCTCCTGCGGCTCAGTCTGCCGCTCCCGAGGAAGACGCCAAGACTGTAAACGCTCCGATTGTCGGCGTATTCTATGCCGCATCGGCACCGGGCAAGGCTCCTTTTGCTCCTGTCGGAAAGAAAGTAAGCAAGGGTTCAACCGTTTGCATTATCGAGGCTATGAAGTGTATGAACGAAATTCAGGCTGAGGACGACTATGAAATCGTTGAAGTTCTTGTTAAGGACGGAGATCTTGTTGAATACGGTCAGCCGTTATTCAAGGTTAAATAATCGGAGGACTGTATGAATCAGGAAGAAATTAAAAAGATTTTGCCGCACCGTGACAATATGCTTCTCGTTGAAGAGGCTGAAAGCGTTGACGAAAACACGGCAAAGGGCAGATATACAATCAAAGGTGACGAGTTCTTTTTACAGGGACATTTCCCCGGTAACCCCGTTGTTCCGGGTGTTATTCTCTGCGAAATGATGGGACAGGCAAGCTGTTGCCTTCTTGCAGACAAGGTTAAGAACTGCACACCTTACTTTACAAAGATGAACAATGTTAAGTTCAGAAATCCCGTGAAACCGGGCGACACTCTTGAAAGTGTCTGCACACTCACAAAGAGCAGAGGTGCATTCTACTTTATTGACGCAAAGGGTTATGTTGACGGCAAGCTCTGTGTAAGTGCCGAGCTTTCGTTTGCACTTGTTGAAAATAAGTGATTTTAAAGGCTGTCTGTGCCGTTTTGGGTGCAGACAGCCGTAATGCGATAAATAACTGGAAGTGAAAAAATGTTCTCAAAAATTCTGATTGCCAACCGAGGCGAAATTGCAGTAAGAATTATCCGTGCCTGCCGTGAAATGGGCATCAGCACAGTAGCAATTTACTCTGAGGCAGACAAGGACTCCCTGCATGTTCAGCTTGCCGATGAAAGTTACTGCGTAGGCGGTAACCGTGTTGCCGACAGCTACCTCAATATGCCTGCAATTCTCACCGTTGCCGTTGAAAGCGGTGCTCAGGCTATTCATCCCGGCTACGGACTCTTGTCCGAAAATGCCAAGTTTGTTTCGCTCTGTGAACAGTGCAACATCAACTTTATCGGTCCTTCATCCGAAATGATAAAGCTTTTGGGCGACAAGGACAACGCAAGAAAGACTATGCGTGCCGCAGGTGTTCCCGTAACCCCCGGCTGCGATATTGTTGAAAGCGTTGAACAGGCAAAAGAGGAAGCTGAAAAAATCGGTTTTCCGCTTCTCATCAAGGCTCGTTCGGGCGGCGGCGGAAAGGGTATTCGCCGTGTCGATTCAATGGAGCAGTTTGAAGAGGCATTTTTGTCAGCTTCAAGCGAGGCACAGTCAGCATTCGGTGACGGTGCCTGCTACATAGAAAAATTCATTCACCCTGTAAAACACATTGAAATGCAGCTCTTGTGTGATAAATACGGCAATATCGTTTGTCTTGGTGAGCGTGAATGCTCTGTTCAGAGAAAGAACCAGAAGATGATTGAAGAAAGTCCAAGCCCCGCTCTTGACGAGAAAACCCGTAAAGAGATGATGATTGCGGCTGTTAAGGCGGCAAAGGCAGTCAACTATGTCAATGCAGGCACAGTTGAATTTTTGCTTGATATGGACAACAACTTCTACTTTATGGAAATGAACACCCGTCTGCAGGTTGAACACGGTGTTACGGAAATGGTAACAGGTCTTGATATTGTTCAGTGGCAGATAAGAATTGCCGCAGGTGCAAAGCTTTCCCGCACTCAGGACAGCATCTTCACACACGGCAATGTAATTGAATGCCGAATCAATGCCGAAAATCCGGAAAAGGGATTCAGACCGAGTTGCGGAAGAATTACAAGACTTCACACCCCGGGCGGTGCATTTGTAAGATTTGATACGGCGATTTATCAGGACTATTTTGTTCCTCCGTACTATGATTCGATGATTGGCAAGCTGATTGTTCAGGCAAGAAGCCGTGCCGAGGCGATCAGAAAGATGAAAATGGCTCTTTCCGAGCTTACCATTGACGGAATTGACATTAACCGTGACCTTCTTGCCGAGATTCTCTCGGACGAACAGTTTGTGAGCGGTGAATATACAACAGATTTTATGGCAGAGTTTGAAGAGAAACACGCCGACAGGAAGAAGTAAAAGATATGGATTTGTTTGCTTTCAGAAAACCGAAGAATGAGCTTGAGTCCGATGAGGGCGAGAGCAAAAATGTACCCTTCGTTCCCGAAGAAATGTGGATAAAATGCCCCAAATGCAACACTATGCTCCTTACGACGGATATGGAGGAAAATCTTCATGTCTGCACAAAGTGCAACCACCATTTCAGAATGAATGGAAGAGATCGAGTTGAAATGCTTGCCGACAAGGATACCTTTGTTGAGTTTGACGCAGACCTTTCAAGCCATAATATTCTTGATTTTCCGGGATATGACGAAAAGCTTGAAAAGGCGAGAAAAACAGGTGCTAAGGAGTCTGTTATCTGCGGCGAGTGTAAAATGAACGGAATTGATACCGTACTCTGCGTTATGGATCCGACCTTTATGATGGGAAGTATGGGCGTAATCACGGGCGAAAAAATCACCCGTGCGTTTGAATATGCAACCGAAAATGCAATGCCGATTGTTGTTTGTACTGCCGCAGGCGGTGCAAGAATGCAGGAGGGCATCCTCTCGCTTATGCAAATGGCAAAAACTTCTGGTGCGGTAAAAAGACACAGCGACGCAGGTAATCTCTACATCACCGTGCTTACAGACCCGACAACAGGCGGTGTTACGGCATCGTTTGCAATGGAGGGCGACATTATTCTTGCCGAGCCCGATTGCCTTGTTGCCTTTGCAGGTCCGAGAGTAATCGAGCAGACAATCCGTCAAAAGCTCCCCAAGGACTTCCAAACCTCGGAATTTGTTCTTCAGAAGGGCTTTATCGATTCGGTTGTCAGCAGAAATGATTTGAAATCTACACTTGTAAAACTGCTTAAATTGCACGGCTACAGCGGTGAGGAGGCTTAAAAATGACAGCTTACGAAAAGGTTATGGCGGCGAGAGATGCTAACAAGCTGACCTCGGTTGACTATATTGCCCATATGTTCGGTGACAGCTTCATTGAGCTTCACGGTGACCGCAGATATGCCGATGATAAAGCAGTTGTTGCAGGACTTGCAATGCTCTTTGACACTCCTGTTACTGTAATCGGAATTGAAAAGGGCAGAAATACAAAAGAGCGTGTTGAACGCAACTTCGGTCAGGCTCATCCCGAGGGCTACCGCAAGGCTTTAAGACTTATGAAACAGGCTGAAAAGTTCAGAAGACCTGTTCTTTGCCTTGTTGATACAAGCGGTGCATACCCCGGAATCGGTGCGGAGGAAAGAGGTCAGGGACAGGCTATTGCCGAAAACCTCATGGAAATGATGACTCTCAAAACTCCCGTACTTACCGTTCTTATCGGTGAGGGTGGCAGCGGCGGTGCGCTTGCACTTGCAGTTTCCGATGAAGTATGGATGCTTGAAAATTCCGTTTATTCGGTAATTTCTCCCGAGGGTTGTGCGTCAATTCTCTGGAAAGACAGCTCAAAGGCGGCTGATGCGGCAGAGGCTCTCAGGCTTACCGCACAGGATTTGTTTGACCTCGGTGTAATCGAGAGAATCATCCGTCAGCCAAAGGCAGGCGATCATGCTATGTTTGAAAGCCTTAAAATGCTCATCAAAAGAACATTTGAAAAGAATCTTGCCCTTGATGACGAAGAGCTTTTGAATGCACGCTATGAGCGTTTCCGCAAAATCGGCAGACCCGAATAATTTATTTTAAACCTAAACATAAAAACGGTAGGAAAGGCATTGCAGTATTGCAAATTGTCTTTCCTACCGTTTTATTTTTATGAAATTTTAATTACTGATTATATCAGTAAGCCGAACCGTTAAGATATACTTTTACGGAATCAAATTTTTTATTACATGAAGATTCTGCTTTTTCTGTTTGACCTGCTTTTATTTCGTTGTCACTGTCCACAACATAATCGTTGTCGGCATAAACTAATTCATCACCTTGGAAGAACAAGGCTGTGTATTGAACATATTCTGCAACAAGGTTGCCTGTGTTTGTTACAGAAATGGTAGCTTTATCTGTGTCAGTCGATACTTTACAATCAAGATCCTGTGTTACACACTGATAGTCGGTAAGTTCTTTGGGTAAAAGTGTATATTCGTACCTGGCAAACTCTTCATCATCTTTATCATGATTAAACTTTACTGCAACCTCTGTTCCGGGTGCGAAAGCGTTAATTGTTTCAGTTTCGGTATCTATGACATCATCGTCTTTGTCAATTAACTCTAAATGTATAGTGAGTGTACAAGCTTGATTTGAATTGTTTTTCAACACAGCAACAAAGTAATGTGTTGAGACATCATCATATACATATGGCGTGATTTTAATATTTTTCTCTACTTCTTCAGAATCAAAATCAGCTTTATCCGCAACAGCAGATGATTGAACATCCGATGATTTGCTTGTTGTTTGTGAACTGCCGTTAGATGTGTCATTTTCCGAACAACCTGTAAACGCAGTCAAAACAACCATTGCAGAAACAAGCACTACAGAAAAGAATTTTTTCATTTTTTATTCACCTCAAAAATTTATTAGTGAAATTATACCATAAATCAAGTGAGGTGTCAAAAAATGACTAAGTTAGCACATTATTTTACTTTACTGTATTATAAAATGTTGATAAAAGGCAATTATTGTGCAATTGTGCAATTGAAATTAATAATCCCCGCTGTACATTTCGGGGCGATTCACCCAGTCACTAATGGAGTTGTTGCCGAAAATTGACTTGCTGTTGCCCGATACCGCCGCAGTTACATTGATTGCAATGCCTGCAATAATGACCGCACCAATCACACAGGCGGCAACAATTTTCACGATTTTAAAAGCTTTCTTTTTATCAATCGGCTGTTCTGCCGGCGGAATGTAGGGAATGGGTGGCTGATTTATTTCAAGTTCGGGCATTTCATTTTGAATCTGCGGTGCAAAGCCCTCCGCCTGTTCAAAGCCTATCTGCGGCAAAGGCGAGGTGTACTCAGTTTCGGTTGTTTCATTATTCTGTGTATGTAAAGCTTCGGAAATTTTCGTTCCGCACATCTGACAAAACGCAGACTCGGTTTCAAAACCGCAATTAGGACATTTCATAGGTTTGTACCTCGTAATTTTTGATAGTATGACACCATTTTATAACAATATTCACTTAAAGTCAATAAATGTGACAAAATCGCTCGGGATAAAGTTTGATATTATGTAAATAATATCGCAAAATTTTTGCAAAATAAGCCTGTATCTGTTGAAAACAAGGATAGTGTAGTGTATAATCTAAGTACGAATTGCAACATTATGTTGCAATTCAGAGATTCAATGTTCCATTGAACCTCTGAGGAGCTAACGCTCCTATGTACAAGATTGCAAGCAAGGCAGAGCGTTGCTGCGATTTAAATTTAGTGAATGATTGAATAGAAAATAAAATACACACAGTGAAAGGATGAGTGCCTTGAGAGGACTGTATTCGTCAAAGACAAAAATCCGTAATCAAATTTTCACCGAGGTTGCAAGGTTTGCATACGAGGGCGGAGATTATTCAAAATTTGAAAATCTTCCGTATGAAATTATCCCGGGTGAAATTTCAACATACCGTGAAAGTATATTTCTCGAAAGAGCCATTGTCGGCGAAAGACTTCGCCTTGCAATGGGACTTCCGCTTTTGCCCGTTTCAAAACAAGCGCCTATCTCAACAGGTGTTGAAGAAAGTATGATTGACGAAAAGGTTTACGATCCGCCGTTAATCAATATTATAAAATTCGCCTGTCATAAGTGTGCCGAAAAAAGAGTGGTTGTGACAGACGGCTGTCAGGGCTGTCTTGAACACCCGTGCACAGAGGTTTGCCCGAAGGGAGCAATCTCGATTGTACACGGGAAATCGCATATTGACGATGAAAAATGCATCAAGTGCGGAAAATGTCAGGGTGCGTGCCCGTACAATGCAATCATAAAGCAGGAGCGTCCGTGTGCCGCCGCATGCGGTATGAAAGCTATTCACAGCGATGAACACGGCAGAGCAGATATTGACTATAACAAGTGCGTTTCATGCGGAATGTGCCTTGTAAGCTGTCCGTTCAGCGCAATTGTTGACAAAAGTCAGATTTTCCAGACTATTATGGCAATCAACAGCGGCACACCTGTTTATGCCGCCGTTGCACCTGCAATTGCAGGTCAGTTCAAGGGACTTCCGTCAAATAAAATCAGAAATGCCTTTAAGGCTCTCGGCTTTACCGATGTTGTCGAGGTTGCGGTTGGTGCCGACCTTTGTACGGTTGAAGAAGCAAAGGATTTTATGGAAGAAGTTCCCGAAAAACAGCCGTTCATGGCGACTTCCTGTTGCCCGGCATGGAGCGTTATGGCGAAGAAAACTTTCCCCGATATCGCTCCGTACATTTCAATGGCACTCACTCCGATGGTTCTCACGGGCAGACTTACAAAACAGCATTATCCCGATTGCAGAGTTGTGTTTATCGGGCCATGTGCCGCTAAAAAGCTTGAGGCAAGCCGCAGAAGTATCCGAAGTGATATCGACTTTGTGCTGACCTTTGAAGAAGTTGCAGGAATGTTTGCCGCAAAAGAGGTTGATTTTAACGCTGTTGAGGTTGACGAAAAACCGCTTTCATTCTCAAGCGCAGACGGCAGAGGCTTTGCTGTAAGCGGCGGTGTTGCAAAGGCTGTTGTCAATGCAATCCACAAGCTTGATCCCGAAAGAGAGGTCAAGGTTGCCAATGCACAGGGACTTGACGAGTGCGTAAAGCTTTTGCGTATGGCAAAGGCCGGCAAGTACAACGGCTATCTGCTTGAGGGTATGGCTTGCCCCGGCGGTTGTGTTGCAGGTGCCGGAACAATCAACAATCCCGACAAATCTGCAATGGAGGTTCTCAAAAGCAAAAAAGAATCGTGCTTTGAGGGCGCTGTTGACACTCCGTTTATTGACCGCTTGTCAACACTTGAAAATATGTATAACGAGTTTGATAAGATGAAAGAAATTTAACAGGTCGGGTGATATTTTGAAAATGGTGATGTTAATTTTACGCATAATCGGCATTGCCGTGGCAGTTGTGTTTCTCGGATTTTTTGTAATCCCTATGACTCACGGAATAATCAACCCCGGTAATATTGCAGGAACTTTTTTATGTCTGTGGCTCTTGTGCGTGTTAATTCCGCCCGTTCACGGAGCAATAAAGGCATTTTGCTTTAAGCATTTGTTTACTAAAATAGTTTTTCGTGTAGTGAATATCGGCTTTATTGCTTTTGCCATTTACGGTGCGATTGTCACCTCTGCAATGGTGTGGGCAACCTGTCAGGCTCCGCCCGAAAACTCAACTGCAATTGTCCTCGGTGCTCAGGTTAAGCCGTGGGGACCGTCGGTAATTTTGCGTGGCAGAATTGATGCCGCAAAATCATATCTTGACGATTCTCCGAACGCAAATGCCGTTCTCAGCGGAGGACAGGGAAGTGACGAGATTATGAGTGAGGCACAATGTATGTACAATGTGCTGACGGAGTCAAAAATTGATTCTTCAAGACTTTATATGGAGGACAAGTCAACCAACACAACCGAGAATATAAGAAATTCAATGAAAATTATTGAGGACAACAACCTTAATACCGATATTACGATTGTGACGGACGGTTTTCATCAGCTCAGAGCGAGGATAATCTGTTCGCAACTCGGCATAAAAGGAAATGTCGGAGCAGTAAGCTCCGACACAAGGCTTTTGTATGTCCCTACTTATGCTGTTCGTGAGTGGTTCGCTCTTCCGTTTCAGCTTCTGTTTCGGTAGTCACAATCTCGGTGATGTCACCGTTTGTGTCAAAATGAGGCTTTGTCCTGTGACAGTTTGCAAACTCAAGCGGATAAACCTCGTGTTCCGTAACATTAACAATAGGGGAAATCTCCTTTTTGCTGTTCCGTGAGGGCAACTCAATCGGATATTTTTCGTGCTGTCCCTCGTTATGATTAACATCGTAAAAACTCAAAATAAAAACCACCTTTCTGTGAGGTGGTTTTATTTTTTGCAGAATTTTAAATTATATGCAAAGGGGAAATTTTGTTTTATGGTAAAAGTTTACAAAAAAATGTATTAATTGTCTTAAATTCTATTGACAAAATATTGTATTAGTTGTATTATATGTATGAGGCCAGAAGTGCATTGCAGTGCAATTTTGCAATTCACAATACATATACTGAATATTTTTTAAACCGTAATCAGAAAGGGGATTTTAAAATGACGAAAAAAATTATGAGTATGATTCTGTCAATCGCAATGGTGCTTTCTATCGCCGTAGTCGGCATTTCAGGAGTATCTGCGGCAGTTGACAGCGACGGTCGTTATGTCCCAAGTGAGGGCGTAGAAACACACAGAATTTATTTTGCAATGCCGAATTCTTGGAAGAGCGCAAAATACGGTGCAGATTCTGCGGGAATTTTTTGGTGGAATGGATCTGATACTGATGGATTTGTCGAGGGAACAGAGCGTCTTGCGTGGCCGGGTTACAAAATGCAGGTTGCTGATGCTGAATCGAATCTTTATTATGTTGATCTCCCGACAGATGTAATTGCTGTTATTTTCAACAATGCTCTTAACGGCGGTGAAAGAATAGTTGATGATTACGGAAATGTAACATATGAGTTTAGTGAGGGTCAGTTTATGGCTGCAAATCAAACCGCCGACATCATAAGTGGATCTTATTCAGAGGGCGACGATGACTACTATGACAATATGCTTGACGGCGAATTTTGGTCAAAGGCAAAAGCTGCTTTAAATGGTGATGATAAATCATTCTTAGGTAACTTTGCCGACAATTTTTATGAAGATCCCGATTGGGGCATCGCAATGAATTTTGACAATATGGTATATATTGTTGACCTTAACAATGCTGCTGAAAATCTTGTTTCAGGTAAGAAATTTTACTATGGAGAATATTATTTCTTCTACGGCAAGAACGAGAAAACAGGCAAGTATGAATACGGCGGACTTCCTAATTATGAAATGGCAAAGGAAAACGGAGTGCTTTATGAGCTTAATGATACATCAACTCCCGATGAGCCTTCGTCAGAACCTACAACAACTCCTGAACCGACAACACCCGAGCCTGCTGTAAAGGAAATCAAATTTGATGTTAAAAAATCAGGTTGGGAAAATGTAAAAAATATTTATTGCCATGTATGGGCTGCTGACGGTACAGGTGTATGGCCTATGTGGCAGACAAGATCAGAAAAATGTGTCTATGATCCCGATACAGGAATTGCCGCATATGACCTTTCAAAAACAGGCAACACAATTTCTGCTTCAGACGGAAAGCGTTATTGCGTAATTTTCAGTGCAAACACGGGTGTGCAGACATATAATGTAGTTATGGACGGCAAGTGCATTGGTGATACACTATATTGTACAGGCAATAAGCTTGAAAATCCTGATGATTCTGAAAAAGTCGCACTTGAGGCAGTTTGGACTAAAAACAATGATTGCGGTCCTGAGAAGAGAATTACTTCAACGGGCAATGTAGTCGGAACTGAACTACCCGAGGGTGTGACTGACGAAACGCTCCTTGCGCAGTACCTTATTGATTATTATAATGCTCCTGATAAAACAAATTTCACACAGAATCTTCTTAATACATTGGCTGTAAGCCCAAAAGATGTAAAGACTGTCGCAGAAAGTATTCTTGACAGCAGCGATTATCTTGATAAGACTACAATTTTGCCTAAGGTTGAAAAAATTCTTGCTGAATGTTCCGATCCTTTTAATGGTATGATTTACGGTGATGTGAACATTGACGGCATAATTACTGTTGTTGACGCAACAATAGTGCAAAAATACATAGTAAATATGGCACATCTCGATAATGTAAATCAGAAGTTAGCAGATGTTGATGTTGACGCTGTGATTACAATTAAGGATGCAACAGCTGTTCAAAAGTATATCGTAAATGTTGACGGATACGGCAAAACAGGCGAAAAGTTTGCAGCTGCATAAGTGTTAGTTGAATAGCCGAATGAAAATAACAACCCCGAAGTTTTTACAGACTTCGGGGTTTTACTTTTGAGCGTGTTTAATTTGTATCGTGTTTCAACTCAAGGATGTAGTCGGTTGAAACTTTGTACAGCTTTGCAAGCGAAATAAGCACCTCAGTCGGCACGTCACGGTTTCCGTTTTCATACCTAAAGTACTGTGGCTGTTTCATGCCGAGATATTCTGCAACATCATTCTGCGTCATATCGTGATCCTCACGCAACTCTCTTATCCTTTTATAATAAGGCATTTTATCACCCTTTTTATTTATTTGCTATTGACAAAATAACATTCTTTGTGATAAAATTATTCTGTAATAACCAAACGGTTATAATGCAGATGGCTTTATACAACAGATTGGTATTGAATTGATTGCAAATAAAATACGGTATCAATATTAGTGCAATTTTATATAAGTAAATACTTATATACTCAACTGCGTAGTTGCGAAAACATTTGCATAAAAATTAATAATATATTTATAAGGAGAGAAACATATGCAGAAAATTGAATTTATGACATCACTTTTGACTTTTTACTTGAAAGGTGAGATTTCGACAGAGCAGAATTTTTTGACCCTCAAAGTACCAAATACTATTCTTACATTGATACCACTAGGAAGGAAAAATGACACAATACCTGTTACGCAAATTTCTTCTGTAAGCACAGATTTCAAGCTTTTATTTAAGGATTTTTTAATTGGAATTATTGTTGCAATAATAGGCATTGTCCTTTTCGGAACTAATTTTTTAATTGGATTCATACTTCTTCTTATAGGAGTGGCGATGGTTATAAATTCATTCCAAACAGTTTTAACTATCAGAACTACATCCGGAGAAATTAAATCAGCATCGATTTTAATTTTTGAAAAGTCAAAAGCCGAACAGGCTGCTTCAATGATCAATCATATTATCGGAAGTAGATTAGATGACACCAACAATAGAGTGCAGGGTGATCGTCAAACTGATCGTATGGTTGAAGCAATAAATTCATTAAAAGGTAATTAAAACTAATTGATACATATTTTTAATACAACAAAGCCCTGAGGTTTAACATATCTTAGGGCTTTATATCACATTTATACAATTTGGTGTAGCGGCAAACAGTGTTCGCCAATCGTGCCGATTGTAAAATCGGTGCGACTTTAAGTAGTTTTAATTAAAATAAAAACCACCTTTCCGTGAGGTGGTTTTATTTTTTGCAGAATTTTAAATTATATGCAGAGAAAAAAACTAATTTGTATCGTGTTTCAACTCAAGGATGTAGTCGGTTGAAACTTTGTACAGCTTTGCAAGCGAAATAAGCACCTCAGTCGGCACGTCACGGTTTCCGTTTTCATACCTAAAGTACTGCGGCTGTTTCATGCCGAGATATTCTGCAACATCATTCTGCGTCATATCGTGATCCTCACGCAACTCCCTTATCCTTTTATAATAAGGCATTGTATCACCCTTTTTATTTATTTATTTATACTGACAGAATAACATTCTTTGCAACGAAATTTTCGTATGATAACTAAATGGTTATAACAGTGGCAAAATTTAGTATTGCTATTGCGTTTGTGATGCATAAATTAGTGTGATGTGAACCTTATTGTATGTATAGAAGATATTAATGTAATAAAAACACATTGTTGTTATTCGTTATTTGTTAAATTGTTATCTTCATACAATTCTCATATTTGTTTATAATAAAACAATTTATCATCTTTTTGTTTATTTGCTATTGACAGAACAGTAGTCTTTGTGATAAAATACTTTATAAGATAACCGAACGGTTATAAACGACAAAGAGAAGTAAAAGTATTTTCTTGTTTTCTCGTTCGATGTTTATATAATGTTGATTATCAAATTCAATTTCGGTGTATTATTGGTTGAAAATGCACTGTTCTAAGGAGAGATTTTGGTATGGCAAAAAAACTTATTAGTATTGCGACATTGTTTGTTCTTATGGCAGTAAGCGTATTCAGCGCTTTTGCGGTTGAGGATGAAACAAAAAATGCTCTTGTTTACGGTGATGTGAACATTGACGGCGATATTACCGTAATCGATGCTACCGATATTCAGAAGTACATTGTCGGTCTTGAAGAACTTACAGCAGACAGTAAGTCAGTTGCAGATGTTGATAGTGACGGCGCTATTTCTGTTATGGATGCGACTTCAATTCAAAAGTATATTGTAGGTCTTAACGGTTGCGGAAAAGTCGGTCAGCAATTTGTTACTGAATGATTTTAAATCATAATCACAGTAATAATAATTAAGTCCCGAGGTATTGTGTGTACTTCGGGACTTTATTATGCATTGAATTTGTATTATTAATAGGGCTTAACCACCATAAGGCATGACAATTGGATATAAATAAAAATCAGTCGGGAAGACATTGTTTTGCATTATGCAAACTGTCTTCCCGACATCCATTTTACATTTTCAATTTTTAAATTTCAATTTGTAAACTTCCGCTCGGGAAGTATAAGTTTCGCATTAATAAAACTATCTGCACGAACTACGCACCGAGGTACTCGGTTTACATGCTTTCGGGACAAGAGATGTTGAACATTGTAAGAACATTTTTGATAACGGCTCTTACGCAGTTGCAAAGTGCAAGTCTTGCTTGCATAAGACCTTCTTCTTCGCCCTTAACACGGCAAGCGTTGTAGAATTTGTGGAAAAGTGTTGCAAGCTGTGTTACATAGCGTGTAACCTTGGTCGGATCGTAATCCTTTGCCGCACTGATGATTTCGTTGGTGTATGATGCAAGATGATTGATGAGTTCCTTTTCTTCGGGAGCTGTGAGGAGTGCAAGCTCTGAGTCTGTACATTCTCTCGGAGAAATGCCCTCTTTTGCAAGTGACTTGAAGATACTGCAAATTCTTGCGTGTGCGTATTGAACATAATAAACAGGGTTCTGATTGTCCTGACTTACTGCAAGGTCAAGGTCAAAGTCCATCTGTGTGTTAGCCTCTTTGGTGTTAAAGAGGAACCTTGCACTGTCAACAGGCACTTCGTCAAGCAAATCGCCAAGCTGAATAGCCTTGCCGGTACGCTTGCTCATTCTTACAAGCTCACCGTCCTTAACAAGCTTAACAAGCTGCATAAGAACAACATTGAGCTTGTCACCGTCATAGCCGATAGCGTCCATTGCGCCTTTCATTCTCATAACATGACCGTGATGGTCTGCTCCCCAAACATCAATAAGAGTTGTGAATCCACGGTCAAATTTGTTCTTGTGGTATGCGATGTCGGCTGTAAAATATGTCGGGTTGCCGTTCTGACGAATGAGAACATCGTCCTTTAATTCAAGGTTGTCAATGTATTTCTGTGACTTGCCCTCTTTGAGAAGCTTCTGTGTGAGCACCTCTTTGTTCTTGTACCAAACGGCACCCTCCTTTTCGTAGGTAAGTCCTTTTTTCGTGAGAAGGTCAACAACAGCCTTAACAGCACCGCTCTTGTGAAGCTCGCTTTCAAAGAACCATTTGTCATAGAAAATCTTGTATTTTTCCATATCAGCCTGCATCTTCTTGATGTTCTTAGGAAGTGCATAGTCAACAAGAGCCTTTTTGCGTTCTTCTGCGCTTACATTAACAAGACTGTCGCCGTTTAGGTCTGCATATTCTTTTGCAAGGTCTTTGATGTCCTCACCCTGATAGCCGTCCTCGGGAAACTCTATCTCATCGCCCTTGAAAATCTGAAGATATCTTGCTTCAAGTGAACAGCCGAATTTTTCAATCTGATTGCCGGCGTCGTTTACATAAAATTCACGCCATGCGTTGTAGCCCGCTTTGTCAAGAACAGCGGCAAGACAGTCACCGAGAGCGCCGCCTCTTGCGTTGCCCATGTGCATAGGACCTGTCGGGTTGGCTGATACAAACTCAACCATAACCTTTTCATCTCTGCCGTATTCACTTCTGCCGTATGCCTCGGGATTGGCAAGGATTTCTCTGATTACAGCCGAATAAAATTCAGTGCCGAGGAAGAAGTTGATGAATCCCGGACCTGCTGTTTCAAAGCGGTCAAACATTGTACCCTCAAGGTCAAGGTTTGATGTGATAGCCTGTGCAATTTTGAAAGGCGGCATACGGAATGCCTTTGCACCTGCCATTGCCGCATTTGTTGCAAAGTCGCCGTGGCTTCTGTCTGCGGGTGTTTCAATGATGAACGGAGCGGCTTCCGCCTGCGGAAGTTCACCGTTTGTTATTGCCTTTTCAATAGCGTTTTCAATTGCTTTTTTTAGCTGTTGTACAGCAAGTGCGTATGTATCCATATCAATCTACCTCATTTTCAAACTTTTCTTTTTCTTCAACCGTAATTTTAAACTTGTTTTCGCTCACAAGGTCATTGTTGAAATCAAGCGTGTAACTGACCTCAAGCGTTCCGCCGTTTTTGGTGAGGGAGTTGTTCATTGTTTTTGTGAAAACTCCTATCATAAGGTCGCCTGCAGGCGTCTGATACAGGCATTGATGCCGTCTGCCTTTTTCAAGCATAAGCTGTGAACGCATGGGACCTTTGCGTGTAATTGTCACCGTATTGTCCTGAACTTTGATGAGATTGTCGTAAAAGCTCTGCGGTGCATCCTCGTCATATTCTTTGTAGCCTATGTAACAATGGTCTTTTTTCATCAGAAAATTTCCCTCTGTGAGAACCTCAATTCTGTCGCTTTCATCGTCAAGAATCTGTTCGCCCAGAATGGAAATCATATATTTGCATTTTTTCTTTTCCTTATCTGTCATATCTTCCCTCGTTAATACTGTTCAATGTCAATTTGTGTAACAGTATGCTCCATATTTCTGCCGAGAAACAGTCCTGCAACGCTTTTAAATCCGTCGGGAGTGTCGCTTACATAAAATTCGGGAGTCTGATGCACGCCGTCTGTGTTGAGCAGATTGTTTTCTCTGAGAATTTTTGAGCAATAGATTGCAGTTTCATATCCCGAATCAACAAGCGTAACGCCGTCACCCATAAAGTCAGCAATTGCGTCACGCAAAAGCGGATAGTGAGTGCAGCCGAGAATGAGGGTGTCAACGCCTGTTTCCTTGAGTTCGGAAAGATATCTTCTGATGACAAGCCGTACAATCTGATCGTCATGACAGATGAAACCGTTTTCAACAAGCGGAACAAAAAGCGGACACGCCTGCTCATAAACCCTGTATTTCGGATTAAGCTTTTCAAGACGGAGCTTGTAGCTGTGGCTCGAAATGGTTGCGGCAGTGCCGATAATTCCGATTTTACCGTTCTTTGTTTTTCGGTCGGCAATGAATGCGGTCGGGTTTACAACACCCGTGTACGGAACGGAAAGCTTTTCTTCAAGCATATCGCCTGCAACCGAGCTTACCGTACCGCAGGCTGCAACAACTGTTTTAACATTGTGTTTCAACAGAAAATTTGCGTCCTGAAGGGCATACTTTGAAATTGTTTCACGACTTCTGTTGCCGTAGGGTACTCTTCCCGTATCTCCAAAGTATATTATTTTCTCGTTTGGCAGCACATGCAAAAACTCTTTTACAGCGCTGAGTCCGCCTAATCCGGAGTCAAAAACTCCGATAGCATCTTGACAAGACATAATAAAACCTTCTTTTACATTAATATACAGCTTAAATAATAACACAATAATGTGCGTCTTGCAAGTCAAAACCTTTGACAAATCTGTTATTTGATTGTATAATGAATTCTGACAGACTAATCCGAGAGGAAGATTAAGTTGGAATTTAAAAAAGCTTTTGATTATATCGTCGGCAAGGTTGAAGAAGAACTTGTAAAACAGAATTATACAAAACAGAAGGTTGTTGCCGAAAACGACAACGAGCTTGTTTCGCTTTTTACAAGTGCATCACTTGCATATTCGGTAGTATATTATAAGGATAAGGAACAGATGGTACTCCGTTCCTGCACAATGACCGATGAAGGTCCCGACAACGAATGGAAAACACTTGCAACATGGCTTTACGATGAAACAGTCGGCACACAGAAGGACGCCGACAGTATCGCAAATGACTTTATCGAAGGCGTTTCGGGTACACTTGCAATCAAAAGGGCAAAGCAGGTTAAGCAGAAAAAGAAAAAGGATGACGACGGAACCGCCGATCCGAAGTTTCTCGCAAAGCGTTTTGTAACATATTTCCCCGAGCTTCGTGAGGAAATTAAAAACGAGGAGGATTGCTACTTCCCGTTCAGAGGCGCAACATTCGCAAAAGAGCATATTGCTCCGAAGATTCCCATGTATATTAAGCGTGCAAATAAGAATGAAATCGAGAAGTTTGCAAATGTGTTCAATGTTCAGTACAACAACGGTGATGTTGACACAAGGGCAATCATCACGATCGTTTTGCTCAATTCACTTGATGACGCTGAGTATAATGCACTTTATGAGCATTTCAACGACGAACTCAAGGTTGCCGCTTTAAATGCAAGGGCTTTTAAGGGCAAAACTGTAAAGCCTGAAAAAGTTAAGAAAGTTAAGGCAAAGGCAAACACTCTTACAAAGAACTGATTTAATTGAAATTCACCGTAAAATCCCGTCTTGACGGGCGGGTTTTACGGAATATCGCAGAAAACACAGAATTTCTGCGGATAAATTGCAAAAAAGGCTTGACTAAAGCCTTTATATATGGTAGAATAACCTTACCTCTGAAAGGGGCTTATTTTTTTGTGCCCTATTGAGGGAGGCTAAAATATTCCGAAAAAACCGGGAGGTGCCGTTATGAGAGTAAAAATCACATTGGCCTGCACAGAGTGCAAACAGCGTAATTACAACACAATGAAGAACAAGAAGAACAGTCCTGACAGACTTGAAATGAACAAGTACTGCCGTTTCTGTAAAAAACACACTCTTCACAAGGAAACAAAATAACGGAGGTACATCATGGCTGAGAAAAAGTCTGAAAATGCAAAAGCAGCTGCTAAAAAGACTGCTAAAAAGCCTAATGTTTTCAAAAGGCTCGCAAAGTACCTCGGCTCCTGTAAGAGTGAAATTAAAAAGATCACATGGCCCACAGCGAAGCAGACAACAAAGAATTTTGGTATTGTCATTGCTATGGTAGCTATTGTAGGTGTATTTATCTTTGCCCTTGATCAGGGCTTGTACGCTCTCGTTGGTCTTTTTATGAACACAACCGCCTGATTCGTATCTGACATTGCTTGAATCACGAAAGGAAGAAAGTTGTTATGGCAGAATCAGAAGCAAGATGGTATGTTGTTCATACCTATTCGGGTTATGAAAATAAGGTTGCAACAGATCTTATGACCACAGCCGAAAACAGAAATCTTCAGGATATGATTATTGATGTCAAAGTTCCTGTTGAAATCGTAACCGAAACAGTCGGAGATAAAACCAAAGAGGTTGAAAACAAACTGTTTCCGGGCTATGTTTTCGTTAAGATGGTCTATACAGACGAAACCTGGTATGTTGTGCGCAACATCAGAGGCTGTACAGGATTTGTGGGACCCGGATCAAAGCCCGTACCACTTACAGATGCGGAAGTTTACAGAATGGGTGTTGAAACACGAAGCGTTAAGCTTAACTATTCTGTCGGCGATTCAGTTCGCATTATAGACGGTCCGCTTGAGGATTTTGTCGGTGTTGTTGAAGAAATTGATGCTGACAAAGATTATGTCCGTGTAGTTGTTTCTATGTTCGGACGAGAAACTCCGGTTGAACTTGAGCTTGCTCAGGCTGAACCGATAGAAGATTAATCAAATAATAATCAGCCGATTGGCTTTTTATTGGGAGTGTAACGCTCCCTGTGGGAGGGACCCTACACAGTGGCGTCCCGCAATTTACCACGAATTTTGGAGGTGCAAACACAATGGCTCAGAAGGTTGTAGGCTTAATTAAGCTGCAGATTCCCGCCGGAAAGGCTACTCCGGCACCACCTGTTGGTCCGGCTCTCGGTCAGCACGGTGTAAACATTGTTGCGTTCACAAAGGATTTTAATGAGCGTACAAAGAATGATATCGGTCTTATCATTCCGGTAGTAATTACTGTATATGCAGACCGTTCATTCACTTTCATTACAAAGACTCCGCCTGCTGCGGTTCTTCTTAAGAAGGCTTGCGGTATCGACAGCGGTTCAGGCGTACCTAATAAGACAAAGGTAGCTCAGATCACTCGTGAGCAGATCACAAAGATTGCAGAGCAGAAGATGCCTGACCTCAACGCAGGTTCACTTGATGCTGCTATCAGCATGATTTCCGGTACAGCAAGAAGCATGGGTATTACAGTAGTTGACTAATTATTTCCGGGTGGGAGGATAATTCCGATTGACCACCTAACAATGGAGGAAGACTGATGAAACACGGTAAGAAATATGTTGACGCTGCTAAGCTCGTTGACAGAACTAAATTATATGATACAAACGAGGCACTTGACACAGTTATCAAGACTGCAGTTGCTAAGTTTGACGAAACAGTTGAGCTTCATGTAAAGCTCGGCGTTGACAGCCGTCATGCTGACCAGCAGGTTAGAGGTGCGGTTGTTCTTCCTAACGGTACAGGTAAAAAGGTTAGAGTTCTTGCAATTTGTAAGGGCGCTAACGAAGAGCTTGCCAAGGAAGCCGGTGCTGACTTTGTCGGTGCTGAGGATATGACACAGAAGATTCAGCAGGAGAACTGGATGGACTTTGATGTTCTTATTACAACTCCCGATTGCATGGGTCTTGTAGGTCGTCTTGGTAGAATCCTCGGTCCCCGCGGTCTTATGCCAAACCCAAAGGCAGGTACTGTAACTCCTGACATTGCCAAGGCTGTTAAAGAAGCTAAGGCAGGTAAGATTGAGTACCGTCTTGACAAAACAAACATCATTCACTGCCCAATCGGTAAGGCAAGCTTTGGCGCTGAGAAGCTCGGTGAAAACCTTGACACTCTCATGGGCGCTATCGTAAAGGCTAAGCCTGCTGCAGCTAAGGGTCAGTACATCCGCTCAGTTGCCATTACTTCAACAATGGGTCCGAGCGTTCGCATCAACCCTGCTAAGTTTGGTGCTTAATTTCAGTTATTTACACAATAGTGTGAATATATAAAATTCGCTGTTCTAAAGACAGCAGGTGCGTAAGCGTAAAGGTTTTTCCTGCCTGCCGAGGAAGATGCAAATTACATTGTTTTGTGTTTTTGCAGCCGTCCGAGGTAAAACGGACGGCTGTTTTTTATGAACTGCGTTACAAATATTTTGGAGGTGAATTTATCTTGCCAAGTCAAAGTGTTTTAGAGCAGAAGAAAGCAATTGTTGCAGAGCTTTCAGAAAGACTCAAAAGCTCAATCACAGGTGTGGTTGTCAGCTACGAGGGTATCAACACAGAGGACGATACAAAGCTCAGAAAAGAGCTTCGTGAGAACGATGTTAAGTACACAGTAGTAAAGAACACACTTCTTTCCCGTGCTTGCGAGGAAGCAGGTCTTGATGACATTAAGCCTGTTCTCGAGGGTACAACAGCTATTGCTACAAGCGACAGCGAGTACGCTGCTGCTGCAAGAATCCTTTGCAACTATGCTAAGGATCATGACAACTTTAAGGTTAAGTCAGCTTATCTTGACGGTGCCGTAATTGATATGGACACAATCGTTGCCCTTTCAAAGCTCCCAACAAGAGAAGTTCTTCTTGCAAATGTTCTTGGTGCATTCCAGGCACCTATCGCATCCTTTGCACGTGCCGTACAGGCTATCGTTGACAAGGGCGGCGTTGAAGCTTGTGCTGCTGAGGCAGCAGAAGAGGCTCCTGCTGAGGCAGAAGCTCCTGCAGCAGAATAATCGGCTGCAATTAATTAAAATTTTACTAATTATCATATTGGAGGTAAATTACAATGGCATCAGAGAAAATTACTGCTATTATTGAAGAATTAAAAGGCCTCACAGTTCTTGAGCTTTCAGAGCTCGTTCACGCTGTAGAGGATGAGTTTGGTGTATCAGCTGCTGCTGCAGTTGCAGTTGCTGGTCCTGCTGCTGACGGTGGCGCTGCTGCTGCTGAGCAGACAGAGTTTGATGTAGTTCTTAAGGCTGCAGGCGGCAACAAGATTGCTGTTATCAAGGTTGTTCGTGAAGTAACAGGTCTTGGCCTTAAGGAAGCAAAGGCACTCGTTGACGGTGCTCCTAAGGCTCTCAAGGAAGGCGTTTCTAAGGAAGACGCTGAAGCTATTAAGACTAAGCTCGAAGAGGCCGGTGCTGAAGTAGAACTTAAGTAATTTTACTTATAGCTTGCATTTTAAGTCCGACAGATTTCTGTCGGACTTTTTTGCGTTTATTGTTAAAATTTGTCATTTTTGCTTTAGCATAAATTCAATTTTTTATCTTACAATAAAAGAGTATGGACAATATAATCACAATGTCTGTTTTAACTGCTTTTGATTACTGTTTTGCTTGACGTGCCGATTCTTTTGTGATAAACTATTAACGAACATAGGGTGTTGGATATTAACGCTGACAAGGGGTATTTGTCGCAATTCCACTATCTATGTGAATTCAGAAAACATAGAAAGGTTGATACTGAAATGGCAAAGATTGATTTAACAAAGTACGGTATTACAGGTACCACTGAAATCGTTCACAATCCTTCTTATGAAGAGCTTTTCAAAGAAGAAACAAGACCCGAACTCGAGGGTTATGAAGTTGGTCAGGAAACTGAGCTTGGCGCAGTTAATGTTATGACCGGCGTTTACACAGGTCGTTCACCTAAGGACAAGTTCATCGTTATGGACGAGAACTCAAAGGACACTGTTTGGTGGACTTCTGACGAGTACAAGAACGACAACCATCCTGCATCTGAGGAAACTTGGAAGGCAGTTAAGGAAATCGCAAAGAAAGAGCTTTCTAACAAGAAGCTTTATGTTGTAGATGCTTTCTGCGGTGCTAACAAGGACACAAGAATGGCTGTTCGTTTCATCGTTGAGGTTGCTTGGCAGGCTCACTTTGTAACAAATATGTTCATCACTCCTTCAGCTGAAGAGCTTGAAAACTTTGAGCCTGATTTCGTTGTTTACAACGCATCAAAGGCTAAGGTTGAAAACTACAAGGAGCTCGGTCTTAACTCAGAAACAGCTGTTGTATTCAACATCACAAGCCGTGAGCAGGTTATCATCAACACATGGTACGGCGGTGAGATGAAGAAGGGTATGTTCTCAATGATGAACTACTACCTCCCGCTCAAGGGCATCGCTTCAATGCACTGCTCAGCCAACACAGATAAGAACGGCGAGAACACAGCTATCTTCTTCGGCCTTTCAGGTACAGGTAAGACTACACTTTCAACAGATCCTAAGAGACTCCTCATCGGTGATGACGAGCACGGCTGGGACGACAACGGCGTATTCAACTTTGAAGGCGGCTGCTATGCTAAGGTTATCAACCTTGACAAAGAGTCAGAGCCTGACATCTACAACGCTATCAGAAGAGACGCTCTTCTTGAAAATGTTACTGTTGACAAGGAAGGCAAGATTGACTTTAACGACAAGACTGTAACAGAGAACACTCGTGTATCATATCCGATTGATCACATCGACAACATTGTTCGCCCTGTTTCTTCAGCTCCTGCTGCAAAGAATGTAATCTTCCTTTCAGCTGATGCTTTCGGCGTACTTCCGCCTGTTTCAATCCTCACACCTGAGCAGACAAAGTACTACTTCCTCTCAGGCTTCACAGCTAAGCTTGCAGGTACAGAGCGTGGCATCACAGAGCCAACTCCAACATTCTCAGCTTGCTTCGGTCAGGCATTCCTCGAGCTTCATCCTACAAAGTATGCTGAAGAGCTCGTTAAGAAGATGGAAATGAGCGGTGCTAAGGCATACCTCGTAAACACAGGTTGGAACGGCTCAGGCAAGCGTATCTCTATTAAGGATACTCGTGGTATCATCGACGCTATCCTTGACGGTTCTATCACAAAGGCTCCTACAAAGACAATTCCACACTTCAACTTTGAAGTTCCTACAGAGCTCCCCGGCGTTGATTCAGGCATCCTCGATCCTCGTGACACATATGCAAATGTTGCTGATTGGGAAGAGAAGGCTAAGGATCTTGCAAGCCGTTTTGTTAAGAACTTTGCTAAGTACGAAGGCAACGATGCCGGTAAGGCTCTCGTTGAAGCAGGTCCTAAGGCTTAATTTGCCCGACTGCGCTTAACGCATCATAATTGGTGCAACCTTTATCTAAATAAAAATTTCACCCGAAAGGTTTTTGAAAAAATTCCTTTCGGGTGTTTTTTATTGAGATTATACTTACAAAAATGCAGACATTTCTTTTATGTTTTCTTCTTCGGTTTCTAACATTCTTTTGGCGAGGAGGCTGACATGGGGGTCATTGCCGTTATATTCTCGGATTTTGCGTGACATTTTATTCACTCCCATTGTGTTGCCTTTTATCATCATTTCGGCAATGTGCGAAGATGATGAGTCACGCTTTAAATCCCTTTGTGCGGCATAGCGTGTCATTGCTTTTGTCATATTACTCACTCTGTGTGGCTCTGCACCACGATTTTGCAACATTTTATTTGCACAATGATACAGCTTTCCGTATTTAATAAGATGTTCGCACAAAACACCGTCAACCTTGCTGTCCTTCAAACTTTTCCTCACGCTCGTAATTCCCTGACAGCCCATTTCGGCATTCTGCAAAACGCAGTTGAGCATTTCAATATCGTTAGTCATAACAAATCACCTCTGTAGATATTATTTACGGGAATTTTTGTATTTATGCAACCGTAAAAAATTAGGTTGCAACACAGCCGTTTTTATGGTTTAATATCTATTAGATAATAAAAAACAGGTGATTTTATGGCTGACGCAAAGTTACATACAATAAAACTTCCGTATCCCGACAAGGGTGACAGAAATGTTTGGGTTTATGTTCCGTCACATTCCGACGGCGAAAAACTGCCCGTTGTCTATATGACAGACGGACAGAATCTTTTTGACGATAATTCAACTCCGCACGGTTCGTGGGAGGTTGTAAAAGCTGTTGAAAATGAGCGGAAAAGCGGTGTAGGCAACGCTGTAATCGTAGGTGTTGACAACGGTAATGCTTGGCGTGACAGCGAGCTTACACCGAAATCAATCGGTGTGGTTCAGCACCTTGAAATGTTCTGCGAGGATTTCAAACCCGAGGGCGAAATCTTTGACAATTTTCTTATGAATACCGTCATTCCGTATGTTGAAAATAATTTCCCCGTATGCACCGACAGACAGAATGTTGCCGTCTGCGGAAGCTCATCGGGCGGACTTATGTCATTTTTTTCGGCTTTTGAACACCCGGAAAAATTCGGTTATGCAGGTGTGTTTTCTCCTGCATTTCTCTGTTACACAAGAGAGGATTGGGCGAAATATCTTTCGACAAAAATTGTTGAAAATATGCCGTACCTCTACATCTATACGGGTAACGGTGACGAGCTTGAAGAGATGATTTTTGAAAGCACCGAAATGCTCTACGAACTTTTGGAAGAAAGCTTCTACCCGTATGACAGAATGAACGAGGTCATTCTTTTTGAAAACGCACACAATGAAAAATCTTGGCGAGAAATTTTCCCCGATTTTCTCCACACATTTTTGAGCAGACTTTGATAATATGAACAGCAAAATTGATATAAAAATATGCACCATTGATATGCTGACGGACCTGCAATATCTTTGCAGAACAACTTTTTACGAAACTTTCTCCGATTCAACCGATGAGGAGGATATGCGAAAATTTCTTGCAGAAACCTATTCAGCGGAAAAGCTGTCAGCAGAACTTGCAAACTCCGAAAGTGTAACCTTTATAGCGTACAAAAACGGTACTCCTCTCGGATATTTAAAACTGAATATCGGCAATGTGCAGACTGAAAAATGCCTTGACAATGCGCTTGAAATTCAGCGCATCTATATTCTGAAAAGTGCCAAAGGACAGGGCATAGGCTCAGCCTTTATGCAGATTGCGGAGAATTTTGCAAGTGAGAAAAAACTTTCAACAATATGGCTCGGTGTATGGGAACATAACGAGCCTGCAAAGAAATTCTACAAATCAAAAGGATATGAAAAATTTTCACATCACACATTTGTCATTGGTGACGATATGCAAACCGATTTCCTTTTGAAAAAGGAAATGAAAGGGTAAAATCAAAATGATTAAATGTAAAATTGATGTTGGTGAAGAGGAAAATAAAGTAATAAAAGAAATTTCATTAGATTGTCTGGGGAATAAAAAGAAAAGATTAATTATTAGAATAGGTCTTTTACTTATCGCAGTAATTACTGTACTTCAAACTATTTTTGACCCCCCAATGAATGGTGGTTCAATTGATATCATGGCATTTATTTTTGTAGCTCTGGATATTTTGTTAGCAATCTTTGCAAGAAAAATACATGAATTGATTTTCTATATAAGGTCAAGTAAAGCAGATCCTTCTGAAAAACAGGGGGTTAGAGAATATATGTTTTTTGAAGATGGTATTCAGATAATTTCACCGTGGGTAAAAGGAATGAACCAATGGAATATGTTTTATTTTTGGGGCAATTATAAAAATTATATCTACATTATCCATCGCTCAAACCATGTATTGTTGGTTGATCTCAGGAAGCTTTCCGTGAATGAAATAAATGATTTGACAAATCTTCTGAACAGACATCTCAGCTTTTGTCCCAACTGACTTGATTTTGGCAAAACAAAAGGACAGCCTTTAAGACTGTCCCAAAAATGTGATTTGGTTTAAATCGAAATTATGCGATGATTTCGCCGTCAACCGTACCGCCAAGACCTGCGGCATTTGATTCGTCTGTATCAATGTGCATTGCAGGAGCGTAGTTTGCGTTTACTCTGATTACAACATCACCGAATGTTGTTGCCCTGCCTGTATTTTCGCCAACCTTAACCGAAACGAGCTGTTTGTCTTTAAGACCAAACTCCTCTGCAGTTTTCGGATCAAGGTGAATGTGTCTTTTAGCGGCAATTACACCGCATTCGATTTCAACTTCGCCCTCGGGACCGACAAGCTTGCAACCGGGTGTGCCTGCAATATCGCCTGATTCTCTGACAGGAGCGGCAATGCCGAGCTTACGAGCGTCTGTAAGAGAGATTTCAACCTGATCTGCACTTCTTTCGGGACCGAGAATTGACATTTTCATTTCACTTTTCGGACCTACAACAGTTACCTTTTCAACACAGGCAAACTGTCCGGGCTGTGAAAGATTCTTTTTGTTTGTAAGAGTTGCGCCCTTGCCAAAGAGAGCCTCGAGAGTTTCTTTGGTAACATGAACATGATGCGCTGATGTTTCAACCATTACTTTCATTTTGTGTACCACCATTCAATTAGAATTCGCCGTACGGCTTCGTGTTTATTTTACTACTTTATTCTTGGAATTTCAACATTTTTGATAAATTTAAATCTTTATTTTGGGAGAGAAAATTATGTATAATACCTGGGAAGAATTAAAATCGGCTTGTGAAAACTGTCACAGGTGTGAACTCTGCGAAACTCGCACAAATGTTGTTGTGGGCGTCGGCAACGAAAATGCAGAGGTTATGTTCATCGGTGAAGGTCCGGGCGAAAACGAGGATCTTCAAGGCGAACCGTTTGTCGGCAGAGCAGGCAAACTGCTTGACAAAATGCTTGTGGCTGTTGACCTTGACAGAAACAAGAATATTTACATTGCCAATATGGTAAAGTGCCGTCCGCCGAAGAACCGTGATCCAAAGCCCGAAGAACAGGAAATGTGCATTGAGTGGCTCAGAACACAGGTGAGAATGATCAAGCCGAAAATCATTGTCTGTCTCGGCAGAATTGCGGCGGCAAGGCTTATTAAATCGGATATCAAAATCACAAAGGAACACGGTCAGTGGATTGAGAAAAACGGTGTGCTTATGATGGCAATGCTTCATCCTGCGGCAATTTTGCGTGATCCACGCAGAAAGCCCGACGCTTTTGACGATTTCTTAAAGCTCCGTGATAAAATCAACGAGGTCTGTAATCATACATATGAATAATTTTTTGCAGCGGAGGTTTAGTGTGACCTCTGCTGTTTTTATATGTATAATTTCAAAATATTGTACATACAGATGACGAATAAGGTAAGATTTCTGTTGATATTGCGGTATTAATTTGGTATAATTAGTATGCAAAGCACAGTGATTTTTTCTGTAAGAAACATATGAAAAGGGTGATTTTATGAGTCTTGTAGAATTTAATAATGTTTACAAAAGATACAAAACGGGTGAGATTGTCATCAATGCGGTTGACGGCATTTCGTTCAAGGTTGAGGAGGGCGAGTTTGCAATTGTAGTCGGTGCGTCCGGTGCAGGCAAAACAACCGTTCTGAATATTCTCGGCGGAATGGACAGCTGTTCCGAGGGCGAAATCATTGTCGGCGGAAAGGATATAAGCAAATTTAAAGACAAACAGCTTATTGAGTACAGACGGCATGACATAGGCTTTGTGTTCCAGTTCTACAACCTTGTTCATAACCTAACGGCAAAGGAAAATGTTGAGCTTGCCGCTCAGATTTGCAGCAACCCTCTTGACAGCGAAACTGCTCTTGACAGCGTGGGCTTGCTTGAAAGGGCAAACAATTTCCCTGCACAGCTTTCGGGCGGTGAACAGCAGAGAGTTTCAATCGCAAGAGCACTTGCCAAAAGACCGAAGCTTTTGCTTTGTGACGAACCGACAGGTGCGCTTGACTACAACACAGGCAGACAGATTCTGAAATTGTTGCAGGAAACCTGCCGTAAAGACAAAATGACCGTTGTTCTCATCACTCACAACGGAGCAATAACACCGATGGCGGATCACATTATAAGAATGAAAAGCGGAAAAATTGTTGAAGATATTTACAATGAAAATCCGAAAAATGTTGAAGAAATTGAGTGGTAAAAAATGAAAAGGAGGTGTCACAATGACTAAATCCTTGATAAAAAACACATTCAGAGAAATTAAAAATACAAAAGCAAGATTCATCTCAATTATGGCGATTATCGCCCTCGGAGTGGGATTTTTTGCAGGAATAAAGGCAACGGTTCCGTCAATGTACAATCTTGCAAGAACCTACACGGACGAGCAGGAGCTTATGGATTACCGACTTGTGTCAACGGTTGGATTTGATGAGGACGACATAAAGGCGGTAAAAAATACGGACGGAGTAACCTCTGTTATGCCGTCATATTTCTGCGATGTTCAGACCGATGCCGACAGCGGCGGCAGGACTATGAGAGTCATTGCGCGTCCCGAAAAATACGGTGATAATTCCGTTCAGAACAAGCTTGTTTTGACGGAAGGCAGACTTCCCGAAAAGTCGGGTGAAATTGCAGCCGATTCAAGCTCGTTCACGGCAGAGGGTTATAAAATCGGCGACAAAATCAGATTTGCAAAACAGACGGGCGATACAGATACTTCAACCGAACTTAAAACCCTTGAATACACTGTGGTCGGTCTTGTGCAGTCACCTCTTTACATAGCATATCAGCGAGGAACTACGACGGTCGGCAACGGAAAAATCTCGGATTATTTCTACATTTGCCCCGAAGATTTCGCCTTTGAACGCTACACGGAGCTTTATGTAAAAACCGATATTTCGGATAAATTCTTGGCATACACGGACGATTATGATAATGCCATAGAGGATAAAGCCGCCGATTTTGAAAAGGTGGGAGAGAACAGGAGCAAGAGCTTTACGGTTGAGGTTATCGACAAGGCTAAGAGCGACCTTGCAGATGCAAAACAGGAGTATTCGGACAATAAAGAAAAAACCGAAAAGAAGCTTGCCGATGCAAAGACGGCGATTGATGACGGGAAAAAAGAGCTGAAAACCAAGACCGATGATGCACAGAAAAAACTTGATTCGGCAAAACAGCAGATTGAGGACGGCAAGACACAGCTTGAAAATTCACGCAATGAATATAACACAAAAATTGCTGACGCACAGGCTCAGATTGCCGAAAAGGAAAGTCAGCTTAATTCTGCCGAAAAACAATATAATTTTTCAAAAGCAGAATTTGATAAAGAAATTTCAAAATCACAGGCTGAAATAGAAAATGCGGAATATCAGCTGCAGTCGGCAAAGGATACATTTCAAACCGAACAGGAACCACAGCTTTTGGCAGGAATAAGTCAGGCTGAGGACGCTGTTTCGGCTTTGCAGTATCAAATCAGTCAGACAACCGATGAAGAAACGCTTGCTGTTTTGAATGCACAGCTTGAACAGGCTCAGCAGACGCTTGATGAACTCAACGCAACATATGATTCCGCAAAGGCTCAGCTTGAAGAAAGCGAAAGCCGACTTTTTGAAAGCAAGGCACTTTTTGAACAGAAAAAAAGTGAGGGACAGGCTCAGCTTGACTACGCATATTCACAGATTTCAAGCGGAAGAACACAGCTTGATGCCGCAAAAGCAGAACTTGCACAACAGTCGGCAGACGGTCAGGCTCAGCTTGATTCGGCAGAAAGCAAGCTGAATGACGCTCAGAGCGAGTACGACAGCGGTGTTGCAAAGCTTGCCGAGGAAAAGAAAAACGGCGAGAAAAAACTCTCCGATGCACAGACAGAATACGATGACGGCGTTAAAAAAGCCGATGAAGAATTTAAAAAAGCAGAGGATAAAATCAAAGACGCAGAGGAAGAAATCAATTCTCTTACAGAACCAAAGTGGTATGTCTTCGACAGAAGCGACAACCCGGGTTACTCAACATTTTCTTCAAATGCTGACAGACTCGGCGCTGTTGCAACGGTATTTCCAGTATTCTTCCTGCTCGTAGCGGTGCTTGTCTGCGTAACCACAATGACAAGACTTATTGAGGAAAAGCGTACCGAAATCGGAACGCTGAAAGCACTCGGCTACAGCAACACAAGCATTGTAATGAAGTTTGTAATCTACTCATTGCTTGCGGCTGTTATCGGAAGTGTAATCGGTATTTTAATCGGCATTTTCACTTTGCCGTTTGTAATTTATGATGCTTACAAAATTATGTACTACATCGGCGATATAACGCTGATACCCGACTATACAAGCATAATTTTCGGAATTGTTGCCGCAGTTGTCTGCACGGTTGTTGTGTCGGTTGTAGTGTGTGCAAAATCTCTGCACGAAAAGCCTGCGGCTGTTATGCGGCCGAAAGCACCAAAGGCGGGCAAGAGAATTTTGCTTGAACGCATAAAACCGTTGTGGTCACATATGAGCTTTAACTCAAAGCTGACCGCAAGAAATCTGTTCAGATACAAGGTAAGACTTTGTATGACTGTTATCGGTGTGGCAGGCTGTACGGCTCTGATTGTTGCCGCATTCGGTTTGCTCAACAGCTTTGAACCGATGACACACGATCAGTTTGAAACAATCTATAAATACGACGCCGTTGTTGTTCCGAAAGACAGCGGAAGTGCCGACAATCTTTCGTTTTTGACAGATACACTTGATAAAAACAGCAATGTCAAACACTCAATGCTTGTTTCACAGCAGGAATGTACGGTAACACACGGCAGTAAGGTTAAGGACAGCGACACAAATCTTGTTGTACCGCAGAATCCCGAAAAGTTTGACGAAATTGTTTCTCTGCATACAAGAAAAGGCAAAGAAGAACTCAAGCTTTCGGACAGCGGAGTAATGCTCAGTGAAAAAATGTGCAGTGAGCTTGGAATAAAAACGGGCGACAAAATCACACTGAATGTTGACGGCAAAAAGGCAGAGGTCAAGGTCAGCGGAATTTTTGAACAGTACCTTTACAATTTTGTCTATATGACGCCAACCGCCTATAAGAGCTTGTTCGGCAGTGACTGCACCTATAATATGGCTGATGTCGCACTCAAAGATACCTCGGATTCCGCCTGCGACAAATTCGGCTCACAGGTTTTATCAGATGATAAAATTGCGGCGGTAAGCTACATTGCATCAAGCTTGAACGAATTTAAAAATATGCTCAACTCTCTTGATATGGTTGTTACGGTTATGATAATCTGCGCAGCGGCACTTGCCTTTGTTGTACTCTACAACCTGACAAATATCAACATTGCCGAGCGTGTCCGTGAAATTGCAACCTTTAAGGTTCTCGGATTCTACAATCGTGAAACCTCATCATTCATTTACAAAGAGAACATAATTCTGACCCTCCTCGGAATTATCGTAGGTCTGTTCCTCGGAAACCTTTTGACGGGCTTTATTATTCAGACGGTTGAGGTTGACAACGTTATGTTCGGAAGAGATATTTATTTCACTTCATACCTCTATGCGGCAGGGCTGACATTCCTGTTTTCAATTCTTGTAAATGCGGTTATGAGCTTTAAGATTAAAGCCGTTAATATGGTTGAAAGTCTTAAAAGCGTTGAATAACGGAATATTTTGCCGTATGCTTAAAAAATCTTTTGTAAAATATTGATTGAATACAGCAATTGTGTTATAATACAGAGGAATAGGCTAAATAAATAGGCTGACAGGCAAAATATCTGTGAAAGGATAGTTACAGTAATGATAAAAGCTAATGAATACCGCACAGTCACCTGCGGTGAGTTAAGAGAAGAAAATATCGGACAGCAGGTCAGAGTTGCGGGCTGGGTTGAAAATATCCGTGACCACGGCGGTGTAATGTTCCTTGATATCCGTGATCAGTACGGTGTGCTTCAGGTTGTTGTTCACAACGATGAACTCCTTAAAGATATCAACAAGGAATGTACAGTAACTCTCAGTGGTACTGTTGTTAAGCGTGACGAAGAAACAATCAACAAGAAGATTGCAACAGGTTTCGTTGAAGTTCACACGGAGGACATCAAGGTTCTCGGCAAGTGTAAGAATGTTCTTCCGTTTGAGGTTGCAACCTCTACAAATACCAACGAAGAAGTAAGACTTAAATATCGTTTTCTTGACCTCCGTAACCCGAAGGTTCACAATAATATTATGATTCGTTCGCAGATTATCACATTTCTGCGCAACAAGATGAACGAAATGGGCTTTATGGAGATTCAGACTCCTATCCTTTCAACTTCATCTCCGGAGGGTGCTCGTGACTACCTTATCCCGAGCAGAAAGCACAAGGGCAGATTCTATGCTCTCCCACAGGCTCCTCAGATTTTTAAACAGCTCCTTATGGTGTCAGGCTTTGACAGGTATTTCCAGATTGCACCTTGCTTCCGTGATGAGGACGCCCGTGCAGACCGTTCACCGGGTGAGTTCTATCAGCTTGATTTTGAAATGGCTTTTGCAACACAGGAAGATGTATTTGCTGTTGCTGAAGAGGTTCTTTACGAAACATTCAAGAAGTTTTCAAATAAAGAGGTTTCAAAGCCTCCGTTTGCCCGTATTCCGTATGCAGAGAGTATGCTAAAGTACGGTACAGACAAGCCTGACCTCCGCAATCCGCTCGTAATTGTTGAAATCAGCGATATGTTTGAGGAAACAGACTTTGCTCCGTTCCGCAAAAAGACAGTTCGTTCAATCAATGTTCCGAACGCCGCAGGTCAGTCAAAGAAATGGTTCAAGAAGATGGAGGAGTTCGCTCTTTCAATCGGAATGAAGGGTCTTGGCTATGTTAAGGTTAGAGATGACCTCACATTTGACGGTCCGATTGACAAGTTTCTTAAAGAGGGCGACCGTGAAGAACTTATCAGCCGTAACGGTTCAAAAGCAGGCGATGTAATCTACTTTATCGCCGATACTGCTCAGGAAGCTCCAAAGCTTGCGGGTCAGATCAGAACAGAGGTTGCAAAGCGTCTTGACCTTATCGATACAAGCCGTTTTGAAATGTGCTTTATCGTTGACTTCCCGATGTTTGAGAGAGATGAAGAAACAAATCAAATTATCTTCACACACAATCCTTTCTCAATGCCGCAGGGCGGTCTTGACAGCCTTCTTAACAAGGATCCCGAAGAGGTTCTTGCTTATCAGTACGATATCGTTTGCAACGGTGTAGAGCTTTCATCAGGCGCTGTTCGTAACCACGATATTGAAATTATGAAGAAAGCGTTCGAGCTTGCAGGCTACAGCGAGGATGACCTCAAGGCTAAGTTCTCTGCACTCTACAACGCATTCCAGTACGGTGCTCCGCCGCACGCAGGTATGGCTCCGGGTGTTGACCGTATGATTATGCTCCTTACAGAGGAAGAGAACATCAGAGAAGTTATTGCATTTCCGATGAACTCCAATGCTCAGGATCTTCTCCTCGGTTCACCGGGTGAGGTAACAGAACAGCAGCTCCGTGAGGTTCATATTAAATTAAGATAAAAACTGCATTTGCAGTCATATATTCAAACTCAAAGGGCGAGTTATATATTATATGACTTGCCCTATTTTCTTTAAAAAGGACGGTTTTTATGGTAACAAGAGAAGATGTTGAAAACATTGCGTTGCTTTCAAAGCTTTTTGTTCCCGAAGAGGAGCTTGACGGCCTTACAAAGTCAATGCAGGAAATCATAGATTTTGCCGACACAATCAATAACGCTCCGACAGACGGCGAGGAGTTTGACGATATTAACAATCTGTCAAATGTTTTTCGTGAGGATGAGGTTGTTGAGTCCTACGATACAAAGGAAATTCTTTCAAATGCTCCCGAGCAGGCAGAGGATCACTTCCTTGTAAGAAACAGAGAGTAAGGCGGTGTAAAAATGGGTTCTATTGAAAAAATTCATGAAATGCTTGTGTCAAAAGAGTGTTCATGTACCGAGCTTACAAAAAGCTATCTTGACGAAATCGAAAAGGCTGATGGCGAGCTTAACGCATATGTTAATGTAACAGGCGAGGAGGCTCTGAAAACTGCCGAGGCTGTTGACAGAAAAATTGCCTCCGGCGAGAAAATCGGTATGCTCGAGGGTGTTCCGATGACGCTCAAGGACAATATTTCAACAAAGGGAATTGAAACAACCTGTTGTTCAAAAATTCTCACAGGCTATAAGCCGATTTATAACGCAACCGTTTGGGAAACTCTTGCAGGCGAAAACGCAGTTATGCTCGGCAAGACGAATATGGACGAGTTCGCAATGGGCTCTTCATGCGAAACATCATACTTTGGCGGTGCAATGAATCCGTTTGATTCAAACTATGTTTCAGGCGGTTCATCAGGCGGTGTTGCAAGTGCGGTAGGCGCAAACATTGCCGCTTACGGTCTTGGCTCTGATACAGGCGGATCAATCCGTCAGCCGGCATCATTCTGCGGTATTGTAGGTCTTAAACCTACTTACGGTGCGGTTTCCCGTTACGGACTTATCGCATATGCGAGTTCACTTGACCAGATTGGACCGATTACAAAGTCTGTTGAGGACGCTGCAATTGTCTTTGACGCAATTTCAAAGAGAGATGAAAAAGATTCAACCTCAAAGGGCTTTGTCGGTGACACTTATTCAAAACTCAACAATGACATCAAGGGTATGAAAATCGGTATTGCAAAGGAATATCTTGAGGGTGTCCGTGACGATGTAAAAGAGGCTGTCTTAAAGGCTGCCGATATCTACAAGTCAATGGGCGCAGAGATTGTTTACTTTGACCTGCCCGAACTCAAATTTGCTCTTCCTGTTTACTATATCATCGCCTGTGCCGAGGCATCTTCAAACCTTGGCAGATATGACGGTATCCGTTTCGGTTACAAAACCGAGCATTACAACGGCACTCACGATATGGTTTGCCGTACCCGTTCGGAGGGATTCGGCGAAGAGGTAAAACGCAGAATCCTCCTCGGTACTTATGTGCTTTCCGCAGGTTACTATGACGCTTATTACAAAAAGGCTCAGAATCTTCGCGGCACTATCGTTAAGGCATTCAACAACGCATTTGAAAAGTGCGATGTAATCCTTGCTCCGACAGTTCCTATGACAGCATTTGAAAAGGGACATGCTGTAAGCGATCCGATTGAAACCTATCTTACGGATATCTGCACTGTACCTGTCAATATTGCAGGTCTGCCGGGCGTTTCGGTTCCGTGCGGATTCAACGCAAAGGGTATGCCGATTGGTATGCAGCTTATCGGCAAGAGCTTTGGTGAGGCTGAAATTCTTAATGCGGCATACAAATATCAGCAGGCTGCTGCTGAAAACTTTAAGGATACAAAGTGGGGTGTTAAGCTGTGAGTTACGAATTAGTTGCGGGTTTTGAAACCCATATTGAGCTTGCCACAAAGACAAAAATCTTCTGCGGCTGTACTACAAAATTCGGCGGTGCGCCAAACAGCCATTGCTGTCCCGTGTGTATCGGTCTGCCGGGAACACTTCCAAAGCTTAACCGTGAGGTAGTTCGCTATGCAATCCGTGCAGGTCTTGCAGTTCACGGTGAAATCGCAGAGATTTCAAAAATGGACAGAAAGAACTATTGCTACCCCGACCTTTCAAAGGCTTATCAGATCAGCCAGCTTTATGCTCCGCTCATTATAGGTGGTTATGTTGAGCTTTCAAACGGCAGAAAAATCCGTCTGCACCACATTCACATCGAAGAGGACGCAGGAAAGCTCATTCATCAGCACGGCGACACATATGTTGACTATAACCGTGGCGGTGTTCCTCTTATCGAAATCGTTTCAGAACCTGACATTCGTTCAATTGACGAGGCAAGAGAGTATGTTGAAAAGCTTCAGCAGGTTATGCGTTACATCGGAATTTCCGACTGTAAGATGCAGGAAGGCTCAATGCGTTGCGATGTAAACATTTCGGTTCGTCCAAAGGGCAGCGAAAAGCTTGGTACAAGAACCGAAATTAAAAATATGAACTCAATTAACAACATAGCAAAGGCTATGGAGTATGAGTTTGAAAGACAGGTTGACCTTATTGAAAACGGCGGAAGTGTTGTTCAGGAAACTCTCCGTTATGACGACGCAACCAACACAACATCTTCAATGAGAAGTAAAGAGGACGCTCACGATTACCGTTATTTCCGTGATCCTGACCTTGTTACTATTCATGTTCCGAAAGATGTTGTTGAAGAAATCAAGGCTGCAATGCCTGAGCTTCCTGCCGACAAGTGCAGAAGATATATTGACGAACTTGCAATTCCCGAAAAGGATGCACAGCTTCTTACAAAGTACCGCAAAATCAGCGAATATTTTGACAAGGCTTGCGAGGGCGTTAAGTCACCAAAGACAGTTTCAAACTTCATTATCGGTCAGATTTTCCGCAGAACGGAAACTGAGGCTGACAAGGAAATCTTTGATGTTGCGGTTACTCCGGAACAGCTTAACAAGCTTGTAAAACTTCTTGACAGCGGTAAAATCCGCAACAACCTTGCGAAGGCAACACTTGAAAAAATGCTTGACAGCGGCAAGGGTGCTCTTGAATTTATCAGCGAAAGCGATATGGGCGGTCTTGACGAAAACGCACTCAACGATTTGTGCAAGCAGGCTGTTGAGAGCAATCCAAAGGCTGTTGAGGACTATAAGAACGGCAAGGAAAAGGCGATTAAGTCGCTTGTCGGAAATGTTATGAAGAACAGCAGAGGTAAGGCAGATCCTGCTCTTGCAGAGTCAAAAATCAAGGAACTTATCGGCTGATAACTTAAACCTTCACGGGGGTGTGTCTTATGAAAGAAAAAATCAAAGTAACGGCAGTTGTAATGTTTCTCGGAGTTATATTTTCTGGAATTTTGGTTGCATACAAGCTGGTTAATACGATTATCCCGTCATTTGACGGCGGATCGGCATCGGTATTCGACTATATGCTAATCGTGACTGTCACCGTTTCAATGGTGCTGAAGCTCGCAGTAGGTTCAATGGGACTGAGAGCCGTTTCAAAAAAGACATCACCGTCGGATATGCAAAAAATGTTGAAAACTTCGGGCAAACTCGCAGTAGTGCTTGTGCTTATCGGAGTGCTTAACATCATATTTAATGTTGTCAACGGACAGGTTGTTTTTGTGATTGAAGTGTTCGACATAGCAACCGATATTCTCCTCGGTTTTGTGTATATACTTGCCTCCGCAAGCGTTCGTGCCGGCAGAGAATAAGTTCGGACTTTAGATTACCAAATAAAAAAATTAACGGTTGGATTTACGAAAAAAGTAATCCAACCGTTTTTTGTTTTTGTAATTTTTCTTTTAGAACCGTATGGGCGGACAATATCCGCCTACACGGCGAGTCGCCGTTCCCAGTTCGTGAAGACAGTTTTAATTAAATGTAAAATTGAAAATGGAAAATGGAAAATTAATGTCGGGAAGACAGTTTGTAATGTAAAAAAACATATTATGCCCGAGCGTAACATTGCAACCGTTCGCACAATTCCGTAGGGGCGTTCATTGGACGCCCGCCAAGTAATGACAGAAAATTTATGATGAAAATAAACTGTATAAATGAGATACAGTTACCGAAATAATGTAGGGGAGAACAGTGTTCGCCAATCGTTTTGGTTGCAAAACCAAAACGAATAAAACACACTGACTTGTTATTTAAATGAAGAAAACTGTGCATCAAATATTGCACTCATTGCGTATAATAGTTAAAAGTTTAAAATGTAGGTTCGTGCCTTTTTAGTTGTGCCGTCAAAGTTTGTTACGGTAGTATATCCGGTAGGTACAAATCCATTTTTAATCATAACTTTTCCCGAGTTTACATTCTCAACAGCGTGGCAACCGTAAATCTTTGTTTGCTTTAAAGCGTTCTTTGCAAAATTAAGAATTACTGCGGCTATTTCAGTTGTAAAGCCTTTGTGCCAATAATCAAACATACAGTTGTAACCGATTTCGTACATCTGTTCATCATCATTCCATACAAGACCGCCACTGCCGAAAAGAGTACCCGCTTTTTTGTCAATAAATCCCCAGTCGTATTGCTTGTCAGAATTTTCTGCATATTCAACCATTTTAAGCCATTCAATTGTATCATCAAGGCTTGTGTGAGAATTATACCGCATATACTTTGTAACTCGATTATCACTTGTCCAGTTGTTAAATGCCGTTTTAGCATCGTTAACGGTTAATGGGCGTAAAATGACTCGTTCACTTTCAAGAACAGGTGTTTTCAAAAAATCATCTCCTATAACAAAGAGGTCAGCGATTACTGACCTCTTTTCTTTTTTTATATTCCGATAAATATTAATATAGTGTTAGTTCGTAAATTGACAACCAAGCTACGCTCGGGTGACAAAAGTTTGAATATAACAAACTGTCTTCACGAACCGGGTGCGAGACACTCGCATTAGTCAACCTTTGGCAAGCCGTCAAAGCCCTGCTGGAGGTCGGCGTCTGTCGGAATGTAGTCGCTCATTTCGCCGTCATTATACTTCTGATAAGCAACCATATCAAAGTAACCTGTACCTGTAAGACCGAAGAGAATTGTCTTTTCTTCGCCTGTTTCTTTGCACTTGAGAGCCTCGTCAATTGCAACTCTGATTGCGTGACTGCTTTCGGGAGCAGGAAGAATACCCTCAACTCTTGCAAACTGCTCTGCTGCTGCAAATACGCTTGTCTGCTCAACTGCTCTTGCCTCCATAAGACCGTCATGATACAGCTGAGAAAGTGTTGAACTCATACCATGGAAACGAAGTCCGCCTGCGTGGTTGGCTGACGGAATAAATCCGCTGCCGAGCGTGTACATCTTTGCGAGAGGACAAATCATACCAGTGTCGCAGAAGTCATATGCAAACTTACCTCTTGTAAGGCTTGGGCATGATGCCGGCTCAACAGCGATAAACTTGTAGTCATTTTCGCCACGGAGCTTTTCTCCCATAAACGGAGAGATAAGACCGCCGAGGTTTGAACCGCCGCCTGCACAGCCGATGATAATGTCAGGCTTTACATTGTACTTTTCGAGAGCGGCTTTTGCCTCAAGACCGATAACCGACTGATGAAGAAGTACCTGATTAAGCACACTTCCGAGTACATAACGGTAGCCGTCTGTATGAGTTGCAACCTCAACAGCCTCAGAAATAGCACAGCCAAGGCTTCCTGTTGTACCGGGGTGAGCCTCAAGAATCTTTCTGCCGACTTCCGTTGTTGTTGACGGTGACGGAGTAACGCTTGCACCGTAGGTTCTCATAACCTCTCTTCTGAAAGGCTTTTGCTCGTATGAAACCTTTACCATAAATACCTTGCAGTCAAGGCCGAAATATGAACAAGCCATTGAAAGGGCAGTGCCCCACTGACCTGCGCCTGTTTCGGTTGTAACACCTTTAAGTCCCTGCTTTTTAGCGTAGTAAGCCTGAGCAATTGCGCTGTTGAGCTTGTGGCTTCCGCTTGTGTTGTTGCCCTCGAATTTGTAGTAAATCTTTGCGGGAGTGTCAAGAGCCTTTTCAAGAAAATATGCTCTTATAAGCGGAGATGGACGGTACATTTTATAGAAGTTCTGAATTTCTTCCGGAATGTCAATGTATGCATCTGTATCGTCAAGCTCCTGGTCAATAAGCTCATCACAGAACACGGGAGCAAGGTCTGCGTGTGTCATAGGCTTGAGTGTTGCAGGGTTTAAAAGCGGTGCAGGCTTGTTCTTCATATCTGCACGAACATTGTACCATTTTGTCGGGATTTCGCTTTCGTCAAGGTATATTTTGTATGGAATTTTGTTTTCAGCCACTAAAATGACCTCCTTGGAATAATATTTCTCTGTAAACAGAATGTAATCTCACTTTGAAAATTTGCAGGAATTATTTTACATCCTGCACACTTCTGTAATATTGTACCACAAATAAAAGGCTTTGTCACGCAAATTTGTAAAAATTTATTTCAGCATACAAAACCTATATTTTTATTTACACTTTTTTTACAATTGACAAACAGCGTATTTTACAAAACAGTCATAGACTGATGTTGTACGAAAGAGGTACACAAATGATATGAATTTAAGGAGAAAATTCAAATGAAATCTATGACTAAAAAAATTACGGCAACAGCATTATTCGGTGTTCTTGCAGTTTCTGCATTTGCAGGCTGCGGCGGTGCAGGCTCTTCATCAAACGGTTCATCCGACGCAGGTTCGGACGCAGCAAAGTTTGACGCATCAAAAACAATCTCTGTTGTAACAAGAGAAGAAGGTTCAGGCACAAGAGACGCATTCACAGAGCTTACAGGTGTTCTTGTAAAGGACGGCGACAACAAGACAGACAACACAACTACTTCGGCTGTAACAATCAACAGCACAGAGGCTGTTATCACAAATGTTAAGGATAACGAGGCAGCAATCGGTTACATTTCACTCGGTTCACTCAACGATACGGTAAAGGCTCTTAAAATCGGCGGTGTTGAGGCAACAGCCGATAATGTAAAGTCAGGCGACTATGCAGTAAGCCGTCCGTTCAACATTGCTTACAAGGGCGAACTCAGCGATGTTGCTCAGGATTTTGTCGATTACATAATGAGCTCAGACGGTCAGAAGATTGTTTCAGACAACGGTTATGTAACAGTTTCGGAAAATGCCGCATACAGCGGTAAGAAGCCGTCAGGCAAAATCAGCGTAGCAGGTTCATCTTCGGTATCACCTGTAATGGAAAAGCTTGCCGAGGCTTATCAGAAGGTAAACACAAACGCTAAGGTTGAAATCCAGACATCCGACTCATCGGCAGGTATGCAGTCAGCTATGGGCGGCACATGTGATATCGGTATGGCGTCCCGTGACCTTAAAGATGAGGAAAAGAGCGCACTCAAGGTTGAAACAATCGCAAAAGATGGTATCGCAGTAATCGTAAACAATGCAAACACATGTGATGATCTCACACTTGATCAGGTAAAATCAATTTACACAGGTGAAACAACTGTTTGGAGTGACATAATTAAATGAGATTAAACAGATTTCGTGAAAAGGCAATGCAGGGAGTTTTCTTCCTCACAGCTGTAACAAGTATAGCGGCGGTTGTCATAATCTGTATATTCTTATTCTGTAACGGTGTTCCTGCAATGGCAGAAATAGGCTTCTTTGATTTCGTAGGCGGACAGAAATGGGCGCCTACGAATGTGCCTGCATCATATGGAATTTTTGATATGATTATCGCAAGCATATATGTTACTGCGGGAGCAATCATAATCGGTGTTCCGATAGGAATTCTCACAGCAGTATTTCTTGCAAGATTTTGCCCTGCACCGCTTTACAAGGTGCTTAAACCGGCAACAGAGCTTTTGGCAGGCATCCCGTCAATTGTTTACGGCTTCTTCGGACTTACGGTAGTTGTACCGTTCATCCGTGATAACTTCGGCGGTGACGGTTCAAGCTGGCTTGCGGCGTCAATCGTACTCGGAGTTATGATTCTTCCGACAATCATCGGTGTGTCGGAGTCGGCAATCAAGGCAGTTCCCGAAAGCTACTACGAAGGTGCTCTGGCACTTGGAGCAACAAAGGAAAGAAGTGTGTTCAAAACAATTCTTCCGGCATCAAAATCAGGCGTTCTTGCAGGAGTTGTTCTCGGCATAGGCAGAGCGTTGGGCGAAACAATGGCAGTTGTACTCATTGCAGGCAATAAGGTTCAGATTCCGCACAGCGTTACGGACGGACTTCGCACCCTGACCGCAAACATTGTTCTTGAAATGGGTTATTCAACAGGCTTGCACCGTCAGGCACTTATTGCAACGGGTGTTGTTCTGTTCGTATTTGTTCTGCTCATCACACTTTCAATGCAGGCTATAAAGAGTAGGAGTGAAAAGCGTGGCTAACAGCGATAACATAAAAAACGATGCCGCTTTGGTTGATGTGTCACAGATTAAGGCAATCAACAAAGTATCGTTTAAACAGAGAATGAAAGCCTACAAAAGGAAGCCCCTTTCACTTGTACTGCTCATTCTTGTAGGTCTTGCGGCGGCACTTTCAGCGGCGGCTCTCATATTTATCATTGTCTATGTTCTTGTGCGAGGTGTTCCGAACCTTACCCCCGAGCTGTTCTCACTTGAGTACAACAGCGACAATGTATCGTGTATGCCGTCAATTATCAACACAATTGTTCTTACGCTTGTAACCCTTATAATTTCCGTACCGTTCGGTGTGGGAGCGGCAATCTATCTTGCCGAGTACGCAAAGCGTGGCAACAAGCTTGTTAAGGTAATCAGAACAATGGCAGAAACCCTTGCCGGTATTCCGTCAATTGTTTACGGCCTTTTCGGTATGCTTTTCTTTGTGTATGCCCTTAACTGGGGTTATTCACTTCTTGCCGGTGCATTTACGCTTGCAATTATGGTACTTCCCACAATTATGCGTACAACCGAGGAGGCACTTCTCACAGTTCCCGATTCATACCGTGAGGGCAGTTACGGACTCGGTTCGGGCAAGCTCAGAACAATTATGAGAATTATTCTTCCGAGTGCGATGCCCGGTATTCTTGCCGGAATCATTCTTGCTGTCGGCAGAATAGTAGGCGAAACAGCCGCACTTATTTATACTTACGGTTCGGCAACAGGCTATGCGGCAGGCCCTCTCAATTCGGGACGATCACTTGCCGTTCATATGTATGTACTTACCAACGAAGGACTTCATACAGATCAGGCATGGGGTACCGCAGTTGTACTTCTTGTACTTGTTTTTGCAATCAATACACTCTCGGCATTTGTTGCAAAGAAACTTGGAAACAACAAGAAGTAACAGGAAAGGATAACTATTTTACAATGGATAAATTTACCATAGAAAACATGAATCTTTACTACGGAAAATTTCATGCGTTAAAGGATGTAAATATCCGTATGAAGAAAAACAGAATCACAGCCTTCATCGGTCCGTCAGGCTGCGGTAAGTCAACTCTTTTAAAGTCGCTCAACCGAATGAACGACCTTGTTGAGGGTTGTAAGATAACAGGCGACATTCGCCTTGACAACGAGGATATTTACGGAGATATGGATGTAAATATCCTCCGCAAAAGGGTTGGTATGGTGTTCCAGAAAGCCAATCCGTTCCCGATGAGCATTTACGATAACATCGCTTTCGGTCCTCGCACACACGGAATCAAAAGCAAGAAAGAACTTGACAGGATTGTTGAAGAATCCTTGCGTGACGCCGCAATCTGGGATGAGCTTAAAGACAGGCTCAAAAAGAGCGCTCTCGGTCTTTCGGGCGGTCAGCAACAAAGACTTTGTATTGCAAGAGCACTTGCCATAAAACCCGAAGTTCTGCTTATGGACGAGGCAACCTCTGCACTTGATCCTATTTCAACGGGTAAAATTGAGGAGCTTTGCCTTAAACTGAAAAACGATTATACAATCGTTATGGTAACACATAATATGCAGCAGGCTTTGCGTATTTCAGATGAAACAGCGTTCTTTTTACTCGGTGAAATGGTTGAATGTAATTCAACCGACGCAATTTTCTCAAATCCGCAGGATAAGCGTACCGAAGAATACATTACGGGAAGGTTTGGCTAATGAGAGAATATTTTGATAAAGAGCTTACACAGCTTAACGACAGCCTTATTGAAATGGGCGGTCTTGTTGAACAGGCAATCAAAAATACAATGAAGATGATTGTTGACGGCGAAGATTTGCTTGATATCGCAAGAGAACATGAAAATCGTATTAACGAGGCGGAAAAATCCATTCAAAGCAGATGTTTGCACCTTCTTCTTCATCAGGCACCGGTTGCACACGACCTCAGATATGTTTCCGCCGCACTCAAAATGATTACCGACCTTGAGAGAATCGGCGATCAGGCAGTTGATATTGCTGAAATGTCTGTTTACATCAAGGACAAAAAGCAGGTGTTCAATCTTACTCACATTTTGGAAATGGCAGACAATGCCTCAAAAATGGTAACGGAGGCTATTGACGCTTTTGTTAAGAGCGATATTGAGGTTGCCAAAAAGGTAGCCCGTCAGGATGATATCGTTGACGAACTTTTCAACCGTTCAAAGAATGAAACGGTTGAACTCATTCATAAGAATAAGGAACTCGGCTCAGAGGCTCTCGATATCGTTATGATTGCAAAGTATCTTGAAAGAATTGCAGACCATGCGGTTAATGTTGCAGAGTGGGTTGCTTTTTCAATTACAGGCAGCTGCGATTTGTCCGACTGATATATTTTGCTTAACAAACGGGAGCATAGCTGTATGCTCCTGATTTTTGTTTTATTAAACTTTACATTTTTGCAAAAAAAGTCTATAATTATGGTGGATGTTTCGATTTTAATTTAAGTGCAGACGCCCCTTTGCGGTGCATTTAAATACACATTTGTTGAGGGAGAGTATTAGATGTTAATTTACATTGTTGAAGATGATACCGATATCAGAGAGCTTGAATCTTATGCTATGAAAAGCAGCGGATATGAGGTTCAGAGCTTTGGTGAAAGCAAAAGCTTTTTTAAGGCTTGTACAGCCGAAATTCCTCAGCTTGTAATTCTTGATGTTATGTTACCCGATTTTGACGGACTTTCCGTGCTTGAAAAAATGCGCAGGGACGCCGTGACAAAAAATGTTCCCGTTATCCTTGTTACTGCAAAGGGAAGTGAAATGGATAAGGTCAAAGGTCTTGACATGGGTGCCGATGACTATATTACAAAACCTTTTTCAGTCCTTGAGCTTATTTCAAGAGTCCGTGCAATCCTCCGCAGATGTTCTGTTGATGACAGACAGGATGTAATAAAGCTCGGTCAGATTGTTTTTGACGATTCCAAGCACATTGTAACAAGCTGCGGTGAGGAATGTAACCTCACCTTCAAAGAATACGAACTTTTAAAGTATCTTCTCAAAAATAAAGGTATGGCGCTTACCCGTGAAAATATCATTCTCAATGTGTGGGGATATGATTTTGAGGGCGAGAGCAGAACGGTTGATATGCACATTACAACCCTCAGGCAAAAACTCGGCAGCTGCGGAAACCTTATCAAAACCGTGAGAAATGTCGGATATAAGGCGGGGGAATAAAGTGAAACTGAGTAAAAAGCTTTTAAAAAACTTTTCGGTTATCGCTGTGGTGTCCATTCTTCTGACGGCTGTTTTTTCAACAGCCGCTTTCTGGTTTGTGTTTTCCGATGAACAGGAGGCAGAGGTTCGGCAATATACCGATAAAATCATCAGCGTTTATAATTCCGACAGCGAAATCGACCTTTCAAAATATTACGGAATAGGCGATTTTCGTGTTACTCTCATAAAAAGTGACGGTTCGGTTGTATCCGACAGCGTTGACACAGATGTTAATTCTATGCCGAATCACAGCGACCGCCCCGAATTTGAACAGGCAATCAAGGACGGCAACGGTTCAAGCCACAGAATGTCGGAAACTTTGAATAAAATAACATACTACTATGCAGAAAAAACCGCAGACGGTTCTGTAATCCGTGTTGCAAAGACAATTGACAGTATTTACGGAATTTTTCTTTTTGTTATTCCGTCGATTCTTATAATTATGATAGGTGTATTTGTCGTATGCACAATTCTGGCAAAGCGTTCCACAAAGAAAATCGTTGAACCGATTAAGGAAATGGCGGACAACGGCGACGGCTCGCCGTATGATGAGCTTTTGCCGCTCTCACAGAAAATTGCAAGCCAGCAAAGACAAATCAAGCGTCAGATGCGCAGACTGCAGTTTGAAAAGGATAAAATTTCAACGCTTATCGAAAATATGGCGGAGGGCTTTATTCTTATTGATGTTGACAAAAAGGTGCTTATGAGCAATTATTCGGCGTCAAAGCTTCTCGGTGCCGATGATGACGGTGTTACTGACAAAACTTTGATTGCATTTTCACGCAATGAGGTTCTCAACGATTGCGTTGACAAGGCTCTTTCGGGCGAAAGTAAAAACGGCGATACAACCGTAAAAGGAAGAGCATTGCAGATTATCACCAATCCTGTTTATTCTAACGGTGAAAAAAACGGTGCAATCTGTCTTATTATTGATGTTTCGGCTAAGAAAAAGGCTGAAAAGATGCGCCGTGAATTCACGGCAAATGTAACGCATGAGCTGAAAACTCCGTTGACTTCAATTTCGGGTTATGCAGAAATCATTGCAAGCGGTCTTGTAAAGCCCGATGATATCCCGAATTTTGCAAATAAAATTCACAAGGAATCGGGCAGACTTCTCTCTCTTATAAGCGATATCATGGAGCTTTCACAGCTTGACGAAAAATTCAGTGATGAAGAATTTGCCCCTGTTGACCTTGCAGGGGTTGCAGCCGAGGTTGCTGAGGATCTCCGTTCAAATGCCGAAAAGCACGGAATTACAATCACTGTTGATACAAAAACTGCCGTCATAAACGGAAACCGTAATCAAATTTACGAACTTATCTACAATCTTTGTGACAATGCAATCCGTTACAATCGTGAAAACGGTTCGGTAAAAATCATAACAGGTGATGACAATGAACATCCGTTTGTTAAAGTTGCCGACACGGGAATCGGTATCCCCGAAAAGCACCACAAGCGTGTGTTTGAACGCTTTTACCGTGTTGACAAGAGCCGTTCAAAGGAAACAGGCGGCACGGGTCTTGGACTTGCAATTGTCAAGCACATTACCGAAAGACACGGCGGAGAGATTTCTCTTGAAAGCAGTGAACAGGGAACAACATTTACCGCAAGGTTCTGATGTAAATATTTTTACAATCCTTTGCAGAGAAAATAAATTTCAAGCGGTGCTGTGCATACTATATTGTGCAGTACCGCTTTTTTATTGCCCAAGCAATGTACTTTTACAAATCTCACATAAAAAATACTCCGTTTTGACAAATTTCAAAGATATTCACCAAGCTTTCAGACTTTACAAATTCTTTACAATTCATTGACAATCCTATGACTTTAGTTTAATATTATTGATGATAAAGGAGAGTATGTATTTATGGATTTGTTTATGGTTTTACAACTGCTCTGCGGTCTGGCGCTCTTTTTGTTCGGTATGAATTCAATGGGCGATGGTCTTGAGAGCCTTTCCGGCGGTAAGCTTGAAAAAACTCTGGAAAAAATGACTAACAGCACCATGAAAGGATTCATTCTCGGTGCGGCTGTTACTGCGGTGATTCAGTCCTCTTCGGCAACAACCGTTATGGTTGTCGGCTTTGTAAACTCGGGAATTATGAAACTCCGCCAGGCAATCGGTATTATTATGGGTGCCAATGTCGGCACAACAATCACTTCTTGGATTCTCAGCCTTTCGGGTATTGAGGGCGACAGCTTGGTTATGCAGCTTTTAAAGCCGTCGTCTTTCTCTGCCGTGTTTGCCTTTGTAGGAATTATTCTTCTTATGTTCTGCAATTCGGAAAAGAAGAAGCATCTCGGCACAATTTTCCTCGGATTCGGTATTCTTATGGTTGGTATGGATCAGATGAGTGCGGCTGTTGAACCGCTTTCGGATGATCCGACATTCACAGGCTTCCTTACACTCTTTAACAACCCTGTATTCGGTATTCTTGCCGGCGCATTGCTGACCGCAATTATACAAAGCTCAAGCGCCTCTGTCGGTATTTTGCAGGCATTGTCCAAAACAGGCGCAATCAGCTATTCGATGGCAATCCCGATTGTTATGGGACAGAATATAGGCACTTGCGTAACTGCACTTATTTCCTGTATCGGTGCAAAGAAAAACGCAAAGCGTGCCGCATTTGTACATCTTTACTTCAATATTATCGGCACACTCGTAATTTGTGCATTGTTCTACGGTTCTAACCTCTTTATCAACTACGGTTTCCTTAATGATATCGTAGGTCCCGAGAACATTGCGGTTATCCACACAGCATTCAATTTGCTTGCAACTGCAATTCTTCTTCCGTTCAACAAGTATCTTGAAAAGCTTGCCTGCCTTACAATCAAGGATAAGGAAGAGGATTCGGATGTTCCGTTCCTTGATGAGCGTTTTCTCAACACTCCCTCTGTTGCAACAGAGCGTGCAAAGTCACTTGCTGAAAAAATGGCTCGTCTTTCTGAGGGTACGCTCCTCGGCGCACTTGAACTTGTTGACCATTATGACGAAAAGGTTGCGGAAACAATTCATGAAAACGAAGATATGATTGATTCCTATGAGGATGTTATTTCAACATATCTTGTAAAGCTCAGTTCCAAACAGCTTTCGGCTGACGACAGTAAAACTATTCAGCTCATTCTTCACACAATCGGTGATTTTGAGCGTATCAGCGATCATGCGGTAAGCATTGTAAAGGTTGCTCAGGAAATTCACGAAAAGAACATTTCGTTCTCAAAAGAGGCGAAAGCAGGACTTGCCGTTATGATTGACGCACTTCGTGAAATTATCAACAACGCTACTGTTGCTTTTGTTGATAATGACCTTGCACTTGCCTCAAAGGTTGAACCGCTTGAACAGGTTATCGACCGTTTGCGTGACAAGCTTAAAGACGCCCATGTTAAGCGTCTTACTAACGGTACCTGTACAATCGAACTCGGTTTTGTATTCTCTGATCTTATCACAAATATTGAGAGAGTTTCCGACCATTGCTCAAACATTGCAATCGGTGTTATTGAAATCAACCGCAACGGCTACGACGCACACGAATATCTTCACGAACTCAAAAATTCCGATGATATTCAGTACAACGCAGATTACAAGGCTTACAAGCAGAAGTACACACTTCCAAAGGAAGCTCTGTCTGTACGAGAGGTTTCCGTAGGCGTTCCCGTAAACTAAACAAATCTTTTTATAAAATTTAGGGCTACAGAAAAACGAAAGGTTTTTCTGTAGCCCATTTTTTTTGCGTGTGAAAGATTTACCTGCGGATTTTTATGCGGTCAGCTTTCGCTTTCGTTAAATACGAAAAAATCCGAGAAGAATTGCAAAGTAGTGAAACACACTTCCTGCAACCGTGAATAAGTGCCATATCGAGTGAAAATATTTTACCTTTTTAATTGCGTAAAATATAATCCCAACCGTGTAGAATATTCCGCCTATTATGAGGAAGATTCCCGAAATTGACGGCATATGTTCCATAAGCGGTTTTATTGCAAAGATTATTACCCAACCCATTCCTATGTAGCAGAATATTGACGGAATCCTTGCTTTTTCAAGGTTGATTGAGTTCATAACTATTCCGAAAATTGCCGATGCCCACACAATTCCGAACAGAATCCAACCTGTCGCACCGTTGAGGTAGTAAAGAGTAATCGGTGTGTATGTTCCTGCAATCAGCAGAAAAATTGTGTTGTGGTCCATTATTCGGAAAAATGCTTTTACCTTTTCATTTGTGAAAGAATGATACAGAGTTGACATTGTGTAGAGTATGATGAGCGATGCACCGTAAATGCAAGAGCTGACAACACCCCACGCATTTGTGTGGATTGCCGCCGTAACGATAAGCACAACCGTTCCCGCAATCGACAGACCTGCACCGATTCCGTGTGATACAGAGTTGAAAATTTCTTCCCCGAGTGTATATTTTCTTTTGAACTTTGCCAAGATGAACCTCCAAAAAATAATCTGTACTAATATTATAAATCATTCCTGCATATATTCAAGATGATTCGTAATGCAAAATATTCCAACGGACTTTATATTTCGTCAAAAATGGTTTCTGTTATCCAAAATTCGCAGATTTATTGGTTTGTAATTCAAACTTGTTGAATTTTTATAACATATTGACACAAGAAGATTTTGTGTAGTATAATCTGCTTAATTTATTTGGCTATAGGAGGAGCGCTTATGCTCAGAATAGAACATTTAACTAAAAAATACGGTGACAAAAAGGCTGTTGACGATTTGTCACTTCATATTCAAAAAGGCGAGATTTACGGCTTTATCGGACACAACGGTGCAGGAAAGACAACAACAATCAAATCCTGCTGTGGAATTCTCAACTTTGACGAGGGCGAAATCTATGTTGACGGTGTGTCGGTAAAAGAAAAACCTCTCGAATGTAAGCGCAAAATTGCTTACATTCCCGACAATCCCGATTTGTATGAGTTTATGACAGGTATTAAGTACCTCAATTTTATTGCCGATATTTTCGGAATCAGCCAGTCTGACCGTCAGGCAAGAATCAGTAAATATGCTGAAATGTTTGAAATTAAAAATGCACTTGCTCAGACAATTGACGGATATTCTCACGGTATGAAACAGAAACTTGCAGTTGTTTCCGCACTCATACATAACCCCAAGCTTATCATTATGGATGAACCGTTTGTAGGTCTTGATCCAAAATCATCCCACCTTCTCAAAACTTTGATGAGAGAGATGTGCGATAACGGCGGTGCAATTTTCTTCTCAACCCATGTGCTTGAAGTTGCCGAAAAGCTTTGCGACAAGGTTGCTATCATCAAAAGCGGCAAACTTATCAAGTCGGGTACAATGGATGAGGTCAAGGGCGATGATTCGCTTGAAGATGTATTCCTTGAACTGGAGGAGAAAGATGCTTAAAACCTTAATTAAACTCCAATTTCAAAAGGCACTTGCACGGTACACCGCAAATTCGTCAAACAAGAAAAAGAACGGCAAAAAAAGTTCGTTTAACTCACCGGCTGTTTATCTTGCTCTTCTCGCTTTTGTCGTTGTTGTGTTTGCATTTATGTTCTACAATATGTTCAGCATGATGGCACCTATGCTTGCAACATCGGGATTCAGTTGGTTGTATTTTCTCTATGTTATGGGTGCGTCGTTTGTAATCAGCACAATAGGCTGTATTTTCCTTTCGCTCTCACAGCTTTATGAGGCAAAGGATAATGAACTTTTGCTTTCAATGCCTATTCCGCCTCGCAGTATTCTCTTTTGCAGAATGTTGCCACTGTATGCACAAAATCTTTTCTTTTGTGCACTTGTACAGGTCCCTGCTTTTGCGGCCTATGCAACAAATGTGTCTGTTTCGGCTTCGCTTGTAGTAAGTCAGATTGTGATTCTGCTTTTAGTTCCGCTTTTAAGCCTGAGCGTTTCGTGCATTCTCGGCTGGCTGATTGCATTTGTAACATCAAGGACAAGACATAAAAATGTTGTGACAATCGTATTTTCACTTGTTTTCTTTGCACTGTATTTTTACCTTTATTATCAGGCAGAGGACCTTGTAAAAACACTCGCTGCAAATTCAATTGGCATCGGTGCAAATATAATGGACAGTGCATATCCGCTTTATCTCACAGGACTTGGCGCATCGGGCGACTTGTTGCCGCTTTTTGGTGTTGCTGTAGTAATTATTGCATTCTTTGCAGTTGTTTATGCGGTGCTTTCTCACAGCTTCATAAAGCTTGCAACAGCGAAAAAGGGTGCGAAGAAAGCCGTGTATAAGGAGAAAACTTTGAAAGTAAGCTCTGCATCAAAGGCGCTTTTACGCAAAGAAAGAATGATGTTCACAGGCAACGCGACCTATATGCTTAACAGCGGACTCAGTGCGTTAATTATGGTAGGCGGAACAATTTATGCGGTGTTCCAGCTTAATACGCTGAAGCAATTTCCAAGTACATTGATTGAAATGATTTCAGTATATCTTCCACTTGTGATTGCCTTTGTGATTTCAATGGGACCGATTTCTGCGGCATCAATTTCAATGGAAGCAAAAAACCTTTGGCTTATGCAGTCGCTTCCTGTATCACCGTTGCAGGTGCTTACACAAAAGCTGAAACTTCACTTTATTGTAAACGGCGTTGTTTCACTTGTACCCTCGGTTGTTCTCTCAATAATGCTCGGAATGAAACCGGTTAATATTATTATCACAATTCTTATTCCGATAATTTTCTCGTTGTTCTCGGGACTTCTCGGACTTATGTTTGACCTGAAAAGACCAAAGCTTGACTGGAATACAACCGCTGAGGCAGTAAAACAGAGTGCAAGTGTTATGCTTTCGTTATTGCTTTCAGTTCTTGCCGTATGCGTACCTGCTATTGCGTATCCGATTCTTCTCAGCTTTGAAATTGAAATTTCGACTGAATTTTTCCTCGCCTGCACAGCATTTTATTTTATCCTCATCAGCCTTCCGGTTTGGTTTTGGATTAAGAATAAAGGCACAAAGGTTTTCGCAAATCTTTAAAACAGAATATCAAAATTAAGAATAAACCTCCGAAAATTTGCAGATAATATTTGCAGAATGTTTCGGAGGTAATTTTTATGAGTAATAATATGGACTTGGGTTATGAGATGTTTTGCTATCAGTGTGAGCAGACTGCGAACGGAAAGGGTTGCACACGGCTCGGTGTTTGCGGAAAAACTCCCGAAATTGCAAATCTTCAGGATTTACTTATCTTTCAGCTGAAGGGCATAAGCTGTTACGGCAAGGTGCTTATTGAAAAAGGTCAGCACATTGACAAGGACATTGTTCGCTTTGTGGAAAACTGCCTTTTTACAACGCTGACGAATGTAAACTTTGATGCCGATGTGCATGTGTCGCTTTTGCGTGAATCTCAGCAAATCAAGGAAAAACTTCGTGAAGTTGTGGGCGAAATCAAAAATCATACTCTGCACGCAACCTACAATCTTCCCGAAACAAAGTCGGAAATGCTCAAAGACGCACCGCTTGCGGGAATTATGTATGAAAAGTCGCTTGACCCCGACATCCGCTCTTTAAGACAGACAATTGTTTACGGTCTCAAAGGCATAAGCGCCTACGGTCATCAGGCTCGTGAACTCGGCTATTTCAGCGATCAGGTTGACGATTTTTACATCACTGCACTTGAGGCGACAACGGATGATTCGCTCACGGTTGAGGAGCTTATCAGAATGACGATGAGAACGGGTGAAAATGCTCTTGAAGTTATGAAAAAACTTGATGAAGCAAACACTGAAACCTACGGCAATCCGTCACCGCACAAGGTTGATGTTCACATCAAAAAAGGTCCGTTTATTATTGTGTCGGGTCACGATTTGAAAGACCTTGAAATGCTCCTTGAACAGTCAAAGGGCAAGGGCATAAATGTTTATACTCACGGCGAAATGCTACCGTGTCACGGCTATGACGGTTTAAAAAAATATCCGCATCTTATCGGCAATTTCGGCGGTGCATGGCAAGATCAGCAAAAGCAGTTTGACAATATCCCCGGTTGTATTCTTATGACGACAAACTGCCTTATGCGGCCGAGAGATTCGTACAAAGACAGAATTTACAGTACAAATGTTGTCGGCTGGGAGGGTGTTAAGCACATCGGCAAAAAGGAAAACGGCGACAAAGATTTCAGCGAAATTATTCAGCAGGCAATTGAACTCGGAGGCTTTAAGGAAGATGTTGAACCGCACGAAATTCTTGTGGGATTCGGTCATCACGCTACGCTTTCATATGCCGATAAAATTGTCGAGGCCGTCAAAAGCGGAAAAGTCAGACACTTTTTCCTTATTGGTGGTTGTGACGGTGCAAGACCGGGCAGAAATTACTACACGGAGTTTGCTGAAAAAGTGCCGAAAGACTGCATAATTATGACGCTCGCTTGCGGAAAATACCGCTTTAACAAGCTCGAATTCGGTGACATCGACGGCTTGCCGAGATTACTCGACATCGGTCAGTGCAACGATGTTTACTCCGCAATCTGCATTGCCGTAGCACTTGCCGATGCGTTTGATACAGATGTAAACGGCTTGCCGTTGTCGCTGATTGTTTCGTGGTACGAGCAAAAGGCGGTTGCCGATTTGCTAGCACTTTTAAGCCTCGGAATAAAGAATATCTACCTCGGCCCGACACTCCCTGCATTTTTAAGCCCGAATGTGTTGCAGTATTTGTCAGAAACATTTGGCTTGCGTCCAATCAGCAACGCAGAAGATGACCTGAAAACCTGCCTTAAACAGAATGTTTGATGATATACTGCAGCGGCGAACAAGGTTCGCCGCTACAAATTGTTTCCAACAATTGACCGTAAAAAATGGCTAACGGTTTGTCATACAACAAAAAACGGAGCAGACTGAATTGTGTCTGCTCCGTTTTTGAAAGAGATATTTATGAAAATACTACTGAGTTACTTTTTCTTCCGTTTTTTTATTATCCATTTCCGATTCAAGTTCTTCTTCAATTTGTTTTATTTCATCGTCACGCCGTTTGCCCTTTGTAAAGTAGGAGAACGGGGCAGAAATCAGAATTGCTCCGTAGTATGTAATGAATCTCCACATAAGGATTGCCGGCTTGATTTTGCTTATTGCACCGATTTTGAAGAACGAACCGAAGTACATTGTGAATGCAAGCTCCGCACCGCCCGATGCACCGGGGAGCGGTATAAGGTTTGCCGTGAACAGCACGAATGACTGAATACAGATTGAATCATAGAATGAAAGTGTCGGCTGACCTGCCGCTCTTGCAATCGGTGCCATACCGAACGCAATATATATGAGATAGGGGATTGAAAGAATTAAAATTACCTGAATGAATACAAGTGCATAAATCACAACAAGCCGTTTTACGCTTGAAAAAAGCTGTTTGTTTGTGTCGTGAAACATATCAACTTCTTTGTGAAGTCTTTCAACCTTTTTTTCGGGATTTTTAATGAACTTGAACTTTTTCATAATCTTATAAATAAGATTGATGAGCTTGTTTGTAACCTTGTGGCTGAATGAAACAAGCAGGAACAAAGCCGTCATTGCAAGCTGAACGGTAAATCCGAAAATAATGAAAAGTGTTGACCAGATGTTTGTAAAAGCATCGCTGAAATAGTTGAACCTTGTGATAACGGCAATAACGCTGACAGCGGTCATTACTATCTGATACACAATGAACTTTTGCGTCATACAAGCCGAACCGAAGCCTACGCTTATGTTCTTTTTTGACATAAGGTAAAGCTGCATAGGCTGTCCGCCTGTACTTGACGGTGTAATCGCACTGAAGAATACTCCGACAAATGCGACCTTCAAAGCCTCAATAAAGCTGAAATTCTCATACTTTGACCGCACATATATCAGCGTGACAACAGCGTCAACAAGGATGTTCAAATCATAAATAAGCAAAGCCGCAAGGATAATCAGCATATTGCAGCCGTCAGGCTTTTTGAGCAAGTCGATCAGACCGTCCTCCGAAACAAAGAAGTATATGATCAGATAAATCGAGATTGCCACAACAGCGAGATTAAATATCAGCTTTCCGCTGATTCTGAATTTTTTCTTTTCCAAATAAATCTTCTCCTGTGTGTTAAAAGTTGTTATTCAATTGTAGTGGGCATCAAATGTCACAACTGTGGCATTTGGGCAGAATAATATATTCTATATCATACTTTTTTTTAATAAGAAAATCAACAACAAATTTGTAATAAATTGCCGCATGAGAAAATAAATTTATAAATCCACGCTTTTTTATTTTACCGAATGTACTTATTTTAGCATTTGTTCATTACACATAAAGAATTTAAAACTTGCACCCAAACTTTAGCTGTGATAAAATAATACGGTAATATGTGCGGAGGTGTTCGTATGGATACTATGAGTGTGAACGGAAAAGATTTTACCGTCATTAAGCTTCTCGGAAAAGGCAAGGGCGGTTATTCCTACCTTGTGTCAGACGGAGAACACAATTATGTTTTAAAGCAGATTCACCACGAGCCGTGTTCATACTATACCTTCGGTAACAAAATTCAAAGTGAGCTTAACGATTACGAACGGCTGAAAAATGCCGGGCTTAGACTGCCGAAGCTTATTGACTGCGATGTAGAAAACGAGAGGATTCTTAAAGATTACATTGACGGCAAAACCGCATATGAGCTTGTTTTGCAGAATGAGATGAAACCCGAATATATTGAGCAGATTCGTGAAATGTGCAGACTGTTGAATCCAAAAGGAATTAACATAGATTATTTCCCGACAAATTTCATTTTAAACAACGGACTTTTGTGGTACATCGACTACGAATGTAACGATTATATGGAGGAGTGGAATTTTGAAAACTGGGGAATAAAGTATTGGAGCAAAACGAAGGAATTTTGTGAATACCACGAAAACAATAAATAACGGAGTGAACTTATGGACTTTTTCAGTACAAATCTTTTTAACTGGTACGGACTTGCTTTTGCAATTGCTTTGCTTGTACCCGACATCGTCTATATAAAAAGCAACAGAATAGACAGAACAATTTTTGATAACAGGGCTATGCTTTACATAGAAAGAATCGGAAAGTATTGCAGTATTTTTCTTATGGGAATCAACATCGGCGTGCTTGAGGGCGGTTTTACAAAGCCGATTATGGAAACCTTTTGGATAATCTCAACCTGTGTTCTGACGGTCGTTGCACTTATTTTGTGGTTTTTATGCTTTAACAGATTTTCAAAATTATGGGCATATCTTCTTACAGCCGTAACCGCAGTAATTTTTATGATGAGCGGACTTTTGCAGGTTAAAACGCTTTTGCTCACGGCAGGCGTGGTGTACCTTATCGGACAGCTTTATGTTACAAATAAGTATGTAAAATCAAAAATGCAATAATTGTGTAAAATATTGTAAAAAGATATTGCAATATTGTTTGTTTGGTACTATAATGACCTTTGGCTGACAATATTTGTTTTTTGACTGGAGGTGAAAAGATGAATGTTATTATGCTTTTAAAGCATAAAGATTCTTTAAAATATATTTATGAGGACAATACCCTAAGACAGGGACTTGAAAAAATGCGTGCTCACAGCTACACCGCTATCCCTGTTATAACCCGTGACGGAAAATATGTCGGCACGGTGAGCGAGGGTGACTTCTTGTGGCATATAATTGACAAAAAGACTTCGGGCGATATTGAAGAACAGGAAGAATTTCGTATCCGTGACATACTCCGTCCCGACTTTAATCCGGCAGTTAAAATTTCGGTAGGTATGGACGAGCTTCTTGCACGGGCAATGAATCAGAACTTTATCCCCGTAACCGATGACCTCGGTACTTTTATCGGTATCGTAACCCGTCAGGATATCATCAGATATTTTGTCAATAAATAAGATACATAAAACAAGGCGGATGCTGAAAATTGCATCCGCCGTTTTAGTTATGGCAGAAACTGAATTTTAAATATACAGAAATCTACATATCAACTTCAGATTGATGTATTACAATCAAAGTACGGTGAGGAAAATGTACAACATTCTTTTGGTTGAGGACGATAAAAATATTCGTGAAATGCTTGTCGAATATTTTTCAAAAAGAGATAAAGAAAAATTTAATATCACCCTTGCGGAAAACGGCTTAAAGGGACTTGATAAGGCATATGAGAACAGCTATGACCTTTTGCTCCTTGATGTAATGCTCCCCGAAATGGACGGGTTTACGCTTTGCAAAGAAATCCGCAGATACAGCGATGTGCCGATTATGTTCATCACGGCAAGAACAAGCGAGGCGGATATGCTCAACGGCTACGCTCTCGGCTGTGACGATTACATTGTAAAGCCGATTGCTCTGCCAGTATTTTATGAAAAGGTGAAAGCCCTCATCAAGCGTTCAAAAGGACTTGTACGGCACAATTTGCTTACGGTGGGGAATGTTTCGCTCAATCCGAACAACGGTGTTGTTGTGTCCGACGGTGAAGAAGTAACTCTTACCGCAAAGGAATATGCTATTCTTAAAATTCTGTTAGAGAATAAAAACAGCGTTGTGTCCCGTGAAAAAATCATCACAGCCGTTTGGTACTATGACACAATGATTGATGAAAGAGTGCTTGACACGCATATCAAAAATATCCGAAAAGCATTGGGCGAAAATGCGTCTGTTTTGAAAACGGTAATACGGCGAGGGTATAAGGCGGAGGATAAAAAATGAAATCAAGATATATCAAACGGCGAAAAAAGTTTCATTACATTATAATTTCCGTAACAATAATTGTGTGTCTGCTGGGAACGGTTTTTACCTCTTTTGCAATACTCGACAGTTCAAGGGATTTACTCATAGCCAACGCAGTAAATGAACTGAATACAAAGATGGACTATATTAAAAACGGCATCGTAACAAGTCCGAATAATTCCTACAATGAGTATGTGGCGCTGATTAATGAAAATGTTGACAAGGGCAATACATACTTTCAATTAACCTATGATAACGATATGACGATTACGACAGACAATGTACTGACTGTCCATTATAATGATATCAACGGCGGAATATTGGATATGGGTACAGAAAATTATATTAGGTTTGATGTACTTAAAAATTTGCTCAGTGATAATGAGTATAAAGAAATTTGCGGATATCTCAACACTCCGACTGATAATGACGGAAATTACTATATTTTGATTTGCAAAAAGTTTTATGAAAGCGAAAAATACGGCTATGTCCCTTGTCAGCTTGAGGTTCTAAAGACCAACAAAGTGAATGATTGGTATGTTCAGGATGAAGTTGTTAAAACATATAGATTTGACCTTAGCAAATATGATTATCTGACCATAGAAGAATTAGAGGCTTCTCCGTTTGAAAATGACGAAATGCACCGTAATATAATTGATAAGGACTTTTTCCTTGGAAAAAGCAAACCGAAATACTCCCAAAAAGATGTTGAAAAAATCCTGAGTGACAACAGTCTGTTTACAGACATCTATGATGAGACTGGGGCAGTTCCTGACGGGATTTTTAAATATTATTTATTAATGGGAGATTGCCTTTATTATACCGAAAATCATATGATAAACAACTCGCCGAATGAATATAAAGAGGTTACAAGAGTATTTCATATTACTTCTTTAAAAGAAATAAATCTGCTTGATGATTGCCTATGGAAGTTTATAACGGTATTTGCTGTTGCGTTTACGATAATGGCGGTGGTGATTACGGTTGAAATTTTCTCGTGGAAAGATTTTAAAAGGCGAACCGCACAGGAGGAAACCCGTCTTGAAATGACAAATGCAATTGCGCACAATCTCAAAACCCCCTTGTTTGTCATAGGCGGTTTTGCGGAAAATCTTAAAAATGAGGAAGATACCGAAAAGAAACTTCATAACATAGAAATTATTCAGCAACAGACCGAGGAAATGGACATTCTTATTCACAGAATGCTCGATTTGTCACGATTCGATTCGCCCGCATTAAAGCTGAATTGCGAAGTTTTTGACTTTAAACCGTTTATTGAGAAAATTCTTGAAAATTATTATGTTCACACAGAACACGAAATTATTTTCATTTATAACTCAAAGGCAAAAATCAAAGCAGACCCTGCCATGCTTAAAACGGTGCTTGAAAATCTTATTGACAATGCCGAAAAATATTCCGATTACGGTTCGGATATCACAATTAATGTTTCGGATGATGTATTATCAATCAGCAATCAATGCTCGTCATTTGACAGGGAAAATCTCTCAAAATTGTGGCAACCTTATTTCAGAGCCGCAAAGGGAGATAATAAGAGTGGCAGCGGAATAGGACTTTCAATAGTAAAATCCGCCCTTGAAATGCATGGATTCAAATATAAAGCCGAATTTGAAAACGGGATTATAACATTTAAGTTCAGATTTACTTCACTCGATTGAGTTTTTCTGCCTAAAAAATCGGAACAGCCGTAAACCCAATCACGGCTGTTCCGATTATTTTTATTTTGTTATGTATAAAATTCTATTTTTGTTTATAATACATCAGGCAATGGCAGTATCCCTCAAATTCGGGATCGGCAATTTTTGCCCTGAAATCCTCACACATACACAGTGTTGCAGGGCTTCTGATTAACATATACGGACAATAACCGCCCGTGCGTATAAGCTGTTTGCGAACTTCTTTTACAATTTCTTTGTCTGGATTAAGCAGAATTTTCAATTTAATCACCATATTTGCCGGTTAGGTTTTATGCCGATTTTCGGGTATTCAGTAATTTTTTGATTCCACCTACAATTATATCAGCAATGACAGAATTTTACAATAGAAAATTTGCAATAAATACAAATTTATTTGAACAATTATAATTAAATCTCAAATGCAATAATATACTATATAAACAATTCATAAAAAACAGCAAGTGAAGAATTTTTGCGACAATTATTTGTTGAAACAGTTGATTTTTGCAAAATAGTGTGCTACAATAGCGTTGTGATTGTATATATATTTATCATACAATGATTTTTAGTTTTCAGGAGGAAAAATTTATGAAAAGAGTATTATCTCTTGCAATCGTTTTGATGCTTGCATTTTCATGCGTGTTCACAGCGTTTGCACAGACAGACGACACAGCGTCACCCGATGAGGCAAAAAAGGTAACAGAGCTTAAAATTACAAAGCTCCCCGACAAGCTTACATACACATCAGAGGATGTGATTGAACCGGATATTGATTTATCAAAAATCGCAGACGAAAATGCAACAGAAGAAAGCCTAATCAAGTATTTCAGTCAGTTCAATCTTGAACTCAAACTTGACCTTACAGGCATGGAAATTGAAGCTGTTTACAGTGACGGTACAACCGAAAAGGTTGATGCTAAGGACTGCAAAGCTGAGCTTGCTGATCCGTTTAATTACGGCGAAGTAATTAAGGCATTGATTGAATCTGAGAAAAATATGCCTGATTTTACAGAAGATATGACCGAGGATGAGTTTAAAAAAATTGTTACTGAATTAAACTCAAAGCTTTACGGTATGATTTACAGAGAGTATACTGTAAATGTATCATATCAGGATGCACAGACAAGCTATAAAATCAACTTTAAAAACATATGGCCGGATGTACCTGAACTTGATGACCGTTACGAAGTGGTTTCCGTAAAAGCACCCGAAAAGGTGAACTACACAAAGGCTGATACTGATTTCTTCTATGAGGCTGATATGCCGTATGACGGAAGCCCCGAAAGCAAGGAATACTACGATGAAACATATTTCTATCCCGAATTTAAAGGTCTTGAAGTTACTGTAAAGGATAAAATTACAGGCAAAACTTACACAAAGACTTTTGACGGCACAGAGGAAGATATGGTATATATAAGTCCTGTTTATGTTCGCCCTGATGACACAATGACAAATCTTGAAGTTGATGTTATGGGTGATGTAAACGAATGGCTCAATCTTCCTGAAGATGAAGAGTATTCAACAGAGGTTACAGGTACATTCAAGGTTAACTACTATGCAAACGGAGTTCCTTCAAAAGATATTTCTTCAACAAAAGATACTGCAACAAAGGATACAGTAACAAAATCTGCAACAGGCGGCAACGGTGCAGTTCAGACAGGCAACCCGATGACTGCTGTTTCGGTTGCACTTGTAATGCTCGTTGCAAGCGGTGCAATGTTCGTTTGCTACAGAAGAAAGATTGAAAAGTAAATCAAATAATTGACACTCATTTTTCTTAATATTCAGACAACTGCCCCCGAATCTTTCAAAGGTTCGGGGGCAGTTATGTTCTGTAAAAAACGAAACGGCAACGGAAAAATTTATCCCGTTGCCGTTTAATACTTTTAATGATTTCTACACTTAATCTTCACCGATAAGCTTTACGGTTGTTGCGGTGTGGTGAACCGCATCAAGATACTTTCCGAAAACATCGGCGGTTTTAATTTTTAAACTTGAGGTGTTTACACACGGATGACAACCGACATATTCGCCCTTGAGAACATCCTCGTCAACAAGAAGTCTTACTCGGTTGTCCTTGTCATTCATCAGCCCCATAACGCTCACCGCACCCGGCTTTATGTCGAGAAATTCGAGCATAAAATCGGGAGTCGCAAACGAAAGTCTTGCACTTCCGATTTGCTTTGACAGCTCCTTTGTTTTAAAAGGTTTGTCACCCGGCATCATAAGAAGATAGAAGTCGGTTTTCTGCCTGTTGCACAGAAAAAGATTCTTGCAAATCAGCACATCAAGCACAGCGTCAATCTCGTTGCAAGCCTCCATTGTGTCAGCGTGTCCGTGGTCGGTTCGCTGATATTCAATTCCAAGGCTGTCGAGAAGGTCATATACTCTGATTTCACGGTCTTCTCTGCCTGTTAAGTCGGTTGGTCGTCCGTTGTAAAGTTCCATTTAAAATCCTGCTTTCCTGTAGTGTAATGCCTGTATCAATATTCGCTGTCGTCAATATAAGAATCGTCTGTATAGTCATACAAATCGGATGAGGAGGTGTAATCATCGTAGTAATATTCGCCTGTGTATTCCTTATAAGATGTTGAATCACCCGGCAGATAATCCTTGTCCATATACAGCTTGCTGTTCAGAATACCAAGCTCCTGCAACGCTTTTATAGTGTTTTTAAAGCTTTTGGGAACAGTATAAACAACCTGTGTTCTTGCGGCAGTATTGCCGTTGTAAGAATCCATATTTCTTATTTCATCGTAATACGAATTAACATCACCTGTTGCAATCGCAATCACACATACAGCATCGGGTTCGGATTCTATAAAGCTTTCGTATTCACCGTAATTGACATAGGCAACATCAAGCGCATAATCTGCATAATCGGTCATTTGACCTATTTTCGCAAAGTCCTCGTCACTGCAATTATCAAGGTCTTTGAGAAAAGCCTCTTTAATTTTTTCGGCTGTATTTTTGTAATTTTTAGAATAACTTACTGTTCCGTCATCATCAGTATAAATAATTTTGCTTGATACAAAATCAGGATGCTTATCGTCAGTTGCTTTGCCGTCAAAGCCTGCAACGATAAATGTGTTAATATTCTTGTAATCAGCCTTTACAAGCGGACTGTATGCCTTGATATAGCCCTTTGAATAGATGATGTCGGATGTGTCAAGTTCGTTATAAGTGCTTGAAAGATAGCTCTCAGTTTCTTCAAAAGCCGATGCAGAGCTGTATGTTCTTGTAACGATGTTACCGTTGTTGAGAGTGTAGGCAAATGCGTAATCGGGATTTTTTGAAATCTCGCTGAATACAGGAACATTGTCCTTGAACATTGAAATCCAAGTGTTTTTGAACTTGTTCTTTACCGAATAATTGCGATTGTCTACAAGTTGGTAATGTGCCTCCAAGATATTTGCGATTGTGTCTTTGTCTGTAATATCGTCAGCCATATCTTTAAGATTTTTGCCGACAGCACTGCCTTTTGCCTGATAGTTTGAATTTGCGTCATAGAATCCGGCACTCTTGATATCCTGAGTTTTCGGTACATAACTGTTGTAGCCGAATGCGTCAAAACAGCAGAGAGCAACACCGACGCAGCTTACAATAATTAACGCACCGAGCGGAATCGAAGTTTTGATAAGCTTTGAAAAGCCTCTGTATAAAATAAGATGAACAATGATGTAAACGGGAACGCTTGCAAGAATAAATCCGAAAACAAAACCCGCATATCCGCCCAGAACATTTACCGAGCCGAAAAGCACACCGAGGAACATGCCTGCAAGGAATGAAACAAGCACCTTGATTATGTAGCACGGAAGGTGGAATGCAAATGCCGACTGTGCTCTTTCCGCTTTTCTCTTTTTTGCAAGAAAAGCACCGAGGACAATACAAGCAACCGAGAAAATCAGCCAGTAAATAATGTTGATTCCGTCATATGCGGCAAGCGGATTGAGTGCGTTCATGATAATGCTGTCTTTGAAAATGCCAACATAAAAGCCGTCAAAACAACCCACAACAATGCCTTTGATGAAGATTGCGGAAAGCGGATAAGCTACGCAAACCGCAATGAACATAAGCACGGAGTTGAGCATTGTTCCGCAACAAATTGCAATAAGACCGAAAAACGAGATTGATGCAAGTGTTCCGAGGCATATTTTGAGGAACATCGAACTAAGCTCGCTTATTACGGAATTTCCCGTGCAGACCGTGATAATTGAAATCACTCCGAGGAAAAATAATGTCGGGATAATTGACATGAGGTATGCCGACGCTGTTTTTGTGACAAACAGCGTTGACCTGCCAATCGGCAGAGAACCGTACAAATCAGCCTTACGTTTATTGTGCAGATACGAATAAATTCGCACCGTGTAGATGATTGTAAATATTATTGAAATAAGATAAATGAGGTTTGCCGATGAATACTGGAAAATCTCGATTATGCCTGTGCCTGAGTTCGTAACTCCCAGAAAGTTAAGGCTTAACAACGCACCTGTAAAGGTCATGTCCTCGCCAAGCACAACGCATATTGTGTAGCAGATTACAACCGTTACAGCCGAGATAAGTCCGAATACCACAAGCAACGGAGTACAGGCTCTCAGGTCACTGCGGAAGAATGAAAATGCCTGTTTCATTCTGCTTTTAAATGATGTTTTCTGCGTCATAACCTGCTGCCCCCATTTCACTTATAAAAATTTCCTCCAATGTCATCGGAACGGCTGAAATGTAAAGAGGTTTACGCTCCTCAAGCTTTGGCATAAACTCATCTTCCGTTCCTCTGATTGTAAGGTCGAATATATTTCCGTTTCTCCACAAATTGATAACATTGATTTCTTCAAAGAACGAATTATCGGGAACTTCCGTGAACGCAACCTGAACCTTGCGGAGTCCAAGCTTGATTTCGTCAATTTCACGCTCAAGAAGCAACTTGCCCTTGTGGATAAGGCAGATTCTGTCGCACAATTCTTCAAGCTCACGCAGATTGTGTGACGCAATGACAACGGTCATATCGTTTGCGGAAACATTGTCAATGAGAATTTTCTTTACAAGACGGCGGACAACCGGATCGAGTCCGTCAAAAATTTCATCAAGCAAAAGATATCTCGGACAGGTTGAAATCGCCAATATCAAAGCCGCCTGTCTTTGCATACCTTTTGACATATCAATTATTTTTGCATCAGGGTCAATAGGAAACACGGAGCAAAATTGTCTGAAAGCGTTCTCGTTCCAATTCGGGTAAAGACTGCGGTAAAGATATGCCGTGTTTTCGAGTGTTGCACTGTTTGAAAAATACGGAAAATCGGGAATAAAAAAACATTCGCCCTTAACAGACGGATTGTTATAAATGTTCTGACCATTAATTTTAACTTCACCGCTGTCAGCATCAAACACACCTGACAAAATTCTCAGAAGTGTTGATTTTCCGCCGCCGTTGCTTCCGACAATGCCGAGTACGGAGCCCCGGTTTATGTCGAGCGTAAAATCATCAACGGCAGTTACCTTACCGAACCTTTTTGTTATGTGATTAACCTCAATCATTCTTACCGCCTCCTTCGTATATGGCGTCAATAATGTCAATAAGCTGTTGGCGGGGAACGCTGTACAGTTCTGCATTTTTGGTGGCTTCTCTGAATGCTTTCAGAGCCATATCTCTGTATGCCGTGTCTTTTGTCAGCTTGTCGGTCATAAATGTTCCTCTGCCGACAGTTGAGTAAATGTAGCCGTCAATTTCAAGCGTGCGGTATGCCTTTGCAACGGTATTCGGGTTTACTCCGATTTCTTTTGCAACCGTTCGTACAGGCGGCAGTCTGTCACCCGATTTGAACACACCCGCCGATGCAAGTCTGATTACATTGTTGCAAATCTGCTCGTAAATCGGCACACGGCTTGTGAAATCAATTGTAAACATAGCCGTCCTCCTTTTAATGATTTATATGCGAATTTGTATAACATGGCTAATTCTACACTTAAATTGTACCATTTGATTGTACCATTGTCAATGTACAATTTTAAAGTTTAGAAAACTTTTTAAAAAAATTACTCAAAGTATAAAAGCAATAAAACCGTCAATAACTATTGTAAAGACAAAACCGATTAAAATTCAGATTCGGGGGTAATTCTTTGCAATACGGAAAAGTTGAAATCTGCGGAGTAAACACATCACAGCTAAAACTGCTTAAAGAAAGCGAAAAACGGGAACTGCTTAATATAATCAAAAACGGTTCTCCTGCCGAAAAGAAAAAGGCAAGAGACAAGATGATTAACGGAAATTTGCGGCTTGTGCTGTCCGTAATTCAAAGATTTACAAACAGGGGCGAAAATCCCGATGATTTGTTTCAGGTGGGTGTAATCGGGCTTATCAAGGCGATTGACAATTTTAATCCGACGCTTGATGTAAGATTCAGCACCTACGGAGTGCCTATGATAATCGGTGAAATCAGACGGTTTCTGCGTGACAACAACTCAGTCAGGGTTTCACGCTCAATGAGGGACACGGCTTACCGTGCAATGCAGATAAAAGAACAGCTCACAAATAAAAACAACCGTGAGCCGACTGTTGAAGAAATTGCCAAAATTATGGAGATGCCAAAGGAACAGGTGGTGCTTGCGCTTGAGGCAATTGTCGAGCCGGTGTCGCTTTATGAACCCGTGTTTTCGGACGGAAACGATACTATATATGTAATGGATCAGATAGGCGATAAGAATGACGATTCAACATGGCTTGAAGAAATTGCCGTAAAAGAGGCAATTACAAATCTTTCGGACAGGGAAAAGCGGATTCTTTCAATGAGGTTTTTTCGTGGCAAAACTCAGATGGAGGTTGCGGCTGAAATAGGAATTTCACAGGCACAGGTCAGCCGTATTGAAAAAGGCGCTCTCGATACGATAAAGAAAAACATTTAACCGTAAGTGCAAAACAGCTGTTCAGTTGGACGGCTGTTTTGTGTTTGCATAAATTCATGTGTAAAAAATCACAGGCAAATTTCGTAAAAAAAGACGAAAAAGCAGTTTTTACTTTACTTTCATACTTTTGTGTGTTAAAATTTTAGTGTATGAAAACATATTGTTTGCAAAATTTACGGAAACAAAATTAAGGAGGAAACGGTTTTGAATTCAAAGCTGAAAAATGATTCTACCGACTATTTATTCAAGGCAATTCTTTCTCTTGAAAACGAGGAAGATTGCTATCGCTTTTTTGAAGATTTATGCACAAGTGCAGAGCTTAAAGCCATGTCACAGCGTCTTGTTGTTGCAAAAATGCTTACCGAAAAAAAAGTATATACCGAAATTGTTAAGGAAACAGGTGCGTCAACCGCAACTATCAGCCGAGTGAAAAGAGCGTTGTTTGACAACGATACATACGGCTACACGCTTGTGCTTGACCGAATTAAAAACGGAGAAAAAGAGTAATGCCGAGCTATTTGTCATTTGCCCGATTTTATGACGGACTTATGCAGGACGCCTGCTATGAGAAACGCTGTGACTATATTTTAAAGCTTGCCGAAAGTTTCGGTCATGATATGGGCATAACGCTTGACCTTGCCTGCGGAACGGGAACTCTCACCCGACTTTTGAAAAAGCGGGGAGTGGATGTTTTCGGAATTGATTACAGTATGGAAATGCTCAGCGAGGCAATGCAAAGTGCCTCCGAAGAAGGGCTTGATATCCTGTTTTTAAGGCAGAAGATGCAGAGTATTGACTTGTATGGTACAATAAATACCTGTGTGTGTACTCTCGACAGCATAAATCATCTTACAAAAATTGAAGATGTTGCAAAGACATTTGACCGTGTGGGACTTTTTATGGACGATGACGGTCTGTTTATTTTTGATGTCAACACGGTGTACAAGCATAAAAATGTTCTTGCGGATAATACCTTTGTGTATGAAAACGACAGCGTTTTCTGCGTATGGCAAAACACTCCCGAAGATGATAACAAGGTGAAAATCGACCTTGATTTCTTTGAGGAAGAAAACGGTGTGTATTATCGTTCGTCCGAAAGCTTTTCGGAAAGAGCCTATACAGATGATGAAATCAGAAAAATGCTCACGGATGCAGGTTTTGAAGTAGAGGCTGTTTACGGCGACCTTACCCTTGAAAGCCCGAAAGCGGATGAACAGAGGGCAATTTATGTTGCAAGGATGAAAAAATCACGCAACAAAGAGTTTAATGAATCGAAAGGATAACCGATATGGATAAAATAATTCGTTGTATTACATCTGACGGTGCGATTATGGCGGCTTGCGTTGATGCCTCCGACATAGTTTTTACCGCAAAGAAGATTCACCATCTTTCACGCAGTGCCACAGCCGCACTCGGCAGACTTTTGTGTGCAACCTCAATTATGGGCGATATGCTCAAACAGAAAGATGCGTCAGTCAACCTCCGTGTGATGGGTGACGGTGAACTCGGTCCCGTTATTGCAGTCGGTGACAGCAGCGGCAATGTAAAGGGTTATGTCGGCAATGCAGACTGCCCGACGGAATATTACGAAAACGGCAAAATCAATGTTGCAAAAGCAGTCGGCAGAACAGGTATGCTAAATGTTATGCGTGACTACGGTTCAGGCGATCCGTACATAGGTCAGGTTGAGCTTGTCAGCGGTGAAATTGCCGAGGATATTGCAAACTACTACGCAACAAGCGAACAGATTCCCACAGTTTGTGCCTTGGGTGTGCTGATTGACAAAGAGGACGGCGAGGTTTTGCTTGCAGGCGGATTGCTTATTCAGCTTCTTCCGGGTGCAGACGATACTGTTATCGACAAGCTTGAAAAGAATATTGCAGAGCTTGAACCCGTTACAACTATGCTTGCAAAGGGTATGAGTATTCTCGATATCTGCAAAACAGCCCTCAAAGGCTTTGAGGTTGAAGTGCTTGACGAAAACCCTGTTAAGTATGTTTGCGGTTGTTCAAAAGAAAAGCTTGAAAATTATTTTTGTACCCTCAGCGATGACGATATCCGTTCTATGGTCAATGAACAGGGTGTTGCCGTTGCAACCTGTCACTTCTGCAATAAGAAATATGTCTTCACAAAGGATGACCTTGAAAAGCTGATTGCAGAGAAAAACAGCAAAGAATAAAGATTTTTAAATGCCTTGTCGCAAATGTTCGTGATGTCACTCGTAAAAATGAAAAAAATTTCAAAAAAGTGTTGACATTTGGAACAAGTTGTAGTATTATAATATCTGTCGCTGAGAGATATTCGAAATTCAACAGAACTTCGATAGAGCGACAAAGGCATGTGGGAGCATAGCTCAGCTGGGAGAGCATCTGCCTTACAAGCAGAGGGTCACAGGTTCGAGCCCTGTTGTTCCCA